>Ga0111539_10005486_pt1 | contig 16405 bp, 18 predicted proteins | sample RhiMethybrSRZTD1_FD_79667 | JGI IMG/M metagenome (GOLD analysis project Ga0111539, IMG submission 79667) | Populus rhizosphere microbial communities from Tennessee, USA - Rhizosphere MetaG P. TD hybrid SRZTD1 (version 2) (version 2) | ecosystem: Host-associated > Plants > Roots > Rhizosphere >... | reverse complement strand
TCATCGGCGAGGCGCCAACGGGCGACCCACTGATCCTCGACGCTCGTCCGACCATCCGCGCCGTCGTGCGCGATGTCGAGCGCGGCATCCCGGTGCCGAGCATCTCCGCGCGCTTCCACAACGCGCTGGCCGTCGCGACTGTGATCGCGTGCCGGACAGCGGCCGAGCGGGCGAGAGTGTCGACCGTGGTCCTCTCGGGCGGCGTGTTCCAGAACCGCACGCTGCTGGCCCGCACGCGCGCACTGCTCGAGGCGGACGGCCTGCGCGTGCTGGTACCCGAGCTGCTGCCTCCGAACGACGGCGGGATCTCGTACGGCCAGCTCGCCGTGGCAAGCGCCCGGCTGATGGCCGAGGATGCGAGCGATGTTCGGGCTTGACGAGCACATTGCCGACCTCGCCCACGGAGGCGGCCTGGCCCTCGCCCTGCTGGTGGCGCTGCTGCTGGGTCTCCGTCACGCGTTCGACCCGGACCACCTGGCGGCCGTCTCGACACTGATCGCCTCCGACCCCGAGGACGGCACGCGCCGGGCCGGGCGGCTCGGACTGGCATGGGGAGCCGGCCACGCGCTCACGCTCGCCCTCTTCGGCCTCCCGATCGTCCTGCTCCAGGCCTACCTGCCCGACCCGCTCCAGCGCGCGGCCGAGGCCGCGGTCGGGGTGATGATCATGGTGCTCGCGGTCCGCCTGCTGCTCCGCTGGCGGCGCGGCCACTTCCACGCGCACCCGCACCGCCACGGCGACACGGAGCACCGTCATCTCCACCCGCACGGCGAGGCGGGTCACGCTCACGCGGCGCACGACCACACCCACGACTCCGACGCCCGCCTCGGCCGGACCCGTTGGCAGGCGTTCGGGATCGGACTCGTCCACGGGATGGGCGGCTCGGCGGGAGTGAGCGTCCTGCTCCTGGCCGGCATCCCGGACACGGCCGAGGCGGTTGCCGCCCTCACGGTGCTCGCCGCCGGCACCGCTCTCTCGATGGCGGCGCTCTCGTCGGCATTCGGATACGCGATCACACGCGGCCCGGTGCTCACGAGGATGCTCGCCTTCGCGCCGGCGATGGGCGTACTCACCCTGGCCTTCGGTGGCTGGTACATGCTCGGCGCAATCGGCGCGGTGCCCTACGTCCTATGACAGCGGAACCCAAAGCCGACCCGGACGCCATCCTGGCCGAGCGCGTCTTCGCCGGCGGCCGCTCGAAGCCCTTCGCGGAGCTGACCACCGCCGAGGTCCGCGCCCGCGCGGACGAGCTGAAGTCCGCAACCGGCTGGGGACCAACAGCCAAGGTCGGCTCGGTCGCCCTCGCCTGGTCCGAGCTCGCCCGCCTGATGGAGTCCACCGGGGCAGAAACAGTCGCCGACCTGGACCCAACCGCCGTGTCCGAACGGGCGCAGAGGCTCTGGATCATCCCGCCCGGCGGCAGTCTCCTCTAGAGGGTCAGACCCCTTCATATTGTTAAGGGGTCTGACCCCTTCATTTTGTTAAGGGGTCTGACCCTGGGGCGAGGGCTGCGGGCGAGGCCCTTTGCATGACATGCCACGCAAGCCCCGCGAGGAAGTTGCCGGCGGCATCTTTCACGTGTATGCGCGCGGTAACGACAAGCGGCTGATCTACCGCGACGACGTCGATCGGGAGGTCTATCTCCGCCTGCTCGCTGAAACGGTCGGGAGATGTCGCTGGCGATTGCTCGGCTACTGCCTCATCGAGAATCACGTGCATCTCGTGATCGAGACGCCGGACGCGAACCTCGGGGTGGGGATGCAGTGGTTCCACAGCGGTTACGCGCTCCAGTTCAATCAGCGCCACGGGCGGTCGGGTCATGTTTTCCAGGGGCGGTATGGGGCCGTCCGGGTGAAGAGCGACGCGCAGCTGTGGGCGGTTGCCGCTTACGTGGCGATGAATCCGGTCGAGGCCGGGCTGTGTGATGCGCCCGGGGAGTGGGCGTGGAGCAGCCACGCGGCGACGGTCAGCGGGCGGGGGCCGGGCTGGTTGGCCGTCGGGCGCCTGCTCGCCTTCTTCGGTGCGGCGGGTGGCGACCCGCGGGAGCGGTACGCCGCGATGTTCCAGGAGATGCGCGAAGCCCGGCCGCTTGCGGGCCGGGCTTCGCTGGAGGGGAACTCGGTTGTGGATTCGCCGGGTGGGGCTACTGCGGGGGCTGCCCCATCTCGTTGACGGCCGTCACGCTGAAGTCCTTGTTCACGAGGACCTCCAGCTCCGTGCCGTCGGAGCGGCGGATGTGCGCCTCATACGGTGAGCCGTGGTCGGCATCCGTCTCGACTCGCTCGACGGTTCCCCCGCCGACCTTGTCGAGTGCGGCCTGGCGCACCTTCGCCGCCACGTCGCCGGTGAGCAACTCCTCGCGGACTCCGTTCGGCCCGACGTGGCCGCCCTGGCTGGGGTCTCGGCCTTGACCGAAGCCCTGGTCGGGGCCGGCCGTCGAGTTGTCCGAGCCGGAGCTGCCGGAGCTGTTGTTCCCGGTGGTCGCCGCTGCCACGCCGGCGATTCCCCCGGCGGTTCCGATCGCCGCGCATACCGCTGCGATCACGGTCGTCCTCATCATGTCCTTGCGTCCCATGGTCCTCCTCGGGAGTCGTGTTCCGAATCGAGGGGGAGCTTCCGTCGGCGCCGTAAGACGCCCGTTAGGCACGCGTAAGAGTGCGCTAAGAGTTAGGAGGCCGCGTCTTCGGCCTTCGCGAGCGACCGTTCGGCGCGGGTGTGCGCCTTGCGCGCGGCTGCCTGGGCGCGCTTGGCATCCTTGAGGCGCTCGGCTGTGGTCCGGGCGCGCTCGGTGGCCTCCCGGGCGTGCGCCTCCGCCGCCTCCGCGCGCCCCTGAGCGTTCCGGACGGCACGCTCGGCTGCCTCGACCTCGCGACGGGCGTGCCGCTCGTCGGTGCGGGCTGCGGTCAGTGCCTGCCGGTCGGGCTGCGACCGCTTGGGCGCACGCTTGGCCGAACGCCTCTTGGGCGTCTTCGGGGAGACCGCCGAGCGCTTCTTGGGGGCCTTCGAGGAAGGGGCGGCGGCGCGGTCCGTGGCCGGCGGCGGTCCGGCGGTCGTTCCGAAGCCGCCTATCGCCTCGCGCTCCCTCACGAGGCGGCCCGTTCGCAGCTCGGTGGCGGTGTCCTCGTCGAGTGCCGCCGCGTGCAGGGTGTCGGCCACCTTCTCCAGCAGGCCGCCGCTGCGCTCGCCGGCCTCGGTGGCCATCGTGGCCGTGTCCGCCGCCAGCCTCGCCACCAGCGTGCGCTCGCGAGTGGCCGCCTTCTGGAACCCGGAGCGGTCGCCGCCCGCGAGCAGCTCCTCCTGGGCGGCGCGCAGTTCCTCCCCGGCCGACAGCAGCGCGTCGAGGTCCTTTCTCCGCCGGCGCGTCAGCTGGTTCAACGCCCACGCGGCCACGGTCGGCTTCCGCAGCGCCTTGACCGCGCTCGCCGCGTCTCGCTCTCCGTCGCGCCGCAGCTCCTTCGCGCGCTCGTCCCTCGCGCGCGTGAAATCGCCGGGCGGCAGCCCGTACAGCTTCTCCGTCGCCTGCTCGACCAGCTTGCTCTCCGCCACGCGCAGAGTGTTCCAAGTTCCGGGTAAAGCAGAAGAGAAGTCGACGGACGAAGGAGTGAACGACATGGCCAAGGACCACGGACCCAGCATCAAGGACGACAGGCTGTACGAGGAGCTGCGCGACGACGGGGCCAGCAAGGAGAAGGCCGCCCGCATCGCGAACGCCAAGGCCGGCGGCGAGAACGTGAGCGAGAAGGGCGGCGAGGCCGAGAACTACGAGGACCGCACCAAGGAAGAGCTCGAGGAGCGCGCCCGGGAGATCGGCATCGAGGGGCGTTCCGAGATGTCGAAGGACGAGCTCATCGACGCCCTGCGCAACCACTGACGCGCGCGGCGGCCGCGGCCGCCCGGGTCAGTACCCGATCAGCCGCGCGAAGGCCTTCGCGCTTCGCGCGGGCCTGCCGGACCGCGCCTCGGCGCGGTCCGCGTAGGTCATCACCAGGCGGCCGCCGTTCACTCCGAGCCAGCGGAGCGGCTCGGGCTCCCAGTCGCGTGAGCGGTGACCCACCCACGGCAGGTGCGTCAGGTCGCTCTCGCGCCCCGTGATCAGCTGGGCGAGCGTGCGCCCGGCGAGGTTCGAGGTGGCAACCCCGTCGCCCACGTAGCCGCCACCCCAGGCCACGCCGTGGAGACGGTCGAATCCAACTGACGCGTGCCAGTCGCGCGGCACGCCGATCGCGCCGCCCCAGCGATGGGTCACCTCGTACGGGGCCACGGCGGGGAAGAGGTCGACGAGCACCTCGCGCAGCAGCGAGTGCACGCGCTCGTCACGGTCGAAGTCCGGCCGCGTCCGTGATCCGTAGTGGTACGGCGCCCCGCGGCCGCCGAACGCGAACCGGTCGTCCGCGGTTCGCTGGCCGTAGATGCGCATGTGCCGCAGGTCGGCGAACGTCTCGCGGCGCCGCAGGCCGATCTCGTCCCAGACGGACGAGGCGAGCGGCTCCGTGGCGATCATCAGCGAGTACAGCGGCACGAACCGGCGCCGCTGGCCGCGGAGGCTCGCCGTGTAGCCCTCGGTTGCGCGCAAGACCACCTCGGCCCGGACGGTGCCGTGGTCGGTCGTGAGCTCGCCGCGCCGCAGGCCGGTCGCGCGGGTGCGCTCGAACAGCGACACGCCCCGTGCCTCCACCCGCTCCGCGAGGCCACGCACCAGCTTCAGCGGATGCACGACCGCGCAGTTCGGCGTGTAGGTGGCGCCGAGGACCCGCGTGGCCCGCACGATGTCCTCGGCGTCCTCCTTCGACAGCAGCTCGAGCCCCTCCACGGGCCCGGTCAGCCGCCGCTCCTCCTCCACCAGCTCGCGCGCGCGTGTTAGCTGCGCCTCGTTGCGGGCCAGCGAGATCGTGCCGCCGCGTGCGTAGTCGGCGTCGATTCGCTCGCGCTCGGCCACCCGGCCCACCTCGTCGATCGACTCGTGCATCGCGCGCCTCACCGCGACCGCCGCCTGCAGCCCGTGCCGGCGGGCGATCCCGCTCGACGCCGGCGGGAACAGCGCCGAGCACCATCCGCCGTTGCGCCCCGACGCACCGAAGCCGGCGATCTCACGCTCCACGATCACGATCCGCAGCGTGGGATCGATCTCGTGCAGGTAGTAGGCGGTCCACAGCCCGGTGTAGCCGGCGCCCGCGATCGCCACGTCGGCCTCGATGTCGCCGGGAAGGGGTGGCCGGGGCGTCAGGTCGACGCCCGCCGTGTGGTGCCAGAGCGAGTCCTCGAACGCCACGAGGCGCGCAACCTACACGTCCGGGGTAGCCGATTGGGGTGAAGCGCGAATACCCGGTATTCCGGATAGACGTGGATCGCCTATCTGGACTAGCCTTCCCGGCGTAATGGCCGGGCGGCCGCCCGGCCGAGAACAACGCAGTTGGAGTGTCAATACATGGCCACCGGAACCGTCAAGTGGTTCAACGACGACAAGGGCTTCGGCTTCATCACACCCGATGAGCCGGGTAAGGACCTTTTCGTTCACTACACCGGGATCGTCGGCGACGGCTTCAAGTCGCTTGCCGAGGGCTCCCAGGTGTCCTACGACGCCGAGCCCAGCGACAAGGGGCCCAAGGCCGTCAACGTAACGCCGCTTTAGCGGTAACCGGTGGCGCGGCGCGATTTGGCGCCGCGCCGCCGAATTCCGACCCCTACGTAGGGGTCCATCCCAAATATCAGGGCCACGTTCAGGGGGAAACCCCGATGCGCGCGTGCGCGTGTGAGCGGAAGATGGCGGCATGGAATTCATGTACGAGCACTCGGATATTCCGGCGGGCCAAACGCTCCTGGACTACCGGCGTGCGCGGCCCCGCCATGCCCGGCGGACGCTCACTGCCACCCTCCGCTCGTCGCTTGCATCCCGCCGCTACTCCCCGGTTGGCGGGACATACTTCGCACGCTCATCCACCTCGCGGTAGAGGCGCATCCCAATAGGGCTCTGCATCTCTTCCGCGAGGTGACCGAGCAACCCCGCCGTCCGCGCCAGCAGCGCGAATCCGCGCAGCAGCGGGCCCGGGAAGCCGAGATCGGCCAGCGCCGCTCCGGCCACGCCCGCTCCGTTGATCGGCAGCTCGCGCCCGGTCTGCCGCGCGTGCGCGGCCGCCAGCTCGCGTAGGCGCGCGAGATACGACCCCGTCAGGCCGGTCTCCTCGGCGATCTCGTAGATCCGCGGCGTGCGCGGGTCCTCGACCTTGTGGATCGGGTGTCCCAGCCCGGGGATCCGCCGGCCCGCCTCGAGCTCACGGGCCACGGCGCCCTCCACGTCCTCGCCCGCCTCGTCGAGGAATAGCACCGTGTCCTCCACGACACCCAGGAAGACGCTGCCCGCACCCAGCAGGCCGGCCGCGACGGCCCCCTGCAGGGATTCCGGCGCGCCCGTATGGGTGAGCCGGGCGGCGAGGACGGTGGGGGTGAGGCCGTGATCGGCGAGCGAGACCAGCACCGCGTCGAACAGGCGCGCCTCCTCCGGCGTGGGCATGCGCCCCTGCACGACCAGGAAGGCGAGCTCTGAGAGCGAGGCCTTCCCCATCAGGTCGCGCGCCAGGTCGCGGCCCATCACGGTGATGCTGTCCGCGTCGGAGGTCCCGACCGAGGTCTCGAAGCTCATGTGGGGAGCCTATGTTTCGCGACCCGCCCCGTGGCCGTGTGGGGCAGCTCGTCGAGCGCCTCGTACTGGCTCGGCACCTTGAACTTCGTCAACCGGCCTGCCGCCCACTCCCGCAGCGCATCGAAGTCCGCCTCGGCGCCCTCGCGCATCACGACGAACGCCTTGATGTCCTCCTCGGACAGCTCCGACGGCACGCCCACCACCGCCACCTCGACCACGTCCGGATGCGAAGCGAGCGCCTCCTCGATCTCGGCCGGCGCCACGTTCTCGCCACGCCGCCGGATCACCTCCTTCTTCCGGCCGAGGAAGGTGTACGTGCCGTCCTCGTTCTGCCGCACCAGGTCGCCGGTCTTCAGCCAGCCGTCCTCGGCCAGCACGGCGGCGGTCTCCTCCGGCATCCTCCAGTAGCCCTTCATCACGGCCGGGTTGCGCAGCTCGAGCTCCCCGTCCGCGTTAACGCGCGCCTCGTTCACCTCGCCGAGCGAGGGGTGCTGGCGCGGCACGCCGAGCGTGCCGTAGGGCCGTGTGCCGTGCGCCCAGACGGTGCCGTACGGCGTCTCCGACATCGCGTACCCGGACATCAGCCGGAGCCCGAAGCGGCGCTCGAACTCGAGGTGGCGCGCCTCCGGCGGGGTCGGCCCGGCGTAGGCGAGCCGCACCGGGTTGTCGGCGTCGTCCGGCCGCTCGGGCTGGCGCATCAGCATCTCGAGCATCGCCCCGATCGCGTTGAACTGCGTGGCGCCGTAACGGCGGGCGGAGTCGAAGAAGCCGCTGGCCGAGAAGCGGGGGAGGAGCACGAGGCTCGCGCGGGCCGCCACCGACCCGAGCACGGAGTAGGCGGGCGCGTTGATGTGGAAGAGCGGCAGCGCGGTCATGAGCCGGTCCTCCTCGGTCAGGCCGAGCCACCACGGGAAGCCCTCCGCGGCCATGGTGTACGCGCGATGCGTCTGAGTCACGAGCTTCGAGCGCCCGGTGGTGCCCGAGGTGGGGATCAGGACGGCCGGGTCGTCGTGGCCCGCCGGGCCGGGGCCGTCCAGCTCGCCGGGCTCCGAGAACAGCTCGTCGAGGTTCTCGTCGGTCACGACGAGGGCGGGCTCCACCTGGCCTGTGAGCCCGCCCAGCTCGGCCTCGGTCTGGCGCGGGTCGACGCCCACGTAGATCGCGCCGAGGTAGCCGGTCGCCAGCCAGAGGAACACGTAGCGCGGGTCGTTACGGGCGGTGGCCAGCACGACGTCGCCCTTCGCGACGCCGTGCCGGCTCAGCCCCGCGGCGGCCCGTGCGATCCGTGCCCGAGCCTCGCCGTAGGTGTACGACTCATCCTCGAAGAGGAGCCACCGCCTGTCCGGGACGGCGGTGGCAGCCTCCTCAAAGAGCTGTGGGATGGTCGCGTGGTCCCGGCGGATGCGGTGACCTTAGTGGCGGCCCCGCGGCGGCCAGCGCATCCTGCACCTTGCTCAGATCGAGGTTGAATCGATCCGCGAGGAACTTCGCGAGGCCCTGCTGCTCCTGCTTCCAGTCGTTCTCGGCCCCGGCGCGGAGCTGACGGAACGCGTCGCGCAGGTCCGCGCGGCTGACACCCAGCGCCCGCGCGAGCTGCCGCAGCGGCATCCCGCCGTCGCGGTGCCCGGGGTGCCCCGGTGCGTCGCCGTCGGGACCGTGGCGGCCGGGCGCGTCGAACGGCCGCACCTTCATCAGCGCCGCGCTCACGTCGGAGGCGTCCACCCCGAGCTCGTCGGCAAGCTTCTGGGCGAAGTCGCCGGGCGACTGCGGGCGGTCGCCCTCGAGCTTGTCGAGCGCCGCCTTCACCTTGGCCGCGTCCACACCGAGCGCATCGGCCAGCCTGGCCGCGAACCGTCCCTCGTGCCTCTGATGGAGCCCTTCGAACGCGCTCTTCACCTTGGCGTTCGAGATGCCGAGTGCCTTCGCCAGCTTCGCGGCGAAGTCGTCGCGACGGCTCGCCTCGTTCTGGTCGTGGTAGTCGCGCAGGGCGTTCATGAGCTCGGTCGAGCCCACGCCGAGCTTGTCGGCGAGCCGGTTGAGGCCAGGCGGCGCGCCGCGCTCGAACGGCAGCGGCGGCGCGCCGCCGCGCTCCGCGCCGCTTCCATCCTGCTCGGCCGCCGCGTTGTCGGCGATGGCAGTGCCGTCGCCGGCCTGGGTGCCCAGGCCGTAGCCGACGGAGGCGATCGCCAGCGCGCCTCCGACGACGATGATCGTGGTACGTCGCTGTCGTCGCATGCCGAGAGATTCCCGCCCGTGTGTAGGAGCAGCGTAAGAACGGCGTAGGAATCGCAGAAGAAAGCCTCGACGGCAGCCACAATGGACCGGATGCGCATCCTGATCGTCGACGACGACCGCGCCCTCCGCGACGCCCTGCGCCGCGCGCTCGTGCTGGGCGGGTACGACACCGTGCCGGTCGAGGACGGCGAGAGCGCGCTGGCCGAGGTCGCGCGCAGCGAGCCGGATGCGGTGGTGCTCGACATCGGGCTCCCGGACATCGACGGGCTCGAGGTGTGCCGGCGCCTGCGCGGCGCGGGCAACCGCGTGCCGGTGCTGATGCTCACGGCGCGCGACGCCGTGGCGGACCGCATCGACGGCCTCGACGCCGGCGCCGACGACTACCTCGTGAAACCGTTCGACGTGGGCGAGCTCCAGGCGCGGCTGCGCGCGCTGCTGCGGCGCAGCGGCCTGAACGGCGACGCCTCGGGCGTGACCTACAAGGAGCTCCGCCTCGACGGTGACCGGCACGGCGTGAGCGTGGGGGACAGCTTCGTGGAGCTGACCCGGACCGAGTACCAGCTGCTCGAGCTGCTGATGACGAACGCCGGGCGGATCCTTCCGCACTCCCTGATCTACGAACGCGTGTGGGGCTACGACTTCGGCCCGGCCTCGAACGCGCTGCGCGTGTACATCGGATACCTGCGCCGCAAGCTCGAGCAGGCGGGCGCGCGGCCGCTCCTGCACACCGTGCGCGGGGTGGGGTACGTGCTGCGGGAGCCGTGAGCCTGCGCACGCGCATCGCGGCCGCGGCGGGGATCGCCGTGGCGCTCGTCGTGGTGATCGCCGCGGTGGCGATCTACCTCGGCGTGCGCGCCGAGCTGCGCGGCGAGGTGGACAGCTCCCTGCGCGCTCGAGCCAGCGCGCTCACCATGCGCGGCGGCGACCGCGAGCGCGGACCCGGTGAGCCGGACGGCGGCGGCGGCCGCCCGAGGCCGGGCGGCGCATTCCCGGCCCTTCCGCCGGAGCCGTTCGGCGGCCCCGAGGGCTTCGCGCAGCTGGTGCTGCCGTCAGGAGGCGTTGTCCGTCCGCCCCAGTCGCGCGACGCGCTCCCGGTCGACGCCGACACGCGCGCGCTCGCGCGCAAGGGCTCGGGCGAGTTCCTCAGAGACGAGACGGTGTCGGGCACCCACGTGCGCGTACTGACCCGCGGCATCGGGGGCCGAGGGGCGATCCAGGTGGCCCGCCCGCTCGACGAGGTGGACCGCCAGCTGGATCGCGTGCTGCTGGTGCTGCTGCTGGTGGGGGCCGCGGGCGTGGCGCTCGGCGCCGCGCTCGCCGCGGTGGTGGCCCGCACCGCGCTCGCGCCGATCCACAGCTTCACGCGCCGCACCGAGGAGATCGCGGGCGATCCGGACCCCTCCCACCGGATCGACGTGACCTCGAAGGACGAGCTCGGCCGCCTCGCGCGCAGCTTCAACACGACGCTGGACTCGCTGGAGCGCTCGGTCGAGGCGCAGCGCCAGCTCGTGGCGGACGCGAGCCACGAGCTGCGCACGCCGATCGCGAGCCTGCGCGCGAACATCCAGACGCTCGAGCACGCGGAGCGGCTGCCGGCGGCCGAGCTCGAGTCGCTCCGGGCCGACATCGTCGCCGAGCTGGACGAGCTGACAGCGCTCGTGGCCGACATCGTCGAACTGGCGCGCGGCGCGAAGCCGGGCGAGGCCGACGACGAGGTGCGGCTCGACGAGATCGTCGAGAGCGTGGCCCACCGGGCGCGAAGCCGGGCGAACGGAATCGCGATCGACGTGTCCACCGAGCCCACGGTCGTCCGCGGCGCGCCCGACCGGATCCAGCGGGCCGTTTCGAACCTCGTGGACAACGCGCTCAAGTGGAGCCCGGGCGACGGCCGCGTGGAGATCGACCTTGCGGGCGGCCGGCTGAGTGTGCGCGACCACGGCCCGGGCTTCCGGGAGGCCGACCTGCCCTACGTGTTCGACCGCTTCTACCGGGCCGACAACGCGCGGTCGCTGCCCGGTTCAGGCCTGGGCCTCGCGATCGTTCGCCAGGCGGCCGAGGCCCACGGCGGCGATGTCGAGGCGCGGAACGCGCCGGATGGAGGCGCGGTGGTGCGGGTGTCGTTCGGGACGGACGCTCAGGGCACGGGCTGAAGCCACGCCCTCCGCTTCTCGATCGCCACGCTGATTCGGCGGGCCAGTTCCGGGCTCTCGCGCTCGAGGTCCTTCAGCACGGGCCCGCTGAGGACGATCAACCGAAGCGGCGTCTCCGCGATCACGTCGGCAGTGCGCCCGGAGCCCTCGAGGAGGCCCATCTCGCCGAAGAAGTCGCCGGGGCCGAGCTCGTCGAGGTACTGGCCACGCGAGACCACCCTCGCCGTGCCCTCCTCGATCACGAAGAACTCGTGCGCCGTCTTGCCCTCGCAGCAGAGCACCTTGCCGGCCGGGACGTCGATCTCGTCGCCGCGCATCGCGAGGAGCCGGCGCTGCTTGCGCGAGAGACTCGAGAACAGCTCGATGCGCCGAAGCGCGGCTTCGTCCATTTGCTCCTCCACGGCGATTGTCTCATCGCACCCACCGCGTGGCAACGGTAGATTGCGCGCATGCCCTGTCTGATCGCCCTGTTCGCCCTGATCTCGCCGCGGCTCGCGCTGTTCTTCGTCGCCATATTCAGCGACATCCTGTCCAGGGCCTACGACAGCTGGCTGCTGCCGCTGATCGGCTTCTTCCTCCTGCCGTGGACGACGCTGGCGTACGCGGTGATGTGGGACACGGGCACACGGGACGTGAACGGCTTCGAGTGGTTCATCGTGATCCTGGCCTTCCTCGCCGACCTCGCCTCGTACGCCGGCGGTCGCAGCTATCAGTCTTCCCGCGCCTGAGCGCGACGCCGGCCTGCGCCGCGACATCCGCGAGCTGGGAGCCCTGCTCGGGCGCACGCTCGTCCGCCAGGAGGGCGAGCAGCTGCTCGAGCTGGTGGAGCGCACGCGCGGGCTGATCCGTTCGGACCGGGCGGCGGCGGCCGCGCTGCTCGCCGACGTGGAGCCCCCGGCCGCGATGCGGCTGGTGAGGGCGTTCACGAACTACTTCCACCTGGCGAACGTGGCCGAGCAGGTGCACCGCGGGCGTGAGCTGGCCGGGATCCGGGAGCGCGACGGCGGCTGGCTCTCGCAGGCCGTTGACCGGATCGAGGCCGCCGGCATCCCGCGGGAGGAGCTGGCCGCCGAGGTCGAGCGGCTGGGCGTGCGGCCCGTGTTCACGGCCCACCCGACCGAGGCCGCGCGGCGGACCGTCCTCTACAAGCTCCGCCAGATCGCCGACCTGCTCTCGGCCTCCGGGCCGCGCGTGACGGCGCGGCTCGAGGAGACCATCGACCTCCTGTGGCAGACGGACGAGCTGCGGATTGCGCGCCCCGACGTGGTGGACGAGGCGCGCAACGCGGTCTGGTACTTCGACAACCTCCACGCCGACGCCGTGCCCGACGTGCTCGAGGAGATGGCCGACGAGCTGCGGCGGCTGGGGCTCGACGCGGAGCCTGAGCGGCGGCCGCTCCGGTTCGGCAGCTGGATCGGCGGCGACCGCGACGGCAACCCGAACGTGGCGCCGGACAGCATCGGCCGCGTGCTCGGCCTGCAGCACGACCACGCGCTGCGCGACGCGATCGCCGTGGTGAACGTGCTGAGGCGCGACCTGTCGAGCTCGGAGCGGATCGCCGGCGCGACGCCGAGGCTGCGCGAGTCGCTCGCACGCGACCTGGAGCTGCTGCCAGAGGTGGAGCCGCGGTTCCTCCGTCTGAACGCGGAGGAGCCGTACCGGCTGAAGCTCACGTGCATCCAGCAGAAGCTCGTGAACACGCGAGGGCGGCTGGCCGCCGGCGGTGCGCACGAGGAGGGGCGCGGCTACGCGGGCGCCGATGAGCTCCTGGCCGAGCTGCGGCTGGTGCGCGACTCGCTCGTGACGCACCGTGGCGGCCTGATCGCGCACGGGCGCCTGGAGCGGGCGATGCGGACCCTGTCCGCGTTTGGGCTGCATCTGGCGACGCTGGATGTGCGGGAGCACGCCGACGCGCATCACCACGTGCTCTCTCAGCTGATCGACGGGTACGGGGAGGCGCCGGCGGAGGAGCGCCGCGCGCTGCTCTCCCGCGAGCTGGCGTCGTCCCGGCCGCTCGCCTTCCACCCGCCGCCGCTGGACGACGCCGGGCGGCGCACCTTCTCGACCTTCGAGGCGATCCGGGAGGCGCACGAGCGGTACGGGACCGCGTCGATCGAGTCGTACATCGTCTCGATGTCCCGCGGCGCCGCCGACGTGTTCGCCGCCGCGGTGCTGGCCCGCGAGGCGGGTGTCACCAACGTCGGGTTCGTGCCGCTGCTCGAGACGATCGACGAGCTCCGCCACGCCGACCGCGTGCTCGGCGAGCTCCTCTCCGACGCCGGCTACCGGAGCCTCGTGGCGGACCGCGGCGACGTCCAGGAGGTGATGCTCGGCTACTCGGACTCGAACAAGGAGGCCGGGATCACCGCGAGCCAGTGGGAGATCCACCGGGCGCAGCAGCGGCTGCGCGACACGGCGGCCGAGCACGATGTGCGGCTGCGGCTGTTCCACGGCCGCGGCGGCACGGTCGGCCGCGGCGGCGGCCCGGCGCACGACGCCATCCTCGCGCAGCCGCCGCGCACCCTCGACGGCGAGATCAAGGTGACCGAGCAGGGCGAGGTGATCTCGGACAAGTACCTGGTCCCGACCCTCGCGCGCGAGAACCTGGAGCTGATGCTGGCCGCCGCGCTCGAGGCGACCGTGCTGCACCGGCGGCCGCGCATGTCACCCGAGGCGCTCGCCGCGTGGGTGGAGGCGATGGAGGTGATCTCGGATGCGTCGTTCGGCCGCTACCGCTCGCTCGTCGAGCACCCGCGCCTGCCTGAGTACTACTTCGCCTCGACGCCCGTCGAGCTCCTGTCGGAGCTGCACCTGGGGTCGCGCCCGTCGCGGCGTCCCGACTCGGGTGCCGGGCCCGAGAGCCTTCGCGCGATCCCGTGGGTGTTCGGCTGGACCCAGTCGCGGCAGATCGTGCCGGGGTGGTACGGGGTGGGCACCGGGCTGGCCGCCGCGCGCGAGGCCGGCCTCGGCGACCGCCTCCTCGAGATGCACGAGCGCTGGTACTTCTTCCGCAACTTCCTCTCCAACGTGGCGATGACGCTCGTGAAGACCGACCTCGAGATCGCCGGCCACTACGTCGAGCGGCTCGTGCCCGACGGGCTGCAGGCGCCGTTCGAGGACATCCGCATGGAGTACGAGCTCACGATGGAGGAGCTCCTCACGCTCCGCGGCGAGCGGGAGCTGCTGGACACCGACCCCGTGCTCCAGCGCACCCTGCGCGTGCGCGACGACTACCTCGCGCCCCTGCACTACCTCCAGGTCGCCCTGACGGAGCGCAGGCGCGCGGACCAGGCCGCCGGCCGGGAGCCCGACCCCGACCTGGCCCGCGCGCTGCTCCTGACGGTCAACGGGATAGCCGCAGGGCTGCGGAATACCGGCTAGCGCTTGACCGTGCGGACGCCGTCGCGGGGCGTCCACACGGTGATGACGAGGTGCTTGCGCTCGTCGTCGAGCTCGACCGTGGACGCCTCGAGGATGTCGAGCCGGAACCGGTGGGACCTGCCGTCGGGGGTCGACACCTCCTCGGCCACGCCCGCGATCTTCGCGTCGCCGGACCACACGTCGGGGTCCTCGGAGGCGCTGTGGAGCGCGAACCTCGGGTCGCGCTGCAGGTCGCGCGCCTTCAGCGCGTCCTTCATCGACCCGATCCACACGTCCTCGCCCTCGAACTCCGTCTCCGTGCCCGAGATGCGCGGGGAGCCGTCGCGCCGCAGCGTGGCGATCGTCTTGTGGCCGTGAGCGTCGAATCGCTCGCGCACGCGCACGGCCAGCTCGGGCGCCTCAGCCTCGAATTTCGCCCAGCTCGGCACGCCTAGAAGGTAATGGGCGGCTGCTAGCTTCGGCGCGATGAGTGACCAGGCGCTCGCGGACCGGCCGGAGGCCGTCCGGAACCCGGTCGGCGTGCTCGTGGTGCTCCTCATGGCGGGCGTGTCGTTCGCGCTGTCCCAGACGCTCGTGATCCCGGCGCTGCCGGACATCAGCCAGAGCGTCCATGCGAGCCCGGCGGCCGCGTCGTGGATCCTCAGCGGCTTCCTGCTGTCCGCGTCGATCTCCACACCGATCGTCGGCAAGCTCGGGGACGTCTACGGCAAGGGCCGGGTGCTCACGCTCACCCTCCTCGTCTTCTCGGCCGGCGGCGTCGTCTGCGCGCTCGCGCACTCGATCGCCCTGCTGATCGCGGGCCGCGTGATCCAGGGCGTGGCCGGCGGCGTGTTCCCGCTGGCATTCGGGATCATCCGCGACACGTTCCCGCCGGAGCGGGTGGCGAGCGGGCTGGGACTGGTGAGCGCCATCCTCGGCATCGGGGCGGGCATCGGGCTGCCGCTATCGGGAGTGATCGCCGACGGCATCGGCGTCGAGTGGCTGTTCTGGATCAGCCTCATCGCCCTGCCCGCGGCACTCGCCGCGCACCGGCTGGTGCCGGAGTCACCGGAGTCGAAGCGGCTTCGGATCGACTGGCTCGGCGCCGCCATCCTCTCGGCGGCGCTCGCGGCCATCCTGCTCGCGGTCACCGAGGCCGACGACTGGGGCTGGGGATCCGCCACGACGCTCGGCCTGATGCTGGGCGGCATCGCCCTGCTCGGCCTGTGGGTGTGGGTCGAGTCGCGCGTCCGGGAGCCCCTGATCGACCTCCGCGTGCTGCGCGGCCGCGCCGTGGCGAGCACCAATCTCACGGGGCTGCTGGTCGGGTTTGCGATGTTCTCGAGCTTCCTCCTGATCCCGCAATTCGCCCAGGCACCAACCAGCACCGGGTATGGCTTCGGCGACAGCGTCTCCGAGGCCGGCCTCCTGCTCGTTCCGGCCGCGATCTTCCAGCTCGTGGCGGGCCCGCTCGCCGGCGGCCTGGGTGCGCGGATCGGCTTCCGGACCACGCTCGCGGGCGGCGCCGCGCTCGCCACGCTCGCCTTCGTCCTCCTGGCGCTCGAGCACGAGCACCCGTGGCAGTTCATCGTCTCGGCCGCTCTCCTCGGCTGCGGCATCTCGTTCGCCTTCGCGTCGATGGCGAACCTGATCGTCGGTGCCGTCCCTCAGTCGGAGGTCGGCATCGCCACGGGCATCAACACGATCATGCGCACGGTGGGCGGGGCGTTCGGCGCAGCCGTCGCCACCGCGGTGCTCACCGCGAACACGATCCCCGGATCGTCGCTGCCCACCGAGGGCGCTTACACCGCGGCGTTTGTCCTGTCCGCGGCGGGCGGCGTCCTGGCTGTGTGCGCAGCGCTGCGCGTGCCCGCGTCTACTTGATGAAGAGGATCTCGCTGTACTTCGGCAGCGGCCAGAGGTCGTCGGCCACGACCTTCTCCAGCTGATCGCCCAGCTCGCGCACTCGCTCCATCGCGGTCATCTGGTTGTCGCGCGCGTAGACCGCCAGCTCGAGCCCCTC
>Ga0111539_10005483_pt1 | contig 16409 bp, 10 predicted proteins | sample RhiMethybrSRZTD1_FD_79667 | JGI IMG/M metagenome (GOLD analysis project Ga0111539, IMG submission 79667) | Populus rhizosphere microbial communities from Tennessee, USA - Rhizosphere MetaG P. TD hybrid SRZTD1 (version 2) (version 2) | ecosystem: Host-associated > Plants > Roots > Rhizosphere >... | reverse complement strand
TTGACTTTGCCGATGGCCCCTCCCTGGACGGCTTCGGCGAGCGCCAGGAATCCGTTGTGGTAACGCCACTGGAAGCCGACCTGAAACTTCTTTCCCGACTTTTTCACCGCGTCATAGATCGCCTGGGCATCCTTGGCCACCGGCCCGAGAGGCTTCTCGCAGTAGCAGTGCTTCCCGGCCTGGAGCGCCGCCGTGGCGTGCTCCGCGTGAAGGTAGATCGGCGTCGCGATGATCACAGCGTCGACATCTTTCCGGCCGAGGAGCTCCCGGTAGTCCTGGATGGCCGCGGGCTTCATCGCCCCGCACTTCTCGACAGCCGCAGCTCGAGCTGTTGGATCGATGTCGCAGATCGCCGCTACTTGCAGCGTCGAGACGGAGATGCTGTTAAGCACGTGGCGCAAGAGCGTCGTGCCGCGGCCGCCGACGCCGATGAAGCCGAGCCTCAAAAAGTCATTGGGTCCTGCTGCGCCGCGGGCCGATCGCGACGGCAGCCCTGCCAGGATGGAGCCACCCGCGGCGACGCCGGCCGCTCCGAGAAAATGACGCCGCGTGGTCCTCGTTTTTCGCTGCATGGGCGCTCTCCAGGGGGGGAAAACTGGCCAGAATCGGTCCCGGGATTATGCCACGGGCCGCCGACGCTCCGCCGCGCCTATTTCCCTTCGTGGAGGCGAGCGGCGGCACCGACGGAGTCCGGCTTCGCACGGTACCAATCGATGGTCAGCCGGATGCCGTCCTCGACGCCCACCGTCGGCACGTACCCGAGCGCTTTCTCTGCCGCCGCGATCGAGGCGAGGGAATCCCGAACGTCGCCCGGCTGTGCGGGGGCGTGGACGGGTTTGATCTTCGCCGCAGCGCCTCCCACGCGCTCGCGGATCCTGCGGTAGAGCTCGAGCAGCGACGTGGCGTGACCGCAGCCGATGTTGTAGCCGAACCCCAGCGCCTCTTTCGGTGCCTCGAGCGCGAGCAGGTTTGCCCGCACCACGTTCTCGACGTAGGTGAAGTCGCGAGTTTGCCCCCCGTCGCCGTAGATGGTCGGCGCCGTCCCGTCCAGGAGGCGCGTTGCGAAGCGCGGGATCACGGCGGCGTAGGTCGACTCGGGGTCCTGGCGCGGCCCGAAGATATTGAAGTACCGGAGGGAGATGGCCTCGAGGCCGTACACGCGCCAGAAAGTGCCGCAGTACGCTTCGGCGGCGAGCTTCTGCACCGCGTAGGGCGATTGCGGCCGCGGCGGCAGGGTCTCGACTTTGATCTTCTCGGGCGCGTCGCCGTACACCGCGGAGGACGACGCGAACACGAACCGCCGCACGCCGGCTTCCCGGGCTGCGAGGAGCAGGTTGAGCGTCCCGTCGACGTTCACCTGGTTCGTCATTATCGGATCCTGGATGCTCATGGGCACGGAGCCGATCGCCGCCAGGTGAATGACGGCCTCCACGCCCGCGCAGGCGGCTTTGCAAACCGCGCTGTCCCTAACATCGTCCCTAAGCAGCTCGAAATCTGCCGCGATCTCCTCGAGATTGCGCTCTTTACCGGAGGAGAAATTGTCGAGCACGCGGACGGAATCGCCTCGCGCCAGGAGGCCGCGGACGAGGTGGGAGCCGATGAAACCCGCGCCGCCTGTTATCAGAACTTTCAAGTGCCTACCTCTCTCGAGTCTCGCTTGTGCCGCGTATTCTTCGGCGTTCCAAAAGCCTAACGTGAGGGGGCCTCTTCCGCACTCGGAGGATGGGGCTAGCCCTGGGGTCCACCTGGGCCGGCGCATCCAGGGCTGGTCCACCCGCAACATTATTCATCTCCCCTCTTGATCCCTAAGAGGCCGGGCCGATAAGCTTGTGCCGCTAGTTGGGGGTGGACTTCAACCGAACGAGGATTCGAGTGACATCTCCGGATCGTAGCGTTTCCGTCACGTTCCAGTAAGCGTAGTCCAGCATTTTCAGAATAGTCAAGCCGATGGTGCCTTCGTCAACGGGCACTGTCGATGACAGCGAGCGCCTATGTTTCCCCTTCTGCGTCACCGCCTTACTCCGCGAGTTCTCTTCACGCTTGTTTTCGAGTTAGTTGCCATCAGCGCAGGCCTGATCGGTCTCCTGAAGCTTCGCTCGGTGTGGTGGGACGGCGTCGTGCAAACGAGCGCCACGCGAGTGTGCCTCTTCGCGCTTTCAACGACGCTCGTGATCCAGTTCGGGCTTTGGTCCTTCGGCCTGTACTCGCGACAAGTCGTGTATTCGGGCCGGCGCGTGTTGGCGAGCTTGCTCGGCGCGTTCTGTTTCCTCACGGTGGCACTCTTCCCGGTCTGCTACGCGTTCAGCATGACCGGAGATCCGATCTTCGTGGTCACGCTGAAGTTTTACGTGCTGCTTCTCGCGGTCTTCACGCTCGTCGTCGCCTGCGAGCGGTTCCTCGTGCTTCGAGTTTTTGCCGGCGTCTCGTACCTCGGCAACGTGCTGATTCTCGGCACGGGCGAATGCACGCGCGAGGTGATTCGTGAAGCGCGCAAGCACCACGGCATGAACATGCGGCTCGCCGGGATCCTTGCGGAGTCGCCCGACCAGATCGGACAGGCGATCGAGGGCGTGCCCGTGATCGGGATGATTTCGCACGTCAAGGACACCGTCGCCGACTTGCAAGTGCGATCGATCCTCCTGTCGTCGCCGTACAACCACCCCCAGCTCCCTCTGGACTACCTGATCGAGTGCAAGCTCTCCGGCCTCACGGTCTTTGACGCGGGAGTCTTTTACGAGACGATCTCGCAGAAGATCCTGCTCGAGAAGCTGGACCCGTTCACGCTGCTCTTCCCGTCCGGCTACAACATGACGCGGTTCCGCCACCTGGTGAAGGCAGGGATCGAGAAGCTTCTGGCGCTCATCCTGCTCGGGGTGCTGGGCCTGCCGTTGCTTTTCGTGGCTTTCCTGATTCGCAAGACGTCGGCGGGCCCCGCGATCTTCCGTCAGATCCGCGTCGGCAAAGGCGGCCGCGTCTTTACGCTCTACAAGTTCCGGACCATGTGCGTGGATGCGGAGCAGAACACCGGCGCCCAGTGGGCCCGGAAGGGGGATCCACGCCAGACCCTCGTTGGCAAGTGGCTGCGCCGGCTGCGGATCGATGAGCTGCCGCAGCTCGTCAACATCCTGAAAGGGGACATGGCATTCATCGGACCGCGACCGGAGCGGCCCGAGTTCATCGATGAGCTGAAGCGCATCATTCCGTTCTACCACCACCGTCACTTCGTCAAGCCCGGGCTCACGGGCTGGGCGCAGGTCTCCTTCCCGTACGCCGCCAGCATGGAGGACTCAAAGGAGAAGCTGCGCTACGACCTCTACTACGTGAAGAACATGTCAATCCTTTTCGACATGCTCATCCTCCTGGCCACCGCGCGCGCGGTCATCCGCGGCGCCGGCGTGGGGTAGTAGCGAGCGCGTAGCTTCTCGGGCGGCGGACTCTCGCCGACCTTTCTTGTATACTCGCTGCCCTTGGCTTCCCAGCGAGCGGTACAACTCGGGGCCGCGGTGCTCGTCGTCCTGGCCGACTACGCGCTTGTCTCGCCGCTCGTGGGAGCAGGCCTGGCTATCCGCGGGGCGGTCGCGTTGCTCCTCGGCCTGACGCTCGCGCGCGCTGCTCCTGCACCTCCGCCGCAGTGGGGGAGGGTGCGCCCATCGCTCGGCTGGATGGTCCGATTCCTCGCCTGGTTCACGCCGCTCGCCGCGCTGGTCGTTGTGGCTGCGCTGTTCACTGCGCGCGCGCTGGGGCAGCGGTGGCTGCGTCTTCCCCTGCTTGTCCCATCGCAGGACGCGGCGCTCGAGTGCTTCATTCGGGCCGTCATCGCCGCTCCGATCGTCGAGGAGCTGATCTATCGGGGGATCGTGCAGCCGCGGCTGGAAGCCGGATGCGGCGCGAAGACCGCCGTATTCCTTTCCGGGCCGATTTTTTGGATCCTCCACTGGGCCGCGCTCGGCCGAGTCACGCCCCCCACGCAGCTCCTGGCAGGATGGATCCTCGCACGCGCATTCCTGCGGACACGCTCGCTTCTCGCGCCGACGATTCTGCACGCTCTCGGGAACCTGGCGCTCTTCGGACTCGACCTGCTCTGGTTCCGGAACCCCGATTTTTTTGGGGCGTGGTTCTGAAGTCGAGGCTGCAAACAGCAAAAAAAAGCGGGCGCCCCGCATTGGGGGCGCCCGCGCCGCATCAGGGCTCGAGGAGCTGTGGGTCACTTCCCGCAGAGAGGGCTCGCAGAGAGCCTTCTTCGCAGGAGCGTGACCAGGAAGGGGACGGCTAGGACGAAGAGGATTCCGGAGTCACCGCCGTTCGAGGCGACGCAACCGCCGCCGCTCCCGACCGTGGACACGGCACCCGTGCTGCTCGGGGTCGGCGTCGACCCAGTCGTCGGCGTCGTCGTCACGACAGGACCGCCGGTGGTGGGGGTACCGGTGGAGCCGGTGCCGCCGGTCGAGCCGGTGCTATCGGTCGTGCCGCCCGTCGAGCCGGTTCCGCCAGTGGAACCCGTACCCGTCGAGCCGGTGCCGCCGGTCGTACCGCCGGTTGTACCGCCGGTAGTACCGCCCGTGGTGCCAGTGGTTGTGCCGGAGCCACTCGTGGAGTCGGTCGAGCCGGTGGACCCGGTCGTGCCGCCGGACGGCGGAGGAGTGTTGGTCGCGACCGTCGTGCCATCACCATCCGGCGGGAGAGGCGCATCGATGTCCGGCCGCGGGGGGATGCCCTCCGGGGTCGTATCGGGGTTGCTCGAGATCCAGAACCGGTGGACGGCCCGGTTGCTGTTGCCCTTCGTGTCGGCCACGGTGACGACGAGCAGCATCTCGCGGTCTCGCGGCAACGCGCTCGGCAGCGTGACGTATGCCACGGACGAGCCCACGGGCCGGTTGAGTGACGACAGAGACACCGGCACGGGGTTCACACCGTCCGACAGGCTCGAGTCGAGCGAGACGGCGAGCGAAGACCAGTTGACGGGGCTCTCGCCGTCCGAGACGCCGATCCGGAGGACGTTGTCGAAGCTCAGGTTCATGCCGCGCGCCGGCGTTCCGATGTTGATCATCGGAAGCGTGTTGTCGTCCGTGTAGCGGAAGCCGACATGGCCCGCCGACGTGAAATCGATCGGGCAGCCCAGGTCGATCCAGCGCGCGATCGTCCGGCATTCCTCCGCAGTCGCGCCATGCGAGCCGGAGTGCGGAGTGAAGTCGAGATCGTCGGTGCGATCGGAGTTGAGGCGCCCGTCGAGGCGCTGGCCGAAAAGCTTCCAGACGATCAGGCTCTGGCGCGCCTGGTTCGCGCGGACGTAGCGGCTGAGCTGCGGGTAGGTGTAGTTGCCTCCCGGCGGCGCGCCACCGTACTTGGCGGCGTTGTCCTTGACGAGACGGAAGTAAGCGTCATCGGCACGCGTCGTTCCGTCGAACGCGAGGTCGGTGCCGCTCTTGTTGCCCGCTGTGCTGTGGCAGCTGACGCAGCGGGCGGTCAGGATCGGCATCACGTCGCGATAGTACTCGGCGCCGACCAGGCCCGCGGGGACCGTGCGGACCGACGTGGAGCCGTCCGCTGCCGTCGCGAGCAAGGGCGTCTTCTGCGTCAAGTCCCAGAGGCCGTTCGCGATCATCGGATCGCTCGAGCTGACGCCACTCGCCTTGATCGGCACGCGGCGGCCAGCGGCCGTACCGGAGAACTCGACCGGCGCGATGCTGTGCGCGTGGCAGCCGCCGCAGTCCGTGCGGACTTCGCCGGCGACCGACGAACGCCACGTCATCTCGCTGAAGAGCGTCATGCCGTTCTTGTCGATGCCCTGGTAAAAGTAGGGGACGTCGGCAGGGATCTTGGCGGCAAACGACGTGTCGAAGTCGCCTTTCGGGTCGACCAGCTGGTTTCCAGCGTCATCGAACTTCCGGACCGGGAACTCACCGAGGATCTTCCAGCGCTCCGAGTGCACGGACGCGTAGCCCTCGACGAAGTTGTCGGCACGGCCGTCATAGAGCAGTCCGCTCGCTGCCGCGTAGTCGGCGGAGTTTGCGCCGGACCTGGAGACCGGTTGACGGAACGGCTTCGGCACGACGCCCACGATGCGGACGCCGTAGATATCGGAGTTCTTGACGACTCCGGCGTCCGTACCCTGGATCATCCAGATTCCCGGGTGGCCTTCTCGGCCCGTCGACGGGTGGAACGGATCGCCTGCGATCGGAGCGGACTCGCGGTTGTAGAGCGAGCTCGTGCCCACGATCGCGTGCGGCTCTCCAGGCTCGAGGCGGTCGTCCGCCGGCCGCACGGAATCCGTGGCCGGCAAGTTCTTCGGCTCGCTGATTCCGTGGATCTCGGCGTACGTGACGACGGGCCTCGGCCAAATCTCGTTGTAATCCGGCGAGTTCAAGATTTTCACGAGCTGCGCAGGATTCGTGGGATCGGTGACGATGTTATGCACGGCGTCGGGCATGAGGTAGACGCCCGAGTCGAGCACTTGCGGGGTGGTGCCCACGCACGTGGAGTTGTGGTTCACGCCACCGGGGGAATACGCCACCAGCATGGAGCCGAGGGGCGCCGCGGCCGGCATGGCGTACTTGCCCGACTGGTTCGGGGCGACGCAATCCGACGGAGACGTGTGCGGCGTCTGCGCAATCAGGCCCTTGCGGTCGTAGTTCCTGTACGAGACGAAGTACCCGATGTACGTGTCCTTGACCGTCGAAGAAGTCTTCGTGAAAGCAGGGTCAGGGATGTTCGTCGGGAAGCGCAGCAGGTGCCCGAAGCCGAAGTTGTAGCTCGGGTAGTACTGGCCCGTCACCACCGACCCGTCCGAGATCTGCGTCGCGAAGTGGTCGACGTTCTTGTGGTGGTCGTGCGGCTCCGTGAAGGCCACGAGGTTCGTGCCATCAGGGTTCATCGCGTACAAGGTCGACATGGCGTAGAAAAACTTGCCACTGGCGTCGTCCCAGTTCGTGAAGAGCAGCCGGCCATCCGTCAGGATGATCGGGTGCAGCACCATGTGCAGACTGCCGAAGCCCACCTGATGCAGGTTCGCGAGGTCCGACGTGACGAGCCGTCCGTCATGGTCGTCCATGACGTAGATCTGCATCACGGGGTTCTTGAAGCAGTCCGTGAGATTGAAGTGCGTTCCCTGGCGGAACGGGATGACCGCGTGCCGGTTCGAAGTGAACGCGAGTTTCCCGCCGGGCAATTGCGCCGGGCCCATGTCCCGGAGCGAAAAATAGCTCTCCAGGTCATCGACGTCGCTGCTGTTCCCGGCGTGCAGATACCCGGTAAATCCGTCATCGAAGGTCAACTGGACTTCACGGAAGTCCGCGTTGGGGCCTCCAATGTGCATCTTGAAGAGCAAGCTGGGGCTGCGCACGTTGTTCGCGTCCAGCTGCTTCGTGTAGTAAACCCACTCTCCGTCGAAAGAGACCGTGGGGTCCTGCACGCAGCAAGCGGTGCAATCAACCAGCACCCTCTGCGAGCCGTTGGGATGCAAAAGCACAAGGTCCGCGCCGGGGAGAGTGCGGTACGCATCCTCGCCCTGCGGGAGCATGACGACGTTTCCGCCATTGCGCGGCCAACGTACGTAAACAATGTCGTAGTCGACCAATTGGGCTTGAGCCCCCGTGGTCAACTCGAGGTTCGCCGCTCCGGCCAGCGCCGCGAGGCCGGCGATCCAATAAGGACTCGAGCGTCGTTGGACTCTCATTACCAGAACCCTCCTCTGTTTCTTGAGACCCGGCAGTTCGCCCGAGAGAGCTCGGCGCGGACCGCAAGAGGGTTTCAGCCCAAGGTTGGGCCGTCCTCCTCCGCGAGAGGGGGAAGCAACAAGTCTGCCGTTTCCGGCATGGTCCGAAGATGCTCAGGGCGCAAGGGTTTATGGACCAACGCCCGGATCGAGCTGTCGCAAGGTGCCCCAAGAACTCCCTGGGACGGCCCATTCTTACCTTGGGGCGATTCCCAAACGTCCCCCAAAACTACAGGGTCGCCCCGGACGCTCCCGAGGAAGTCTTTTCCTCTACCGCGGCGGCGCGATCGCGGATCCATCGCGCAGGATTTCCGACGATGATGCTGCGCGGAGGAAACTCCGCGACGACGACGGAGCCGGCGCCGACGACCGTGCCTTCCGCCACGTCAACCAGCACGACGGATTTGTTGCCGATCCAGCAGTCGTCGCCGATCCGCACTTTTTTCAGCACGCCGCCTTGTTCTCGGATCGGCACGTCGACGCGCTCGCAGTAGTGCGTCTGCTTCCCGCTCACGATGTCCACATTGCTGCCGAGCAGTACGTCGTTTCCCAGCGCGCACAGACCCACGTTGCAAAAAGGCCCGACGTACGTGAAGTTGCCGATTTCGATGCCGCGTTGTGCCAAGATCGCGCCAAACTCGATCACGAAGCCCTGTGACTTGAGCCCGAGCGTGATTCGGTAGTACTGGCGGCGCAAGTAGACGCCCACGATGCCCGGAACAAGGCTCATCGTGTGGGATCCCAGTTGAAAGATCAGGTCGCGCCCGTCCATGGGGCCGAGCCACGCGACGGGATAGGCGAGCGGGGCCACCAGGACCCACGACAGCGCGGAGAGAAGGATCTTGATGGCGTTTTTCATGGTCAGTGCACAGAGAGGCCGACTGGGGACGCATGCCCCGCGGGCGACCAGCGCCCGTAGAGGTTCAGGTACTGCTCGGTGATTCCATCGATCGTGAAGCACCGGCGCGCACGAGACCTGGCGTTCCCGCGCAGTCGTTCGGCCAGCGCGGAGTCGAGGAGCACGCGCTCGAGAGCCTGCTTGAATCTGCGCGGATAGTCGCTTTGGGTCAAGGCGGGCTCGTCGGGCCGCCAATCGGGCTCGGGCGCGACCAGTATTCCCTCCTCGCGGTCCTCGACGATCTCGGGAATCCCTCCGACGGCGGTCGAGACCACGGGCACGCCCGCGGCCATCGCCTCGATGAGGCTCATCGGAGTGCCCTCGCTGAGGGAGCTCAGGGCAAACACGTCGAACGCCGGAAGGATTTCCCGCACGTCGCGGCGCGTGCCGAGGAAGCGGGTGCGGCCGGTCATGCCGAGGCGCCCGGCCGTCGACTCGAGGTCGGCGCGCTCCGGACCGTCTCCCACGAGGACGACCACGAGGTCGGGGACGTCCCGCGCAAGCAGAGCGCAGGCGCCGAGGAGCAGCTTCTGGTTCTTGATGCTGTCCAGACGGCCGATCGTGCCGACGACGCGCGATGCTGCCGGGATTTCCAGGCGCTCGCGCGCGGAGCGCACGGCTACGGCGCGCACTGTCTCGTGAGTTTCCACGTCGATGCCGTTGTAAATCACCTCGATGGATTCGGCAGGAAACCCCTCGACCTGGACCAGACTGTCCTTCACGCGGTGGGAGACCGCGGTGATGGCGTCTGCCTGCCCTCCAAACACGCGGTTGAAAATACGCCGCTTGGGGCTCGGCAGATCGGGATAGAAACGGCCGTGCTCAGTGAAGACGACGCGGGCACCGCTCAGCGGCTTCGCGAGCGCTGCGTAGAAGAAGCAGGTGTATTGATGAGCGTGGATGATGTCGGCCCCGACGGCTCGCGCGGCGCGCGCGATCCGGAACGGTAGGAGCATGTCGAAACCGGGCCGCCGCCCGTAAAGCTCCAGAGGCACGCCGCTCGAGCGGAGGGTCTCGCCAAGCTCCCCGACGACGTCGAGGCACCCGACGGTGACGTCCACGCCGCGGCCGCGGAGCCGCTGGACGAGGTGGCATACCATGACCTCGGTGCCGCCGACCGGCAGGCCGTGGACGAGGAAAAGCACTCTCATGGGAGCCACCTCGCCAAAGCTCGGCGTAGCGCTCTGCCGTGCGAGCTCGGCCGGAGCGCCCTTCGGGCTGCGCGAAAGAGGCCCGCGGGGGACTTCGCCAGCGCGCGGATGCGGCTCTTCTGGCTTACGAATCGCGAGGGGGCTCCCCAGGAGGTGAAATCCTCGAGCGGCGACGCGTCGAGCGGCGGGAGGCGCTGGAAGCCGTACCGCAGGTGGCCGTTTTGGAGCACGATTGCGAGGGGGCGGCTGTACATCCTCGTCGAGAACCGGTACAGGCCATCGAGCGCCGCGCGATGGAAATGCTCGGCGCGTTCTAGAAAAGCCGAACTCTCCGCCGTGGGAGCGTAGCGCGCCGCGAAGTCGAAGACGACGCTTTTTCGCAGGTCGTGGGCGGGCCAGGTCTCGGTCGGGTATTTCACGCTGTCGAGGCGATCGGCGTAGGGCCGCTCGTGCGCCTGCATCCATCTGGCGTAGGCGATGAGGCCGGCCCGCGTGCGGTGGTACGACGCATCGCGCTCGCCGAGCCCCTGCTTCACGTCAAGGTACTTCCCGGCGGCTTGAAGGAAGACGAGGTACGACCACCGGCTCTCGGGGTCGTCGAGGTGGAGCGCGGCGAAATCGTCCAGCGGATGGAAGCAGCGTTCGAGCAAGGTTTCGGCCTTGCCGAGGTAGACGCGTTGGCCCGTCAGCTCGAAAGCGTCGAGACAAGCGTTGATCGAGTTGCCAGCTCCGCGGCCCGGGCCGTGGTAGTCGGGCGAGTAGGTGCTGCTCGCCTGTCCGGTGGGGCCGTCGTCGACGGCGCCGAACGGCCCGAGCCGCCCGTCATCCATGCGCAACACCCAGTCCGCGAGCCCCACGGCCGCCGCTTTCGCGCGTTCCTCTCCGGTCAGGTAGTACGTGAGGCAGAGCCCCGACGTGTAGTTGTGCTCGTTCGAGGGGCCTCCACCATAGTCCGACCGGCCGACGCGCGGCAGGTTGTCGGCGGAGTAAGTGCGATGGGTGCAGCGCTCAGCAGGCAGGTAGTGGTCCGTGTGCCAGAAGAGCCCCCCGCTGTACGCGGGCTTGTCGAGCTGCGTGTGATAGATATCGATGTCCACGACGTGCCTCGCGAGCTCCTCGGCAAGGCGCTTCCACTCCGGCCTCCCTGTCCGCAAGAACTGCAGCCACAGGCCCTGGATCACGTCGTACTGATTGTTGAAATGGGAGACGATCGGGCCAGCGACGGGGCAGTAGGCATTCTCGTGGTCCGCGTAAACGTCCCCGAAGCTCCTCCAGCCGTACTCGTCGGTGACTTCCCGCTTGGCCTCGAAACACGAAGGTCCCGTGATGCAGCTCTCGACCAGCTCGGCGTAGCGAGGATCGACGGCACCATCAGCGGGCGCGAACGGGGGACAGGTCCCTGTGCGTGCCGTGAGTTCGGGATCGAGCGAGAACACGAGTGGCTCATCGACCCATTCGAGCCCAGCTGCGGCGGGCTCGGCCCCCGCCGGACGAAGACGCGCATAGATCGTGTGGGTTTTCTGCTCGCCGGGCTGAAGCTCGTGCACCATGCCATCGAGCGGCGGGAAGAGGCCCGCCGTGATCGTCGCGGCGTCCGAAGAGAGCGACTTGGGGAACTGCTGCCAGAACCGTTCGACCGCGACGCTGAGCTCGTGGCCGCCGAAAGCGTGCGTGAGCACCGGCGACACCCGGTCGCGCTCGAGAGAGCCCAGCGGTGAGGTCACGCGGCAGCTCGCGTACGGGAGGTTGACTCTGCCGCTTCGATCCACGTGAGCGCTGCTGCGCAGGCTGTTCGGACCGGCCGCAGCTTGCACGATCCCGACGGGACCGCGCTGCGCGGCGCGGGGCGGTTCTTGCGCCGTGAGCCGAAACGCCACGGCGTCGATTCTCGGCCGACCCCTGGGAGCGAGGCGCAGTGAGAGCTCGCGGAAGTAGAGTGAGTTGGGGTCGCCGAGGTCCCACAGCCCTCCCGGGTGATGAGCGGCTTTCGGGTTCCTCAACGTGCAGTCGATCCGCAGCAGGCCGATGCGTGGATATTCGCGCAGGCACAGCTCCACTTGCGGTCGAGGACGAGAGCCCGCGACGTCGATTTCGCCGCGAAGTTGGAGGCTCGAGCCAATCGGGCCGTGCTCACGGCGCGCGGGCCCGCATCGCCGCAGGCGGACCTCTTCGCCCGCCGACGCGGCGAAAAAAACGTCGACTTCGATGCCTGCGCCGGCGGTTTCGGAGAGCTCCCAGACCGCTCCAAGCCCGTCGTGCGCCGAGCGCAAGCGGTCCGGTTCGGCCGGAACCAACGCCGACCCTGCGCGCCCGGGCGGGGTCGGGCCGGCAGTGGCATCGTGCTCGACGATGAGTTCCCACGGGCCCGTGCCCGACGGCTCGATCAGCGCCTCGAGGAGCGCCCACTTCACGCTGCCGTCCGGCCACGCTGCCAGGACGCGCCAGCCGCTCTCGAGGATCCTGCCGCCGGAGAGCTCGGGCACGAGGTCGGCAAGACTGCGCCGGGCTCCTCGCGGGAATGGCAGCCCTATCCGCAGCGGCTGCGAAGTCGGCAGAGGAGCGTCGGGCCGGCCGCGCGTGCCGCGGATCCGCGTCCACTCGGTCCGGCGTTGGGCAGCCACTCCGTTCGCGCCGCTCACGGGGCTTTCGGCGGCGCCGCGACGGCGGCCGGTGCACGAGCGCTCGATTTCCTGCGCGGTTCCAGGGCTTTTTGGAACGCGCTCAGCACTCGCTGGGCGACGCTTTCCCACGTCTGCGACCGCGCGTACTGGGCAATGGATTCCCGGTCCCAGTGCTTCGACAGCGCGGCTGCGAGCCCACCGGCGATCGACTCCGCGGTGCGCTCCACGAGAATCCCGTATTCTGGCCGGCAGATGACCTCGGGAGTGCCCCACACGTTCGTGGCCACGACGGGAGTGCCACAGGCCAGCGCTTCGAGCAGCACGTTCGCCCATCCCTCTTTGGAGCTCGCGAGACAAAAAACGTCCGCCGCCGAGTACCAGTCGCCCAGCTCCGCGTTGGGCTTCGCGCCGACCATCCGGACGTGCTCCTCCAGCCCGCGCTGCGAGATCGCGGCGAGGATCTCGCCGCGGAAGTCGCCTTCCTCGCCGGGGGCTCCGGCGATCACGAGGAGCGGGGGAGCGCCGTGCGCTTTCAGGCGGTCGATCGCCTCGACAATGATGTGAAAGCCCTTCCGCTCAACGAGGTGGCCGACGGAGAGGATCACGCGCCGATCCAACGGGAGCGACAGCTTCCGGCGCGACTCCTCGCGGCTGCGCGGGAAGAAAATCGCTCCGTCGACGCCGTTGGATATGCGCTCCGTCGTCTCCGGGTCGGCGCCGAGCGCCACGGCGGCATCTTTCAAAGCGTTTGCAACGGCGATGACTCTGTGCGCGCGCCGCAACGTGAAGCTGACTTGCCGGCGGCGGACGGGGAAGCGAGGGAGGTCGTTGACGTCGTGGCCCCGCAGCGTGACCGTCACCGGCTTGCCGAGCAGCCGGCCGAGGAGTACAGCGCCGAAGCCGTCGGGGAATGCGAGGTGGGCGTCGATGAGCTCGAAAGGGAACTGCTTGCGCAGCCGCAGAGCGGTGACGAGCACCGTCAGGAAGAGAAAGACGCCGTCGAGCGGCTTGAGGACGGCGGGGATCGACAGGAACCTCGGGTAGTGGACGGTCAGACCGTCGATGACGTCGGTCCGTGGAATATTCCTCCGGCTCGCGTAGCGCGAGAGGAGGCCGGCGAAAGGAAAATAGGGGACGGGCGAGATCACGATCAGCTCGCAGCGCTCTGCCACGTGCTTCAAGCGGTTCTTCACGAACACCGCGTGCACGGGGAGAGCCCGGCTCGGAAACATGGTGCTGATCGAGATGACTTTCATGCCGCCTCGCAAAACGCCAGGAATTCCGCCGCCTTGCGCGACCAGGCGTCTGGCTCCAGGAAGCGATGTATCGCCTCTCTGTCCGGAGCCCAGGTTCCGCGAATGGCATCCTGGATATCTTTTATCCAATCGGCTGGCGAGTCAGCGACCCGCAGGTGAGGCTCCAGTTTTCGAGCTTCCGGGAGCGGCGAGGAGACGACGGGTTTCCCGGTCGCCACGTATTCGCGGAGCTTGAGCGGGTTGATTTTTCGCGTCAGGTCGTTCAGGCGGTAAGGCAGGAGGCACGCGCTCCAGCCAGTGACGACGGAGGGCAGCTCGCGGTACGGCACGGGTCCGGTGAAGTGGACGTTCGGCCCCAGCTTCGCGGGGGCGGTATCACCTTCCACGGGGCCGGTAATCACGAAGGAGACCTCGGGCAGCGCCTGAGCCACGGAACGCAGGAGCTCGACGTCGCTGCGACCGTCGAACAGGCCGTAGTAGCCGACGCGCGGCGGGGGGATGGCTCGGATGCAGGCGTGCTCCACCCGGGGGAGCTCCGCAAACAGCTCGAGATCCACTCCGTGGGAGAGGAGGATCGAGGGGAAGCGGCTGCGGAAGCGATCGTGGAGCGCCTGGGAGGTGCACACGACGCGGTCCACCGATCGGAGCGTCTCCTCTTCCATGCTGAGGATCGACTGGCGGTCCAACCCGGGCCACTCGCTGAAGTCATCGACGCAGTAATAGACGACGCGCCGTGCGCCGAGAGCGGGGATTACGCCACCCACGTTCGGCACGGTCGTCACGGAGCAAAACTCGCCCATGCCGAGGTCCTTCGCCCCTCGCCGTACCGCACGCACGACGGACGCATTGTTCAGGGCGCGGAGCCAGCGCGGCCGCCGGTACGGCGTCATGAGCGGTGCACAGACCCGGACCGGGTCCACTTCTGCCTGCCCTTGTTGCGACCGGGAAGGCGCGCGGAGCATCGTCGCGACTTTTCGAACCGCTTTCTTGAAGTCCGCGACGGAGAGCCGTGGTGGGCGCATGCCGATCGTGTTGACCCAGAGGACACGGCTTTCCCGAGCGAGCGACCGGAAGATGTGCTGGCAGCTCGAGGGATGGACCCCCCAATCGTCCGAGAAGACGACGAAATTCATGGGCCGGCGTGAGCGAACTCGTGCTTCGCGCCCGCGCCGCTCGCTGCGGCTGCATCCCGGGGGGAAGAGCTGGGATCCTCCGCGGCCTGCGCGGTCAGCTGCCGCAAGACCATGGAGATCCCGATGAAGTGCCACAGCATCTCGTTGTACTGGAAGGGGAGGAAAGTTCCGCCAACGATGAAGACTGCGAGCGCCGATTCGATCGACACTGCGAAACGGGTGAGAGCGTCGTCCTTGGTCGCTCCTTTCCGGCGCATCTTGCGGCGCGACTGGATGCAGTTGTAGACCGCAAGCAGGATGATGGCCACGTAGAGCGCGAACCCCACGATCCCCTGCTCGCCGAGCACTGCAAACCACGTGCTGTGCACCGAGCGCTGCGACCCGTACTCGCCGCCGGAAAAGTCATACTCGTCGTAGCTCGGGTTGTAGCCATTGAATCCCACTCCGAAGACTGGGTTGGCGACCGCCATGGCCGTCGCGACGCCCCAAAAATGGAGGCGCGACAATGCCGATGCGTCCTCGACTTGCTGGTAGTTCTGGATGGTCCGCATGCGATCCCAGAACTCATTGGGCATGACCGGCGCAATGGCGCACACAAGGACGACCAGGGTGAGGGCCAGCATGAACTTGTTGCGCGATCGGAACCAATAGAGGATCCCGAGCGCCCCGAGCGCAAGGAACCCTCCCCGCGAATACGTCGTGATCGCGCGGTAGAGCACACCCAGGAGCATGAATCGGTAGAAGTGCGCCGCCCATTTTTTCCGAGCCGTCTTGGCAAGAGCTGCGAACACAGGTACGAGCATCAGCATTCCGACGGCGACTCCGTTGTTGTCGCCAAGAAACGGGTTGGAGTTCGCGTTCGATGCGCCCGGATTGCGTATTAGCTCCAGCCAGCCTTGCTTTGCCCCTTCGAAGCCCAGGGAGACCGCCATGACGACGAGCACGGTGCGCAGTCGCTCCGGCGTGGTGGCTAGCGCTACGATCAGGTACGCGATAGTCACCGTCTTCAGGAAGTCGACCCAGTAGCTCATGCAGTAGTCGCTGTGCTTCGAGAGCAGCGCAGAGATGAACGCATGGAACGCGAACCAGATGACCAACGTGAGATGTAGGCTCATTTTCGCCGTTTGGCGCGTCGCCAGCGCGCAAACGAGCGTGAAAATGCCCGTGAGGTAGGAAACCCTCAGGCTCGAGATCAACTCGCCGTGCATATCCCAGACCCAGGACTCGGGGCGAAAATACGCGTACCAGATGTAGAAGAGCAGGCTGTTGAAAGGCCCCCGCACCGCGTAGATCGCGCCGCCGAAGATAATGCCTAGGACGAAAATCAGACGGAGCATGGCGTCTCCATCAGAGCGGATCGATAGATCGATTCGTACGACTCGAGAGTCTTCCTGCCGTCAAAGTACTCCTCCGCAGCGGCGCGGGCCCGCCGCGAGAGCTCTCGCCAGCGCGCCAGCCCTTCGCTCGCCGCGTTGACGAGACCTGCCGGAGTGGGCTCGAAGACCACGCCGCACCCCTGCTCCTCGACGAAAGTGGAGAACGGGCACGCCGACGATACCAGCACCGGCACCCCGCAAGCCAGGCTCTCGACGGCGCTGTTGGGGCACTCTTTTCCGCCAGCTTTGGAAGTGAACGGGAC
>Ga0111539_10005482_pt1 | contig 16409 bp, 16 predicted proteins | sample RhiMethybrSRZTD1_FD_79667 | JGI IMG/M metagenome (GOLD analysis project Ga0111539, IMG submission 79667) | Populus rhizosphere microbial communities from Tennessee, USA - Rhizosphere MetaG P. TD hybrid SRZTD1 (version 2) (version 2) | ecosystem: Host-associated > Plants > Roots > Rhizosphere >... | reverse complement strand
CGAAACCGATCGGCCGGCTCTGCTCTTCGAGCAAGTGCGCGATCAGGCTCGCGGTGCGCGCCAGGATCGGCACCCCCCGGACCGCATCCAGCGGGAAGCCCGCGTCGAGCAGCGCGGCGGGAATCGCGACGGAAACGTTCATCACCAGCGGTTTGCCGGTAACGTCCGGCAACACGCGCTCGATCGCGTGTGCAGCTTCCGAATAGCGACCGCGACAACCCACGGCGGCAGCGACTTCGAACAGGCGCGCGACTCGCGGATCACCGGTCTTGTGCAACGGATGTCCGTATCCCGGGATTGCACGCTGCGCGCCGCGATACTCGCCGACGACTTCCTTCGCCGCTGCCTCTACTGCTGCCGCTGCCGCGCGCGTCACGACTTCGTGCAACAGATGCCCGGCGTTCTGCGACGCGCCGAGAATGACCGACCCGCACCCGAGAATTCCCGCAGCGACTGCGCCTTGCAGCGCTTCGGGCGCAGCGGCCAACGTCATGCGACTGGCCTGCACGCTCGGCACGAGACCGTGCTCGGCGATCGCAACCAACGTTGCATCGAGCACGCGACGTTGCACGTCGTTCGGCAGTTGTCCCGTGACGAGCAGCCAGATGTGATCGGTGAACGAGACACGACCGATCAGCTCGCTGCACAGATCGCGGCCCCGCACCAGGATCGTGTCTTCGTTGGCGGCCGAGATCGCCGAGGAGCGCTGCGCTTGAGAGCCGATTTTCATGTGTTCAAGTTTTTCGCATAGCGAATTTCACTTCGCCATGCGAACATGGTCCGCGCTCGCCGGCAGGACTGTCAACTTTCCAGCCGCTTTTTCGGATACCGAAATAAGATCTGCGCATGAAACGCCGCACTGCCGCCCCGCGCCGCGAAGTCATGGGCGGGCTCGCCAAAGGACTCGACGTCATTCGCGCCTTCACGCGCGAATCGCCCTCGCTGACGCTGAGCGAGATCGCGGCCCACGCGCGCTTGCCGGCCGCGACTGCGCGTCGTTGCCTGCTGACGCTCGCCGAACTCGGCTACGTCATGCAGTCGGGCCGCAATTTCCTGCTGCGGCCGAAAGTGCTGGAGCTCGGCGCCGCGTATCTCGAATCGATGAACATCGAGACGCTGACCAAGACGTATCTCGAAGACCTGGCGCGACAGACCGGCGACTCGGCCGCGCTGACCGTGCTCGACGGCACCGAGATCGTTTACGTAGCGCGCACTTCAGTGCGCACGCTCATGCGGCTCGAAGCGCACGTCGGCAGCCGCTTTCCTGCATATCCAACGTCGATGGGCCGGGTGCTGCTCGCCGGACTCAGCGCAGAGCGCCTGCAGAACTACTTCGCGACCGAGAAATTCGTCGCGCTGACCAGTCACACCGTGACCGATCCTGCGAAGCTGATGAAGCTGATCGAGGAATGCCGGCGCGTCGGCTACTCGGCAGTGGAAGATGAGCTTGCGTATGGCGTGGTCGCGGTCGCCGTGCCGGTTTACGACCAGGCGCAACGCGTGGTGGCATCGCTGAATGCCTCGAGCCATTCGAAAAAAATTTCCAAGGCGAAGCTGGTCCGCGAGCGGCTCGGACTGCTGCAGGAGCTGAGCGCGCAGATCTCGCGCGAGCTGCTGCGGGTGCCCGGCCTGTCCCTGAGCGCTCAGGTCTGATTGCAGCGCGGTCGTTGACTTCGCCCGCGGACGTGCTAGTTTCTTAGCACAGTGCTAACAAAGCAGCAGGCTTCCGATGAACCAGATGCTCTCGCCTTTGTGCTCCTGGCGGCGCGCGATTTCCAGACGCCCTACGGCCGTCGCCGAGTCAGTAGTCGAGCCAGATCTGCCCGATCGCGAGGCGCGCCGCGCCGGGATCCTGCGGAGCAAAGCCGATGTCTTTCACCTCGCTGACATCGAGCGGTGCACCCTTCTTCGCATCGGGCGGCTGGAAGAAAGGATTCGGGCGTAGCTGCTCGAACGGGATCCATACGGTTTGCCAGTCGCCCCCTTGCAGCTCCACCCAGTGCGTGTACGCAATGCGATTGCGATCCAGGAATGAGACTGAAAGCCGCATCGCGCGCTCCGCTCTCGCATTGAACACGAGCTGTTTGGCCCCGCTCCAATCCGAATTCTCGACCTCGCACCAGACGTCTCGCGCCGCGGGATCGCCGCTCGCCGCGGGATACTCGACCACCAGGACCGAGCCCTGTCGCGAGACATCCTCGACGCTCAGCTTCATCTGCGGATTCGCACTGCGAACGCCTGCGAGTCCGTCATCGAACGATCGAACGCCGATCGGAGGGCCCGCATGGCTGGCAACAGCCAGTGTGACGCCAAGCAAGACCGCGGACGATGCAGCAGCTGCGCGCATTCGCGAATGGAACCGCGGCATGAGAACCTGCGTCAAGCTTGCTCGGCCCGCGGAGGTTGGGAATGAAGGCAGCGACCGTGGCGGTCGGCTCGATGATCGGCGTCATGTTCATGGGCAGTACGATCGTCACGCCGTTGTACTCGCTCTATGCGCAGCAGTTCGGCTTCTCCAAGGTCGTGCTGACGCTGATCTACGCGGCGTACGTCATCGGCAACCTGACGTCGCTGTTCTTCTTCGGAGGCGTGTCGGATCGTGCCGGACGTCGCCGCATCGTGTTGCGAGCGCTGCTCCTCGCGGCAACGAGTACCTGCATCTTCCTGTTCGCATCGAGCACGCCGTGGCTGTTCGTCGCGCGCGCTTTGAGCGGATTCTCGATCGGCCTGGCAGCCGGCGCCGGCACTGCGTGGATCGCAGAGCTCGACAGCGCTGCGAACAGGACCCGGGCGACGCTCGTTGCCATCGTCGGCAATTTCGGCGGCGTCGCGCTCGGCCCTCTCATCTCGGGTTTGCTCGCGCAGTACATGCCGTGGCCGTTGCATCTGCCGTTTGCCCTCTACATTGCCGTCGTTGCCGTCACGGCCCTGTTCATCGCGCGCTCGCCGGAGACCGTGAGCGCAACCCAATCGTCATCGCGAAACGGCTCGACGATCAGTATTCCGCAATCGATCCGCGCTCAGTTCGTCGCGCCTGCGGTCACGGCATTCACGATGTTCGCGTTGTATGGCTTCTATTTCTCGCTCGTGCCCAGCGTGCTCACCGAGAGCCTGCACCAATCCAACCATGCCGTGGGCGGCGCGGTTGTGTTCGAGCTCGGACTGGTGTCGGCGGCGACCATCCTCGTCACCCGCCGGCTGGCGAGTCGCACCTGCATGCTTCTAGCGCTGGTCGTGCTGCTTCCCTCCCTCGTGCTGTTGATTGTTGCCCAGGCGCAGGGCTCGCTTCCATTGTTGCTGCTGGGAACGACACTGAGCGGCATCAGCGGCGCACTCGGCTATCGCGGCAGCCTGCAGGTGGTGAATCAGATCGCACCTGCCGAGCAGCGTGCCGGCGTCGCATCGGCTTACTTCCTCGTGTGCTTCATCGGCAATTCCCTGCCCGTTATCGCCGTGGCGATGCTCACGCGTGCCTTCAACTCGCTGGTTGCGGATGGCCTGTTTGCCGTCACGCTCGCCGTGCTGGCGCTCGTCGCGCTCGCCGTCTCGCAAAGACCTCAGATGTCGGCGTAGACCTCGAGGTCGCGCACGAAGATCACCGTATAATCGAGCGCACGAATCGCACGCATTGCGTGATCCACGAAGGGCGGGCGTCCGCGTGCAACAGAGGACTCTTGGGTCATGACGCAATCTCCTGGCAATGCCACCGGCAACGAGCTCGAGCTGACGTACGCTCCGTTGCGGCCCCGCGGCGTCGCGGACGACCTGTCGGTTGTTGTCTACAGCGCCCGCGCCGACTAAACCGAAATGCCATGGACGGCATCTGAACCACGATGATTGGGCAAACCCCTGTTCCCCGCCTGGCGCGCTGGCTGACGGCGGGCACCCTCCTGACGCTCGCGGCCTCGGCGTGGGCAGTGGAAATCGACGGCCGCATCGATCCGGGCGAATGGGAAGCCGCCCAACACATCACCGATTTCCGCAAGGTGCAGCCGCTGAACGGCGAGCCGGCCTCGCTCCAGACCGAGGTCTGGGTCCTCGCGACCCCCGACGGCCTGGCCGTGGCCTTCAAGAATTACCAGCCGCCCTCGGTGCCCCGGACTCTGCAGCGCGTGCAGCGGGATTTCGAGGAGCAGGTCGACCGCGTCAACGTCATGGTCGACTTCGACGGCGATCACCGCACCGGTTACGACTTCACCATCAGCTCCACCAACGGCATCTTCGACGCGATCATCACCAACGAGACGCAGTTCAACGAGGACTGGGACGGCAACTGGCGTCACGAAGTCGGCGGCGACGAAGAAGCCTGGACCGTGGAGGTGCTGATCCCGTGGCACATTGCGCCGATGCGCACCGCCGAGGGCGACAAGCGCACGATCGGCCTCTACGTGGACCGCGTCGTCGGCGTGACCGGCGAGCGTTCCGGCTGGCCATTCGCCAGTTTCGAGCGTCCGCGCTTTCTCTCCGACTTCGCGCCGATCGAAGTCACGCAGTATCGCCAGTCGCTGCTCGCGCTGACGCCGTACGCCTCGAGCCTGTACGACATGGTCGACAACGACAACGACCCCGATGCCGGCATCGACATCTTCTGGAAACCGAACGGCCAGACGCAGCTGCTCGCGACCGTGAATCCGGACTTCGGCCAGGTCGAGAGCGACGACCTGGTCGTCAACTTCGACGCGACCGAGACCTTCATCAGCGACAAGCGCCCGTTCTTCACGGAAAACCAGGGCATCTTCGAATTCACCACGCCGTCCGACTTCAGTCAGCTGCTCTACACGCGCCGCATCGGCGGTCCAGCCGACGACGGTAACGGCGCCGGCGACATTACCGCGGCCCTCAAATTCAATGGCAGCCTCGGCGCGACCAAGTACGGTTTGTTCGCCGCCGACGAAGGCGACTCGGTCGGCCGCACGTTCAGCGCCCTGCGCCTGGTGCGCGACTTCAGCACGCAGAACCTCGGCCTGCTCGTCACCAACGTCGATCGTCCGTTTCTCGATCGCAAGGCGACGGTGCTTGGCGTCGATCACAACTGGCGCCCGACTGCGCGCTGGAACGTGCAGACGCGCCTGATCGAAAGCAGCATCGATCAGGCGGGCGAGACCAGCCGCGATTTCGGCGGGACGATGTGGGCCGACTACGAGATGGATCATGGCTGGCGCCAGCAATGGATCCTCATGCACTTCGGCAACGAGCTGGAGCTCAACGACGCCGGCTATCTCTCGCGCAACAGCACCAACTACATTCACTGGCAATTCAACCGCCGCTTCACCGAGCTGCCGGCGGAATCGCGCTATGCGTCCAAGGACTGGCGCTGGCGCGTCAGCACCGATCACAACAATCACGGCGAGCTGCTCGGCCACCAATTCCGCGTCAGCCGCGAGAGCCGAGTCCGTGACGGCAGTTACGAGTACGGCCAGATCAACGTCAACAGCGCCGGCTACGACGACCTGCTCACGCGCGGCAACGGGTCGGTCTGGCTGCCGCCGAACACCAATGCCTATTTCGAATATCGGCGGCCGCGCGAGGGACACTGGGCCTACAAGACCGAGATGGAAGCGTTCGGCGGCGGGCTGGCGGGCAACGACAAGATCGGCTACCGGGTCTATGTCGAGCCGCGCTACTTCGTCAGCGACTCACTGAGCATCTATCTCGGACTGCAGGGAAAGCGCATCCCGGACTGGCTGGTGTGGCAGCAGGACACTCTGTTCGGCAGCTATGACATGCAGCAAGCGGACCTGTACGCCGGCTTCGACTGGATCATGTCGAGCCGTCACGAGCTGCGGCTGAAGCTGCAGGCGATCGGTCTCGACTCGGAGTTGCGCCAGGCGTATCGCGTCGATCCGGCGGGCCACGCGATTCCGACGGACGAGCCGGTCGACGATTTCACGGTCAGCACGCTGGCGTTGCAGATCCGCTACCGCTACGAGATCGCCCCGCTCTCATATCTATATGTAGTGTACGGCCGGGGCGGCTTCGACCAGCAAACGACGGCGGAAGGATCCCACGACCTGCTGCGCGACAGCTTCAGTCTGCGCGACGACGAGCAGCTGCTGGTGAAGCTCAGCTATTGCTTCGAGACCTGAGCCTCAGGGCTCGCCGATCGGCCCCACGGCTATTGTCTCGATCTCGCGATCGTCCAAAGGACGAAGACTCTGCGGCGATTGCCGGAACGCGCGCACGGCGTATTTCCCCACCTGAGTCGCGCGCGTAGCACGCATCCAGTCGGCGAACGATTTCGCAGCAGCCGGGCTCTCGAACACGAGTCGGACGCCGCCGAGCGCAGGATCGAACAGTGCGAGCCACTCGCGTCGCGCCGAGTTCGCCGACGCAAGGCCCAGATCCCAGAACGGTTGACGAACGGCCTCGCGATCGACGAGCGTCGCGCGCGTCTCTGCGGAACAGGTCCATTCGTCGCCGCTTTGGCCGAGACGCACCGCGAAGTCCAGCGTGAAATTCGCTTCGACCGTGTCGAGGCCGGGCGGGTGCCGCACCGGCAGCAGCTGCGCCGTAACTTCATGCGCAGGCAACGGCGTTCCGTCCTCACGCCAGAGCTGCGGAATGCGCACGACGGTATCGTCTACTGCAACGCCGCCGGGTATCAGCACCACGTCGATCGAATACATCCCGGCGAGATCCGTCCTGCCGCGCGCCGCGCGCGTCACTCGCAGTTGCCCGGGTGCGAGCGCGACTGTTGCAAGCTGGCTGCGCTGATCGCTCTTTGGTTGCCGCAATCGATCCCATCCGGCGAATGTGCCGCCGTAGGACGCGACCGTGAGCGCGCTCCAGACGACGCGGTCATTCGCGCGCAGTCCTGCGGGCGTGACGGAGATGAAGAGTCGTCGGCCGAGAGCGCCGGGCTTGTCGGTGTCGATGCTCTGAGTTTCGACCTCGAGTCGCACCTGCCCTTCGAGCGCGTCCGGACAATCGTGCAGCGGGTAGCCGCGACTGAACTCGGCACGGTGCGGCGTGCCGGCGCACGCGGCCAGCGCCAGCGACGAGGCCAGCAACACCGGAAATCGCCCCATCGCTTTAGTCGGTGAGCTTGAACGTGACGGCGATGCGTCCCCACATGCGCGTGGGCTCGCCACCGACCGTGCCCGGATCGAGCCGCCAGCGGTACGTCTCGTAGAGCGCTGCGTAGTCGAGGTCGGGATAGCCGCTCGATTCCAGGATGCGGGCATCGGCGACGCTGCCGTCCTCGAGGACGAACAGATTCAGCACGACCGTGCCGTGCTCGCCGAGACGTTGCGAGGCCGGCGGGTAGACGGGTTGCGAAAGCAGGCGCGCGGGATTGCGCTTGGGCAGCACGACCTGACCGCCTTCGGTTGCGAAGCCGTCTTTGCTTCGCGCTGCAACTGTCTGCAATCCAGCCACGATGCCGACGAGCGGCAACAACGCAGCCAGAAACAGCCAGATCCTGCGCCGGCTCGTAGCCTGCGGCGTTACACCCTGGAGAATCCTATCGATGCGCGGTCCCAGCGTGCGCTCGCGCGCCATGCTGACGAGCTGTTCGCTGCCCGGCACGCGTCGAGCGGCAAATCCCAGCAGGACTTCAGCGTAGGCCGCATGTTCCGTTGTCTCCTGAAGGGCGGCGTCGTCGCTGATGTGCTCACTCAACAGCGCAAGCCTGTTCGGCAGCCACCATGCCAGCGGGCTGAACCAGAACACGCAACGGTGCAGCTGCGCGAGCCATTGCACGTAGAAATCCTTGTTGGCGACATGGGCGCTCTCGTGCGCGATGACGGCACGCTGCGTTGGCAGCGGCCAGGACGCGAAGTCCTCCGGAACGAGGATCGTTGCGAAGACCGTAGCCGGGGTGCTCACTGCGCGCGTCGCCCGAACGTCGAGGCCCACCAAGGAGGGAGATGCAACGGGGCTTGCGGCTCGTTGCACACGACGCCAACGCACGACGCCCAACGAGTGACGCACTACGAGCACCAGTGCGATCGTCGCGAGTCCCCACAACACTGACGTCTGCCAATCCGCGGCGACAGCCGCGCCCGGGACGGCAATCAGATCGACCGACGTCACCCAATGCGGGGGCTGAGCTGTAACGGCCGGCAATCCCGGCAGCTTCATCAGCAGCGGCATCGTGCAGGAAGCGCTCAGCACGAGCAGCCAGGCGCTGCGCTCGAGGCGCGGATTGCGGATGCGCAGACATTTCAGCAGCAGCCAAACGATCACGGCGAGCGCACTCGCACGCAGGACCCACTCGATCACCAGTGTCGTTGTCATGACTTGGCTCCCTTGTTGGCTCCCTTGTTCGCTCCCTGGGCCGGCCGCGCGGACTTCTTGGCAGCGCGCTTCGCTTGCGCCACGCGTGCAACGAACCGATCGAGCTGCTTCTGGTCGAGCATATCGGCGTCGACCATGCCCACCAGCACTTCATCGGCAGCGCCGTCGGCGAACCAATCGATGATGCGTTTGATCGCGCGTGCCGCCGCGTGATGCCGCGCCTCGACGGCCGAATAGATGAACGTGCGGTTGTCGACGCGGTGCTTGACGAAGCCCTTCTCTTCGAGGCGGCGCAGCACGGTGCGCACTGTGGCTTCCTTCAGCGGCCGGTCCAGCCGGGCCCGCACCTCTTCCGCATTGAGCGCCGGATGCGACCACACGATGCGCATGACCGCTCGTTCCAGCTCGCCCAATTCGCCTCGTGCTGCTTTCATGCGGGTCTGTGACTCTCTGTAGTGTTACAGACGGTAACAGACGAATTCACCGCAGGCAAGCAGAAAAGTGAGCCGGTTTTCCGCTGCCTTCCGCGTTACCTGAAGCAACAGTCACTCACCGGAGAACCCCATGTTCAAGCGCCTTTCAGTCCTTGCCCTCCTCTGCACGGCTGCTTTCGCCAGCCAGTCGCATGCGGACGGGTTGCCGGCCCCCACGGTCAGCTATTCCGCGGACCGCGTCATGGAGACCGAAGCCGGCACGTTCGACGGCAAGGTGTACTTCAGCCAGGACAAAGAGCGCCTGGAGATGAATGCCCGGGGCATGCAGAGCGTGATGATCCTGCGGCGCGACCAGCAGCTGGGTTGGATGCTCATGCCCTCGCAGCGCATGTACCAGAAGCTCGACCTCGCACGCGCCCAGCAGCAGACCGGCTCGCAGTCCGCCGACACCGTGACGATCGAGCAGGTGGGTGCGGAGACCATCGAAGGCCACGACGCCACCAAGTACAAGATGCTGATGAAGGACGGCAGCGGCGGCGGCTTCATCTGGATCACGCAGGACGACATTCCCGTGAAGATGGACTTCCTGGGCAAGAACGGCCGCGACAAGACGCGCATGACCGTGACGCTCACGAACCTGACGATCGGCGAACAGGACCCGACGCTGTTCGAGCTGCCCGGCGACTACAAGGCGATGCCCTCCTTCCCCGGCTTCGGCGGCCAGCCCAGCGGCAAGAACGGCCTGCTCGGCGCGGCCAAGGGTCTCTTCAGCCGCAACTAACCCGCACCAGGCAACTCTTCAGGAACATCATCATGAGCTCCAGACTCTCGTCCACCGCAGTGCTCCTGGTCGGCACACTGCTTCTCATCGGCCGCGCGCAGGCTGACTGCGCCGGCGACACTCTCGCCGACAAGAAGCGCATCTACGAGCGCGCGCTCGCATCCGAGCGCGCGGGCAAGAAGGAAGACGCGCTGCGCGGCTATCGCGTGGCCGAAGGATATGCGTGCGAGCCGAACAATCCGTACGAGGACGACGCTGCGAAGCGCGCCGCCCCGCTCGGACTGGAACTCGGCGCCGCTGCCGAGAAGAACGGTAATCTGCGCCGCGCGTTCGAGGCGTACGAAGACGGCGGCCAGTTCGTCCTCGCTGATCGCGTGTTCATGATGTTGACCCGCGCCGAGCAGGAGCAGCCGAACTCGTATCAGACTGCGCTCGAGCACTATCGCAATCGCGAAGGCGCGTTCTCCAGCAACAACGCAGCGGCGCTGAAGGCGGTGCCGGGTTACAAGCTCGATCCGAAATACATGGCCGAGGTGCTGGCGATGCCGGCGAAAGGCGTCGAGCACGCACTGGATCGTGAGCGCAGTGCGTGGAACGAGCAGTACCTGCGCGAATACGTACAGCTGATTCAGTCGCGTCCGGACGACGTGCTCGACACGGACGCCATGCAGCGCTTCGGCGCTTCGCAGCAAGCGTTCGCCCAAAAGTGGCGCGATGCGGATCCGCTGAAGACTTCACGCCGCGCGCTGGACTCCATGAAGATGTGGGGCATGACCGGCAGCGACGCGAAACATCACCAGACGACGCAAGCGCGCTTCGAGCAACTGGTCGAGCAACGCGCCACGTCCCTGCGCACGAAGTTCTACGGCGCGCCGAAACTTCTGGAAGACGCGATGGACTACTACCGCACCGTGAACAGCGAGCAGGCGCAGCTGGAAGGTCAGCTCCGCGCCATCCGATCGCAGGCGCTGCAGCTCGCCAATCAGGCGAACGACAAGCAGCGCTACCTGCTCGCGTCGGAGTACTACAACGTCGCGGGCGAGTCGGCGAAAGCCGAAGCGGCGCGGGCCAGGCAGCAGCAGCTCGCCATGCAAAAGATGCAGCCGGCGATGGACGAGGCTCGCAAGCAGGCCGAGGAACTGCATAAGCAGTTCGGCGACCCGGCGCAGGTCGCAGCGATGCGCCAGCAGGCCGAGGCCGCCCGCAAGAGCCTGCAGCAGCAACAGCAGCAGGCCCAGAAGCGCAACAAGCAGAGCGCCGAGGAGCTGGAGAAAGAGCTGGGCCTTTGAGAGCCGGGAGTGTCGGATTTGGGCCGCGCCGTTCGTCATTGAGATATGAACGCCGTGGCCCAAATCGTTGCACTCTGGCTCAAGCGCGGACTCGCGCTGGTCCGCAGTGTCGGGCCGTACGCACTGATCGAGGTCCTGCTGCCCGGCGGCACTCTGATCGCACTGCTGCTGTGGCTGGCGCGGCGAGGCGCCTTCTCGACCCGGCAATCCATCGAATTGATGCCGACGCATTACGCAAAACAATTGGATCAACCTGCGGCCCTGCGGCTACGCTCCCGGCCCATGAAGCACGCATGTTTCGGGTTGTTGTCGATGGCGCTGAGCTGGGCGAGCGTTGCGAGTGCCGAGGTCGCACTGCACGCCTGCGAATTGCCGGGCGTGAAGCGGGCCGCGAAGTGCGGCGTGGTCGAGGTGCCCGAGAATCCCGACAAGCCCGACGGGCGGCGACTGCAGCTGGCCGTGGCCATCGTTCCGGCGGAGAAGCGCACGCACGACGATCCGATCGTTCCCTTGATGGGCGGTCCCGGCGAGGACGCGATCAGCGCGGCCGAATACTACATGTCTACGATCGGTCCGCTGCTGCAGGACCGCGATCTGTTGCTCATCGACCAGCGCGGCACGGGAAAGTCGAACGGCCTGCGCTGCAAGTTGTACGACCCGCAGAACACGGCGCGAAGTCTGCGCGATGTGTTTCCGGCGGACGCCGTCAAGCGCTGCGCGCAGGAGTTGAGCAGCCGTGCAGACCTGACGCAGTACTCGTACCCGAACCTCGCGCGCGACCTCGAACACGTGCGCCGCTCGCTCGGCTACGGCCCGCTCAACATCACTGCTGGATCCTATGGCACTCGCAATGCGCAGGTGTACCTGCGCATGTACCCGCAGAGCGCGCGGACGGTATATCTCGGCAGCGTTGTGCCGCTCGATGTCGAAACGCCGCTGACCATGGCGAAGACTGCTGAAGCAGCACGCAACAAGACATTCGACGCGTGTGCGGCCGACGCCGCTTGTAGTGCAGCTTTCCCCAACCTGCGTCAGGAGTTCGAGGAGGTCGTCCGGCAACTCGATTCCGGCAAGGTGGCGCCGCTCGATCGCGGCCGCGTGGTTGAGTGGTTTCGCTCGCTCACGTATCGCCCGTACAGCGCGACGGACCTGCCCTGGCTGATCCATCGGGCGTACGCGGGCGACTGGAAGCCGATCGAGCAAGGCATCCTGGAGAATGCGGCGGGCGGCGATGCGGCGCTGACCTTCGGGTTTCTGTTCTCGATCACGTGCAACGACGACGTCGCGTTCATCAACGAGCAGGCGATTGCCCGCGAGACTCAAGGGACTTTCCTGCGCGACTACCGCGTGCGGCAGCAGCAGGCCGCGTGCCGGCAGTGGCCGAAGAATCCGACAGCGACCGATCGCACGCCGATCAAATCAGCCGTGCCGACGTTGTTCGTTTCCGGCGATAGCGACGCCGCGACGCCGCTGTGGTTTACTGAACGCGTCGCGGCAGGATTCTCGCAACACGCAGAAGTCATTGCCGCCGGACAAGGTCATACCGAGTGGAGCGAATGCGTCGCTCGTTCTTACGAGCAGCTGGTGCGCGACGGCTCCGTTCGCAACCTGCGCAACACAACGTGCAATGCCATACCTCGCCCGCCTTTCAAAACACAGTAAGCACCTGCTGGCACTGACATTCATTGCATCGCTCGCGCCCTCTGCATACGCAGCGTGTGAGCAAGGCGCGTACGTCGCGGATCGCGGCGGCGACTACGTCGTCCTGGTGCCGATGCCGGATCCGCAGGCTGCGGGACAGCGATATCTGTTCCGCGACGGCCGTCGCGGCAACACGGCGGACGAAAACGCTCCGCTCGCCTGCGTCGCCGACGGCGTCGAGATCAAGAAAAGCGGCGGCAGCGCGGAACGCTGGAAGCAGCTGTCGCTCACGACGACCGATACGCGCTTCACGAGCGTCGAGACCGAGCTGGCCGGGCGGTTGATCGAGCCACGCGGCGCCAGTGAACGTCCGTTGGTCGTAATGGTGCACGGCTCGGAACGAACCTCAGCGCTGAACTCGTCGTACGCATACTCGCTCGCCGCGCAGGGCATCGCGGTATTCGTCTACGACAAGCGTGGAACCGGCAGCTCTGAAGGCGAATACACGCAGAATTTCGAGCTGCTCGCTGCGGATGCCGCTGCGGCATTCGCGCATGCGAAAACGACGACTGCAGGACGCATCACCCGCGCGGGCTACTTTGGCGGCAGCCAGGGCGGCTGGGTCGCACCGCTCGCAGCTACGCACTCGGCTGCGGACTTCGTCGCAATCGGCTTCGGCCTGGTCGCTTCGCCGATCGAAGAAGACCGCGAGCAAATGGTGTCCGAAGCGCGCGAGCTCGGACTCGATGCGCCGGCTTTCGAGCTGATCGATGCGCTGTCGGCGGCGACCTCACGGCTCGTGCTCAGCGGCTTTTCGCAGGGCTATGACGAGCTCGACAAGGTACGCAGCCAGCTGTCGCGGCATCCTTGGTCGCAGCGGATTCACGGCGAATACAGCGGCGAGATCCTGCGTCTCTCAGACGATGAGCTGCGACGTCTCGGCCGCGCGCGCTTCGACAACGTCGAGCTGATCTGGAACTACGACTCGATTGCCGCGCTCAAGCGCCTGAACGTGCCGGTGCTGTGGGTGCTCGCAGCTGATGATCGCGAGGCGCCGATCGAAACGACCCGCGCCGCGCTGCTGCAACTGAAGAAAGCGGGCAAGCCGATTGACGTGTATCTGTTTCCGGACACCGACCACGGCATGTTCGAATTCGTCGCCAATCCGGACGGCACGCGCAAGGTCACGCGCATCACGGACGGCTACCTCCGCTTGCTCGGCGACTGGATCAAAGGCCATGTCGCCGGCAAGTACGGTCGGGGACAGAAGCTCGAGTGATGCTGTCGCCTACTGCTTGATCTCGGCCTCGACCAGCTGCGTGAGCAGCGTCAGCGACTCCTGCCAGCCGAGGTAACACGCTTCGAGCGGAATCGCATCAGGCAGGTTTTCCTGCACGACGTTCAGCTCCACTCCAACCGACACCGGCTTGAGCGTGACCGTCGTCATCATCTCGCCCGGCAAGCCGGGATGATCGAACTTGTCCGTGTAGCGCAGGCGCTCGTTCGGCACGAGCTCCAGGTACTTGCCGCCGAACGAGTGGCTCTCGCCGGTCGTGAAGTTCTTGAACGACATCTTGTAGGAGCCGCCGACACGCGCGTCCATCTCGTGCACCTTGCCGGTGAACCCGTGGGGCGGCAGCCACTTGGCCATCGCATCCGCGTCGAGAAATGCGCTATAGACGCGCTCCGGCGTGGAGCGCAGGACCCGGTGCAGCTTGACGGTATTCGGCATGGGACTCTCCTTGCATTGAAGTGGGCTTTCTACCTCAAGGACGATCGACCTGCACCTGCGCCGACACATTTTTGTCGAAACCCTGCGCGCCCGGTCGTCAATGTCATGAGAACTGCTTCAGGAGACCGACATGTGTCCGATTTGCCTGACGACCGCGACTGTCGTTGCCGCCAGCACCACTTCCGGAGCCGGCGTGCTCGGCTTCATTGCGGTCCGCTTGCGCGCGTTCTTACGGCGAAGGAGAGAAGCATGAATGACGTTCTCAAGAATGCGACGGCCCCCGCTGCGGTCGATCGCGCTGCTTACCAGGCCGAAGTGGACCAACTGCGCCTGCGCGAGAAAGCGCACACGCAGGAAAGCGACGCAATTGCAGCCGCACGCCGCCGGCTGCCGATGGTCGAGGTGGACGGCACGACGCAACTCACCGGCGAGCGCGGCTCGGTGACGCTGCTCGAAGCGTTCGAAGGTCGACGGATGCTGCTCGCCTATTACTTCATGTGGTACCCGGGCAATCCTGCGCCGGAGCAGTGCGAGGGTTGCACCTGGTTCACCACTCAGGTGCGCGAGCTGCCGCACCTGCACTCTCGCGATGTCACCTACGCAACGTTCTGCCAGGGTCCATATCCGGAAAGCGCGCGCTACCACGACTTCATGAGCTGGAAAATGCCGTGGTATTCGATCGGCAAGAAATCGCTCGAGACGCTGCTCGCCGGACGCAAGGCGGGTCTGATGTACCTCATCAGCTATCTGCGAGAAGGATCGAAAGTCTTCGAGACCTACTGGACGACGCGGCGCGGCGTCGAGGCGATGGACAACACCTATCACCTGCTCGACCTGACTGTGTACGGGCGGCAGGAGAAATGGGAGGAGTCTCCACTCGGCTGGCCGCAGCTGCGCGAAGGCAAGATGAACATGCGCGACCGGGAACGCCCGATCTCGCAGTGGTCGCGACTGGAAGCGGGACGCTCGGACAAGCTGAGCTAGTCTTCGCTTAGATAGCCCCGCTCCAGCTGCTGTTGCTGATTCGCGAAGATCGCCATCGCAGTCGTCATGCGCCGGAAACCGAACTTCCGATAGAACGGCTCCTTGCCGGGCACTGCGTACAGGATGATTTTCTTGTACCCGTGCGACTGCTCGACGAGATAGCTCACGATCTGTTTGCCGAGACCGCTGCCCTGGTGACTCGGCAGCACCGCGATGTCGCAGATGTACGAGCAGTCGCCGCCATCTGCGAGCGCGCGACCCGCTGCGACCAGCCTGGACTGCTCGTACGCGAAGCATTTGAACAGGCTGTGGCCGAAGACATTCCGCAGATGGGCGGCACTCTTGTCGCCGAGCGGAGCTGCGCGATAGAGAGCGGACAGCTCTTCCCAATCGACGCCGTCAGTCGAGTATTTCCATTCGAGCGCCACGCAGTGTCTCCCAGGTCATTCCCATTTCATGCTCAGCTTGCGATCTGACTGAGCGCAATCCCGCAGGTACAGGTTGATGAGGTTCTGATATGGAATGCCATTCTTCTCCGCCAAGGCGCGAAAGTAGTCGATCGTATCCTCATCGAGTCGGATCGTGAGCTGCTTCTTCGGCCTGCGAAGATAAGGATTCTTCACGGACTTGGAAAAGTCGTAGCGTTTCTTCATCGAAGCCACCAGCGATACTGACGTTGCTCTTCTCGGTGTGCCTTACGCGCGGAAATGTCCTCTTCCTCAGAATGATCATAGTCCGTGATAACCCGCGCATTCTCGTCAAGGAACGCACTGCGAGCCTCCTCGAAGGAGACACCATGCTCTTCCGGTTCGCCAGGTTCTTCCCTTCGTCCCACTCATACACCAGGTCCATGGCGATCCCTTATCGTAACTACAGTGTAGTTACACGTCCAGTCGGTTGCTCCTCTGCTGTGAGCTTTCGCAGTGTCTGACCAGACTCGAGCACCGCTCGATTCGTTTGACACAGATATGCCGAGTCTTCACCGTGATTCATCGGACGGCTTCGACGATGGCTCCCCGTTGCCAGTATGCTTGGCACCCACAAGGTTCCAGCCACCACAGGAGAACACCGTGACTCAGCCGAACGTCGCCGCAACCGGTCTGCAGATCCGGTCCCTCGTGAAAAAGTCCGGTCTTCTGGAGCTCTCGCTTGCTTCTGTGCCGACGCCGCAGCCTGCAGACGACGAGATCGTGATCCGGGTCGAAGCGACGCCGATCAACCCCTCGGACATCGCGCTGCTGCTCGGCCCGATCGACCTGAATACCGCGAAGCAGGCGGGAACCGCCGAGAATCCGGTCTTCACCGCCAAT
>Ga0111539_10005481_pt1 | contig 16411 bp, 35 predicted proteins | sample RhiMethybrSRZTD1_FD_79667 | JGI IMG/M metagenome (GOLD analysis project Ga0111539, IMG submission 79667) | Populus rhizosphere microbial communities from Tennessee, USA - Rhizosphere MetaG P. TD hybrid SRZTD1 (version 2) (version 2) | ecosystem: Host-associated > Plants > Roots > Rhizosphere >... | reverse complement strand
TCATCAACTCTTTATCTCTTGATTCAAAAGAAGCAACCTTGACGCCATCCACCTGCGGCACCAGATCAACCACATCTTCGGGTAGGTAGACGGTACAGAGGAAATGGAGACCCGCTGTATGCGCGGCTTCTCGTAGCGGGGTAAACCATTCGTGGGAGATAGAACCTTTATCATAAGCCCCTTCCTTGAAGGTCATATGTCTACGGGTACGCATCCTGTCGGGGCTAGACCACCACTGAAACTTGACCGCATCACACCCTGCTGACTTAGCGATCTGGACTAGCTCTAGGGCACGATCTAGGGAACCATCATGACAAGACCCAGCCTCACCAATTACATAGGGGATTCTCATGATGGCCTCCCCTCAACAATCATCTTCTCAAGATCCCGGACGGTATACCATTCCATGCTGTTAGAATCCGGCCCCCCCTCTTGAAGAGTCTCATGCATCTTCTCTCCTCCGGGGCGGAGACCCGTGTATACATAGGGCATGGGGTATCCAGCAGCCTCAGCGAGAGTCTCAATAGGGGCGGCAAGGAGAGAGGGGACATGGACTGATGAAGGAGTCATCTGGCTGAGGGTCTCCATGACAATCTGTGCTGCTTGGGGGAGGGTCAACCAGAACCGTGTCATCCATAGCTTAGAGAGGGTGGCATGCCCCATCTTCTCCCAGTACTCCAGCACTGACCCTCGGGACCAGAGCACATTCCCGTACCGTACCACTGATCCACCCTTGGCGAGCACTAGCTTCTCAGCAATAGCCTTACTCATCCCATAGGCATTGATGGGATAGACAGCCTTATCAGAACTGATGAGAAGGGTGGGTATCTCTCCCCCCTCCGTAGCCCGGAGGATGTTCTGAGTCCCATGGATATTGGTCTTGATAATCTCTTCAGGGTTAGTAGAGGAGTCCACTCTCTTTAGAGCAGCAGCATGGATGATAACGTCTGGTACCTCATGCCAGATCACCTCAGCTACCCTATCTGGGTCCCTTACATCACCGATATACCACTTCACGGTGGGATACTTCTCTCTCATGTAGGCTTGCTTGTATTCATCCCTGCTGAGCACAGCCACCTCATCCCGTTCAAGGAGACGGGGGATGAGGGCGTTGCCTAGGGAACCTGTCCCACCAGTGAGGAGGATCATTCCAACACAGCCTCAATATCCTTAGCCCACACCAGTGCACCCTCTAGGGCTTCCACATCCTGATACGAGAACTTCCCAAAGATCACCCGATCTCCCACGCTCACAGTATCCACCTCAGTCCCCACTGCCAGCACTACCCCCTCCTGGGGTCTCCGCTGAGCAATCTTGGGAATATATATCCCGCCCCGTTGCTCCTGTGGTGCCTGAATCTTTACCAAGACTCTCTTTCCCAGAATCCTCATCGTTAATCCACTCCACCATACTCATGGCTAGGGTTTGTACACGGTCGGGATAATTCTCTAGAAGTACATCGAGTATCTCGACAAAGGCATGTTGTAGCTCATGGACTAGAGTATACCGCTGCACCTCCATGGGGTCATCCTTGCAGAGATAGATGCGGGCAAAGTCCTCCTCATGGTCATACACCCAGACCCCATGCTTCAGGGTATCCTCAGCCATCTCCTTACGGGTCTTCCAGCGGACCTCGACCCGACACCCAGGGAGGATATAGGTGGCCTTGATCTTGAAATTCCCATCCCAGGTGCGTTTCTTACTCATCGTAGACAGGTACAATTCTCAGAGTGTAACCATGGGTACATACATTTATGTATATGCCCTGTCGGCGCGGCTTGGGGCTCCGTGCGAGGTTTGAAACCCTCGGCTAGGGGGAACTCAGGACGTCCTTCCTCCCAGAGACAAAGGGCTATAAGGGCATAGACAGCGATATCTTTAAGGGAATCTTCTACACCTTCATTACTGAGGGAGCCCCTCTGAGCATATACCTGTAGCCGTTTCACCTTATCATTGAGCCGAATCATAGCCCCGATCCAGCCGTCAATACCCCATTCCTTGGAGCCCCTCACGTTGGCAAATGGATCACTCTCCCGGCCATAATCCGCCTGCTTCTTATCATGCAATTCACCAATCTCTTGTAGTAATTGGTGAAATCTAGCCGACAAGGGGTGTCTCATGCTTCCTCTCTCGGGACCACTTGCCGCACTGTTTACAACATGTTCGGCGGTACCGATGGATACCAACATACGCGTAACCGCGAGATTGTAAAGTTCCTCCGCAAGATCCGCATCCACTTTGTTCCAAAGTGGGGTGGGCAAGATCATATGGGCGTAGTTTAAGGTAGAGTTCTTCCGTGGCCACCACGTCGGCCTTGCAATACGTTGCCATATCTCGTAGGGCATTCTGATCCCCTGCCATTACTCGAAACCACCAGTCGGGCCATTGGTTCCGTTGTTTCTGCGAGGTACACCGGAGAATGTTCGCCAGATGACCCAGGCGATTGCTACTGAAGTTATAGTATCGACGAGCCAGGAGACAGGTATCCCTCTGTTTTGTAGGCGGTGGAGGCATAACACCATTGATAAGACAGCGACCCTGGAAGAATCGTCGGTCGAACTTATCCCCATAGTGTGCCACCAGCAGATCAGCCTCTTCCATAATCTTTGCCGCCGCCTTAACAAGACCAGCGTCGTCGAAGGCATACTTCTTAAACCCCTTGAAGTCTGCGAGGGTAAGGGCATAGGTATCTGGAGACCCCAACCATTTATAGCCGAAGACAGCTACTCTACCAAGATCGGCCTTCAGGGCATTCACCCCGATGGTTTCGAGGTCCCAGATGAGTACCTTCACTTGATGCGGCGGAATGTCCGCCACGTCCCCCCATCTGGATCTTCGTCCTCGACCTCGACGTCTACCCCGTAGGCGTAGAGGTCCTTCTCGGCTTCCTCAGTACACCGAGAGCATGGGTTTTGAGCGGTGCATTCATCGTCATGGTCCCAGTACAGATCGTTATTCTTAATCCGTTGAGTCATCCTTCCCTCCCTTAGGGTAACGGATTTTACGCGCCTCTGAGATGGCTAGGTCGAGGTACTCCCGGTGGTCCTCATCCATACGCCAACACCGTGAACCGAGAATTACATCCGGCTCAGACGGCCATGTCCCCGACCCTAGACCTTTCTGGATGGTGTGCCCCTGGACTTCTAGGGCTTGGATCTCAGGCCACTCCCACATGTGGTCCAGAACAAGAATGTACAGAGGTTTCTGGCTCTTCCCCATACCTACATCCTACCACACCGTATAGCCTTAATAACAGGCTCTACAAGAAACCAGCGTGCTGAGAGGAAGATAATCACCCAGGCGATGATCCACCCAGCCCAGTACCGGTAGTCCTCAGGATGAAGGGTCATGGTGTTCTCGGGGGAAGATCCTTGAGCTTCCCTGAGGATCGGAGAGTAAGTCCCTTTCCCCAAGGAGTCTTAAGGTGCGGTCTTGGCGACGGGCGCAGTTGGAACATACCCCTCTCTTTACAATCTCGGTTTTCTCCAGGCAAAGGCGACAGGTGCTTAGGACCATACTTCGTACTCTGCTTCGAATGTAATGGGCCGGTCGTCAATGATCCATTCCCTTTCTACCACGGATTTATACACCTCCATGTCATCCCAGTCTAGAGGAACACTAGAATACCACCCATCATGTCTCTGTAAAACCATCTCCGTCCCACACTTCTCCGCGAGGGCCACCATGGTCATCTTCATTAGATCCGCCACCGTCCCTTGGACCTCATGATTGAGACCCTCTTTAGCCATTGTATATGGACTTCCCATGAGGCGTCTTCGTCTACCAAATGCAGTCCTGGCCTCCCTTTTAGATATGACGTGTGCCCATCTCTGCTCCTTCCACCTCGTGAGCCATGGCTTTGAGCGTAAATAGGCCCGTCCGAACTCCACAAGCTTCGCTGGGTCCATTCCGAGTGCAATGGCATAGCGTTTGACTACCTCTATTTTCTTAGAGTAGTGGGCTGAATATCTAACGTTCTTGATGGCAAGACGAATCTGGTCGTCGAATCCTACCTGTGCTCGCCATTCTATACCCTGAGATGTCTTTAGCCATTCTTTAGTCGGTTCCCCTGGGGGGTCTGGGTAGCTAAGCGTCCTGATGGCCGTGAAGGTATGAAGATCCAGTCCCCGTCGCTTGACCTCAAGATCGGGAACGTCCTGTGTGCGATGGGAGACAATCCAGCCCTCCACAGCATTCCAGTCTGGACAGATCCACTTCTTCCCTGGGTCCGGTCGCACCACATCTCGTAAGCCTCTGGGTCCGTATGCTTTGTCTGCTGTAAAGTTGCCCAGTGGTGGGTCTGATAGGCTAACCCGGCCACTACTCTGAGGGCTGCACATATTAGGGTAGACACGGGTGAGACCCTCCATCTTTCGAATATGCTGGGATAAGAGTGTAGAGACCTCCTTGTACTCCATGCGGGCTTGGAGGTACGGTGATGTGATACCATGGCTGACGAGTTTCTGTAGGGTGTCATACGAGACACTAGCCACCCGCTGCCGCCCCTAGCTTCTTCAACTCCTTATCCGTGAACTTTCTTTCCAAGAGGAGGATTTTACGCTCTAGCATGTCATGCTTAGCCCAGAGATAACGGAGCCTAAGAACGTCTTTCTTTTTCATTGTCCAAACACCTCTCAGCCTCCATTAAACTCGTTGGTCCGATTAAGGTTATCTCTCCGTTTTTAGTCATCTCTCTAACGTAATAGTAATGCTCGCCTTGATAGTCACGCCAGTATTCTATCCAGACTTCTCCATTCTTCTTCATGGATAACTTCTCCTGTAGGCACAGGGGTACACAGACACCACACCATTCTTCTCGGGACTGATATAGATATTCGCCCTCGCATTCTCACACTCAGCCTTGCTCGCATACATGGGGGAGGGGACGACACCATAGGAATAGAGACCCTCTCCGGGACTTAGATAGGTCACGATGACGAAGAGCCAGCCTATCTCATCCATGAAGATTGTCGTCCCTTGGCAATACGAGTCTGATAAGTATCTATACTTCGCATACTACCTGCCAATGGGCCACACGGGGAGCAAAACCTTCGCTTAGACGGAGTCATCCGGCGTGTATTAATACTGACATATCTACTAAAGACCTTACCACATCTCTCACAATCCACGTCCTCTTTCATCTCGGCACCTTTAGACTTTCAGTAACTCGGATTGGACGAAATCTCCAGAACTTACAACAATCTTGTCGATCTATATATTTTAATGTCTTTTCTTGACACCATCGACGTGCTGTTGCACGAGTTTCAAAGAGTAACGCTCGAGTAGGTTCCCCCTTATAGAATATTTTCCGATAACCATGCCAGCTATCAAATAAGGGGAAGAGTCTCTCCCCGTTACTACTATCTCTAAATTGGATAGCCCAGAGTTTTCGAATCATCTCGGCACCTTCAACCCTTCCACCTTGTAAAGTTGATGTGCAGTCTGCTTGTCAGAACCTACGTTGATGGGCCAGCCTACGGCTGCAACCCCTCGGGCCATCGATTTGGACGCCACAGTTTCAAGTTGTCCGATGACTCCTCGGACTCTCTCCGTGTCAACTCGGAGCCCTCGGTACTGGGCGCGGACAAATTCACCAAGCGCAGGTTGATCGATGGTTCTCCATACCTGCCGAGAAAGAGGATCTGCTGCAAGTTCTCGTTCCAAGGCAGTGTCAATCTCGTAGAGACCAATGGCGTCGAGGGCTGAGTAGAGTCTTGGAGACTCATCTGCAAGATGTTTCCATCGATTGAAAGATGAATATATAGATCCGAGATAGTTAAGATCATGGTCCTGATCGCTCCACAGGACGGCGTGCTTCCACACAGCATCCTCGATGGTGAAGGTATTCCAAAAGGATAGACTCAAGCCGTCGCCCCGCCCACCAGAGAGACGATCTAAGTGTCTCATATCCGCAGGGGCATATTGGGAGACTACCCTTGGTTTCCCTTGTAGTACAGGTAACCGATGGTCCCCTCTCTCGACTACCGTACATTGGTTATCCTCCGTTCCCCAGGCTAGAGAGTAGCGTATCAGCGTAGTGAAGGGCGAGCCATTTGTATAGTAATACTCCGTATCGAAGGCGAACTCCGCAGGCCACACCTTCACAGGGTTCTCTAGGTATTGTGGCGGTCGTCGGGGCCACTTCCCTGCCATGATCCGGGCCACCTTAGACCAGTCTGCTCTTGCTGCCATCGTGAGAGATGGCTGCTTATGTAGGTCGGGAGGCCATATGCTAACCAGAACTTTATGGTCTTGAGCATTGGGTATCCAGGGTTCGTTCACCCCATCCAGTCGTATATGTTCTGGAAGCGCCCGTCCTGACGCGGATCGAAGATAACCTCTCCAGTCTCCGATACCACTTCCGGTGAGTACTTGTGCTCCGTAATCTCCCAAGGCGATCCAGAGTCGGGCTGCACTCGGTACTCGTAGGTGCGCCCGTGTACAGTGAGCCAGAGCTTCTCGGGTGACTGTTTGTGTAATCGGAGGGAGATCATTCGTACCTTTCCACTTACACCGTATAGCACGGCTATATGATATATCTTCACGAGTTAGACCAGCGACCTTTAGGAAGGGGTCTAGGCCATCCTTCTCTACAGGCCCCTGTCCCATCACCATGATTGGGCTGTCCTCTCTCACCACATCCGGCTCGTAGGTAGAGCTAGTGGCATAGAAAGGACAGCCTTGGCAGGATAACGGTTTAGTAATCACCCTCTCACAGACCCCCGTATCCCACGGGGGGAAGGTCGAGCATGGGCTGGCCTGATAAGAGTCTGCAAGTTTCCCCTGGCTGACGAAAGTCCGACATATGGTCTGGTTAATTGCATAGCCCGGTGAAAGAACGATCTGTGAGAGGGTGATGTCATTGGTAATGTCGGTATGGGTCCCCACCTACCCATACCAGCCTGGGCCTACGCACTCTCGCGCCCCCTGCTCCCACTCGAATGTAGCATAGATCCCCGCCTATCTATGCAAGTCGGGGCCACCGCCCACATGAATGCACGGTTCACTCTTTCTCCCCCACTCCCTAGAACGGCTCCGAGAAGATCTCATCTAGCACGGTATCACCTAGGCTAACCTTTCTAGATCCTGCCAGTTGAGCCCGAAGGATAGCATTCTGTTCCCGTAGCCTCTCCAGCTCCCGTTCCCGTGCCTCCTTAAGACGCTTACAGAAAGTCACGAGGGGCATACCGCCGTAATAGGGTTCGCCATTACGGGTGAGAGGCATCTTAGCGAGCCTTCTCAATCCCCTTGACAGTGAGCTTCCCGTTGAAGTGTCCCACCTTCACCTTGACAGGCTGGGTCTTGAGGAACTCGATTAAACCAGCCTCGGTCTTGGGGCCATCACCGACTGTGGCCTTGTAAGCATTGCGGGCTTGAGTCCACAAGACAGATGGCATGTCGAAGGTGGCCTTCTCCTGACCCGTGGGCCGGCCATCTTCCCACACCTGAGCATGCTTCTTATCCGGGCTCACCTTGAATCGCAGCATAGCCACATGGTACTCCCCAGCGACCTTACCCTCCGCGCGAGTGATGATGTTGAGGATACGGCGGTCGTCGAATACATAGGGGGCCACGGTGACAGGATATTCATCGGGATTGGTGAGGTAGTATCCCTCTGGGACTAGCGATGCCTTCTCAACCTCGGAGGCACTCTCTTCGTCGAAGGGGCGGTTAAACAGCTCATCCATGTCCACGCCGTCATTGGGGAAATCTGCCATGCTAACCCTCCAAGACCTTGATTAACTCTGAGTACACCGCTGGGATGTAGGTGGGAATACGCTCCACCAACTCCCGCCGCCCCTTGATCGCACATCCCCCGACATCCTGTGTAGCCCGAGTCTGCCACATGGGGATGGCCTTTTCATCACCGGGTTTCTCCTTTCTCCATGATTGATAGAGGACCACATCCCATTCACCCATGATCTCTTTATGCATCTGCCCGAGGAGGTCTGGCATGATCGTGGTAGGGATGTCATCCTCCTTCTCATCTTTAAACATCTTTCCCCTCACCCGTCGGGCATCCGACCATGCGGTCACGGCCATAACAGGGATCTTACTATACGAGAGACGATTGAGGAACCCGTTAACTTTTCGATAGCACACACCGTAAGACTTACGATCAAACTCCTTAACCTCTGGGTCAAAGTACAACCCTCCTGTCACGGCATCAAGGGCATAGTGGACATATTTGTGGAGGCCATCTAGACCAATGCTTTGATACTTCCCCGAGGCGATAATATCAAGGCAGGTTTTCTCTACGATATCAACGAGTTTACTACTCTGTGTGCCCTTGATATCATCCTCTTCCCAGCGCCAGACCGTGACATCTTCATCTCGGGCATCCGTGGCTGTCCTATATCCTTTCTCGCCGGGGAGACTCACGATAGCTTTCTTCCCTGGAAGAGTCAGCAGGGATTGGGTCTTCCCCGCCCCACTCTTCCCATGCCAGAAGAATCGGTGTTTATACCCCTCAGCGGTCTGGATGACCATTGGCATAGATCTAAAGTAACTCCCTCTTAATTTGAAGGACACGATCCTCAATTCTATCTAAGAGTCTGTCTGCATAATCAAACATATTCTTGTTTACAGCGTGGGCGAATCCAGTGTCGGGTGCTCCACAGGATGCGCCGAGAATGCAGAGATCCCAATCTTTCGGTGCCCCGTCTACTGTATTGGAGTATTTGATAAACTCAGGGAATCTTTCTCTTTGCTCTCCAACCGCACAAGTCATCCAACTGCATGCAAGAGTTCTTTCCTCCGATGTAAACGTTCCACGTTCACGAGCCTCTGAAATCCGTTCTCGCCAAGTTTTCATACCTGATCCTCCTTCACATAGAAGTTTGCCATCTTCTCCCGGTCACCGTGACAGGTCCAGCACGCCTCGAACATCGGACAGGGCCATTTCTCACCGAAGGGTTTGCAGCCCTCTTCACGGCGGTAGACCCTAAGAGGATTCATCTTCATCCATTCCATTTGAAACCACTTCTCTATAGTCTGGTCGAACCATGAAAGGAATGCAGCCTTTTCCACTGTAAACTCTGTAGCCTTGACGATGGGCTTAGGGGTACACCCTATGACAACCTTACGGAACCTCTTCACTGGTCTCTCTAGATGGTCACTCACCGCCATGATGTAATGCCAGAACTGGTGATCCCGTTCGGCACCCTCTAAGCGGTACACCATCTTCTCCGCTGGCAAGTTTAGCGAGGTCTTCCAGTCGGTGACCACGAGGTCGGCATCCTCCTCTGTGACCAAGTCAGGGGTAGTGTGTCCGTCCGATCCAAGGGATTGTTCAACCATAACCACGCGAACATGAGACATATTCGCTTCAATCCATTTCCATACCGCGAGGAGGGTTTTGTGGACAATGGGGATATGAGCTTCAATCTCAAAGGCAGAACCCTCAACCCACTTTGATCGGAGGACTCGTTCCATCTCAACCCCAGCTCCCACGATGTCATGGTCGTTCCTCCAATAGAAGGCGATCGCCGCATGGATGGCTGTACCAATGTCTCTCTCTGGTGACCAAGCCGAGTCGGGTTGTCTCCAACCCTCTATATCGGTCAGATACCAGAGTGTCGGGCATCGGGACCACTTTTGCACGGAGGTTGGTCTAATCAACAGTTTTATTCCTCTTTAACTCCAATACACGATCTTCAATGGCATCTAGAATGATAGATGCTCTTGAAGGGTTATTCTCCTGAACAGCCAATACAAAACCATTGCCAAGAATCCATAATTTCTGATCATTGGGGCACGATCGTGAGCATTCTATGACCAGAGGATGAATTTGACGCTGTTCACCGACTGCACAGGTATTCCAACGGGCTGCTAGGGTTAAATCTTCTAAACTAAAACTTTCTTGGCATACTCTTTCACGCCATGTTCGCATTATTTTTAGGTCCTCCACTCCACTGGCACCCGATGCCGTCCACGAATCCTCACCGCTTCCCAGCAACCTAATCGACACTTTTCTACAATACCACAGTCACCGTCACGATTGACTGGGACGTATTCTCCTATGGTATCGTGGGTGCATCGTGGGCAGGGACCTACGAAGAATGTAGCCTCTGCTATCCATCGCTCCACGGTCCAAGGAGCCTCATCAGCGGAGCTACTCAAGAGTTCCGGTCGATCAAAAAGTGAATGCGGTGCTTTCCTCTCCACCGCATACCGTGTAACATCATCAATGGTCACATCATCCTGCTTGGACCAGTCACGAGAGGGAGCGCGCTTAACCTTGGGCATTGGTAATCTCCTCGTTCAAGTGCTGGAGTCCACTTTCGTAGAATAATGATTTCGTGATCGGTTTCCATGCCTTCGTATTGTCTAGAGCAGCGGCAACCCTAATGAGATCATCCTGTGTTCCCTTGCCCGAAAGACGGAGCCTAACTTCATGGGGCTCACCCTTTGAGCCATTGAGGAATCTCACTCTGATGGTCTTCCCGTCAACGTACGCTTGAATCATGCCCATTATCTCGGATCTCCTGAGCCAGCCTGTTAGAGAAACGGATTGGTTGGTCTACCCCATCTTAGGCCGTCAAGGTATCACCTTCTTTCACGGGAAGAGTTCACTCGGGAAGACTCCTTTGGCTTGGGAGATAGCTCGGGCCGTCTCGGTCGGGGAATCTGTAACGAGGTTCGGGCTAGAGGTTCGATGTGAACCGGCCAGCGTGCTCTATGTGGAAGCGGAGACAGCTCTAAGGAATACGCTTCCACGACTCCACGCACTTCAGGAGCCCATAGGCGATTGGTGGTATGAGGATCTCTACGAAGGCGGGGCGGATATCCTGAACTCACGTCATCCGTCATATGCGAGGTTGGCGGAGTTGTCAAGGAAATTATCACCCGATCTCGTGATCTGGTCATCGGTACGTCGCTTCCACTCCGAGGACATGAAGACAGATGACACGGTTGTCGCTGTCTACAGGGCCATGGTGGGGTTGTTCCCTCAGGCTGGACACCTTTGCATAGCCCATGACAAGAAGTCCAGCCATGATCCCGAGAAGGATGATCCAAGTGAGGCATTTAGCGGCTCGAACGCCTGGGTCCAGCAGGCCTCCGTTGGCCTCCACATTACCGGACGGGCTGGGACCAAGGGTGGGACTCATGCCTTGCTGACCATTACGAAGTCCCAGTTAGGCCCCTCCAAGGAGTGGACCCCATATAAGCTCCATTTGGACCCCAACAGCGTGACTTGGCACTCTACCAATACCCTACCCGCCAGGATAGCGGAACTTTGGCCCCTAGCCCCCTCTACGGCCTCTACAGACCGGGCTGAGTGGGTGGCGGGGCAACTGGGAGTGTCTAGACGGACCATATATGCCTATAAGCCTAAAGAGTCCAGCCACGAGCCATAGCGTAGGCGACCGCTGGGGCTACATTGGTTTGCTCAGGCCCCACCTGCTCACCTTCTAGGCTGTAGAACCTCACCCGCTGACCCTTTCGATACATCAAAACCTCCAATCCAGTATCCGTAATAATAGGCCTTGTACTGCCCCAAATCTCACCCCATTTTGGCGTCACTTTTTGGTCCATTTTTTAGCCTCTATTTCCAGTCATGACGCACCTGCTCAGTGCAAAGGTACCCTTGACCATTTGCACTCAGCGTAAAGTTATGATTCCATTGGTAAAAGTGCCAAGTGCAGCAACCCGAGTGCAACGTCCCTTAAAGAAGGTACGGTTTTGCACTCTTACACTTGCACGAAAAGAGGGGTCATTTTTCATGGTCCAAAACCCCTCCGTTCCGAGTCGTTCATATCCATCTCGATTTGACACTTCTGGGAGCAGATGTCGAGATCCTCATATGTGAAAAGTTTTTCCACATAGGCCCCGCACCATTCGCACCGTTTCATCTCGGAACAGTCTTCACAGGGATACTCCGGTTGCCACTCATCACAGTAACCCTCACAACCTACTCGGGCCTTACACTTGGGGTTGATACACTTATGGAAGTGTCTCATTAATCAACAGTCCATTGTTCCCATGTATTGCCCATTTCATCTGCTATGCGTTTTGCTTTTTCTTCACTATTGACGATCCTGACGACATTTCCCGTACTCTCCTGTCGAATGAGCCAAATGGAACTACCGCGTTTAACCATATTAATTGAAGTCTTCATTTCGATTCTCCTTTATCCACAACCTCTTGAACCACCTTTGTGAACTCATCCAAGAGATGCTTGACCCTCTTGTGTTCATTCTCCAGGGTCCGGTATTGGTCCACCAAGGCTAGGTAGGTTGAGACTGGGACTGTTCCTGTGGAGATACTCTTCCGGTACATTTCGGTGTCCATTGGAGTCATGACCCAGCCTCATATGCCCCGTCTTCAACCAACAGATCGATTTCCTTCTTTGCCATTTCCATTGATGGGGCAGTGTAAATATGAAATCCGCCTTTGGATACAAAATGCTCACCCGTAGCGAAAGCCATTGTGATGTAATAACCACGATATGCCTCACCATTTCGCTTTGTCATGCCTAGCCTCCCTGACACGTGATTTGACACATCGATCCCAGGCAGCACTGGTAGCACCACATGGTCCGGCCATTTGGTAGGGTGATGGTGGTGGTGAGGCAGAGGAGGATGGAGAGAAGAGTTTTCATCTATTTTTCATCTGTAAAAATTACAGGTTCTAGACCATAACCCACTAATACTACTTGAATATTGGATAATTTATTTTCCCTGCAAACTCTACAAGTTTTTCGATAATATACGTTCATTCCGCCACAGTTATGGCATTTCCAAGATTTCATTGCCTTATTCTCCTCATACTCCAAGGTTAAACAGCTGAGGTCACCGCGACGATTGGACATCTATCCCTCCGTGGCTTTGCGGATGGTCGCACGAGTATGGTCCTCTGCGATGCGAGAAGCTTGTGCCATAATGGGCTTCCCAATGGTATCGAGAACCATTACACAATCATGGAACGTATCAGCGGCTTTTTGTAGAGCCTCCAGCATCTCCGGTGCTGCGGCGTGTAGGGGGCAGAATGTAATTCCTCGAAGAGATGAACCGTAACATTCACACTCGGCAGCATCATCTTTTTGTGTCGTCATGGGTCTAGTTCTCCTCTTCATCCGGATATTCATCATCTCGTGTGATGCTCACGAAATAGTCCCCGCACTTTCCACAGTACATATTGTCGGATGACGCCCACCCTCTACATATACACCTCTAATGCCAATATACACATATCAATGTTATCAATACCTTAGCATATCCAGCCACCTATATAGTTCTACAATAAACGTAGAATCCTACATTCTAGATTGTAGTACTCCGAGGATTGTAGTAAGGTAGGAGTTAACCTATTGATATTATCATCGACGTTAACATTGTTAAGGGTTCAAGGTATAGCCTATACAATGTATAGGTATATCCTATAGGTGTGATACCCGCATGGATACTGGGGCTGAGCACCCTGGTATCAGATATGCATACAGGCATGGAGTATGCAGGGGTGCATACCCGGTGCCACGTGTGTACCTGGTGTATCAGCCCCCCTAGAGGCCGACGGTAGGGAGGAAGGGGCCGGGCGTGGCACATGGAAATACCGTATACCCATCTGTAGAACCCTGTTATACTATTAGAGATTATGCCAACTGGCAAGAAAAGAGAACGTGCGAAGAGAAACCTCTTAATCCTTAGGGCGCTGAAGCAGCAGAATCCATGTACGGATTGCAAGAGGTTTTATCCCCATTACGTCATGGAGTTTGACCACAGGGAGCCTGGATCTCGGCTAGCCAATGCCACCCAGTGGACAACGGGTAAGATGCTCCAAGAATTGGAGAAAGTAGACTTAGTCTGTTCAAATTGTCATGCCATAAGGACTTATCAGCGTCGGAAATACCGTCAGAGTCTCTTGGGAGAGGAATAAATAGTAATATCGCTCCCGTGCGAGCCGTATAGAGCGCATAATCCCCTTTCCACTTGACAAATGAGGTTATTCATGGCAGCATTTGGGGGTGGATGAGTATCCAGACCCTCCTGTACACCAAATCCAGTCCACATTCTATGCCCGGAAGCTGAAAACCAAGGTTATTCCCGAGGTGGCGGTCGGTTTAGCCGCTGCAGGGATTGATAAGGCCGATATCGCGACGGTTTTTGATGTCAGACCCGACCAAGTGACCCGTGCGATATCAAATACCCCCGGTGCGAAGGATACCATCAAGGAAATCCGAGATAAACTCAAATTACTGAAGATAAGTCGTATAAATCGCCTCACACCGAGCCTTTTCGATACCACAGAGGATTCTATCAAGGCTGGGGACGGAAAAGAGATCGATGCGAAGGTACGGGCCATCGCTGCCCTTGAGAAAGTGGAAGTTTCCCTCTCTGGAGAAGCCCAGAGGGTCGATGTCACACAAACCAACCTCAACCCAACCGTAGACCTCAAGGTTCTCATAGCCAACCTCCTTGACGACCCCAAGCCGCCCCAACTGGATCAAGCAGCGGGACCTTCTCATTGATGCGATGGTGAGGGCTGAGGGGGGACCGTCAGCATTCGTACGGGCGGTTCGCATCTCAGTCCCATCGTGTAAAGATTACACAGAGGCCCGCCAGATCGCCGTGAACACCATCACCCATGCCTCCTGGGACTACAGCGTCCGGGAAGGGTATGAAGGGTTCGTCCAGTTCCTAGGGAACCGTTGGGCACCCATTGGTGCCGCTAACGATCCCACCCACCTGAATAGGAACTGGATCCCGAATGTTATCAAGTCTCTCCCACGGACAGCTTCTCAAACTCCTCAGCAAGGTTGATTCCCTCAGCGATGACCAGTCCCGAGCCCTCCTATCCGCCCTGGGACGAGAAGTCAATGAACGATGTGCCCAGGACGGTCTCTTCTGGCTTAGGTTTGTCCGCACCCGTGACGAAAGCGATCCTGAGAGAGCTAATAAACCATTTCCGATCCATCTCACCTACGTGCAAGATTTGTGGTCGATCCTTATACGAGATCAGCGTATCGTTATCGCCAAGTCTAGACAAATGCTTGTCTCCTGGGTCATGGCATGTTTCGTGACGTGGTGGGCCCGATACAAAGGTAATCAGGCTGTGTACTGGCAGACGAAGGCTTACGAGGATGCTGTAGCGATGATCTGTATGCCATCAGGGGGATTTCAAGGCCGCTGTCAGTTCATTGAGGACAACCTGCCAACGTGGATGCAAATCCCCTATAAACCATCGGAGGGGAGAATCCAGTACCCGAATGGTAGTATCATCCAGGGACTCGCCGGGGGCGCTGATAAAATCCGCAGTAAAGTAGCCTCGCTCATCGTGGAGGATGAGTTCGCGTACCAAGAGGACCAGGATGGAGTTTACACCGCCGTCGCCCCACTTATTCAAAAGGGAGCGAAGGCTATCTTTGTTAGTAGCCCAAATGGGGCCGGGAACATGTTCGCTACTCTTTTTCATGGTCATCCCGTTGAGGTGGCTGAGTGAACCACCTCGGTAATGAGTCTATAGTGGGATTCAGGAACCTTCTGCTGGCAGATATGACAGATCCTCAGGTGGTTTGTTGGGTTAAGGAGATCTCTAGAACACCCTTCACAAAGCGCCCCTTCACACTGTGTAAAGTACATAGCACTAGACATAGGCATATCTTTGCACAGAGTACACTCACAGGCAGGCCAATTCAATGAACCACCTCGCATGGCAGGAATGGAACCCCCGTCTCCAAGACTACTGGAAGACCTGGACCCATCCCTACCGCCATAGGATTATAGAGCATATCTCCAAATATACCCCCTTAGACGGGACCGTACTAGAGTTTGGGTGTGCCGTGGGGATTAACCTCTACCTCCTCAAACTTAAGCGTCCCGATATCAAGGTCATAGGGTTTGAACTCAATGCCCATGCCAGGAACTATGCTGAGCTGCTGACCGAGGAGTGGGGCGTGGATATCCGGGATGTCCCCAAGACCTCGGATGATATCCCCCTAGCGGATGTCATATTCTCCACGTTCACCCTGGCCTACATGGAATACCCCCAGATTTTGGAATACCTGAAGGCTTTTATCATCCGGTCCAACACCATCATCCTCGGGGAGCCTACCCTCCTAGTAGAGAAACTCGCCAAGCAGGAGTTCAAGGGACTCCCTTGTATGGGCTGGGTCTACCCCTATCCCTACTTCCTTAAGGAGATGGGGCGAGATGTCATCGTGGAGCCCATAGGCCCCCAAGGGGGGGCTACCGCTTCGGTCAACGCCATTACCATAGCCCGAGAACCGAGTGAATAACTCCTTCTCCGTCAGCGAGAACGAACTAGGGTTTACCTCTGTCCGTATCCATTACAGCGCCGACCCTGACAAGAACGTCACTCACGCTGACCCAGAGATAAGCAGCCGTGTTACAAAGTGGTACGACGCCGCCAGACGATCCTATCCAGACCCTAATAAATGGGCACAGGAGAT
>Ga0111539_10005479_pt1 | contig 16411 bp, 18 predicted proteins | sample RhiMethybrSRZTD1_FD_79667 | JGI IMG/M metagenome (GOLD analysis project Ga0111539, IMG submission 79667) | Populus rhizosphere microbial communities from Tennessee, USA - Rhizosphere MetaG P. TD hybrid SRZTD1 (version 2) (version 2) | ecosystem: Host-associated > Plants > Roots > Rhizosphere >... | reverse complement strand
GGAGGGACCAGATATCTGCACACCGTGCTGCCGCACGAATAAGGGTAATGCGATAGGCGCTCGGAGGGATACGCGGGTGCACGAGCGGTCGTTGTCCACGCCGTAGTAAATCAATTTCCAGGATGTGCACGTCGGCAGCATGAAGCTGGCGGCGTTTTTCGCGATATTTGCTCAAGCCTGGCTCACGCTTGTTGACCGGGGAAAGGATTTCAATGCTGGTTACCAAACGGTTGTGTGCGGTATCACGGATTTCGACTGCAGCGAGTCGCACCTCCACATCCAGCAAAGGGACCGATAATGACGTAGGAGTAATAGGAAGCGCCTCTGCTGTGCCCGCGCCCACGCCGATAGATGCGGGCGGCAGCTCGTGGCCATGCTGATGTGCTCGGACCACCTCTACGTCGGGGTACATGATGCCTATCTCCGCTTCCGGTGTGGCGTCCTGTACCACCTGGATTTCGATCCGGGCCACATAACGGGGGCGCAACATCGGCATGAGTTGATCACTGATCTGCGTCGCCAGTCTGTGGTGCACATCAGGCCACAAGTAACCTTCCAGATAGGGATCCATCCCTGGAAATGGTGAGGGCATGGTTATCTTCCTTCGTCGTTTGTCTTCTATTGCCCTGAGCATAGGGCTCACACAAACACTTTGCAAGTGCCTCCGCTGCCGTGTTCGTTAGAGATAGACACAAGGTGCGCCGTGTCCTGTCAAAGTGAGCACGGGGTCTCCTCGGCGTCACGTGCCCTATACTTCCTACTTTCCTTTGCTAGCCCTTTGGGGTACAAATAGGTGTAGAAGGCACCTATACTCCTGGATCTGTATCCTGAAGCCTCGTAGCTGGTGGAGGGGCAGCGATGACCTTTGAGGAACTCCTGGATCAAGCGATTGTCCTCCTGCAGGAGAGTGGGGCGCAAACCCGACTCGACATCGTCACGCCACGCGGCTTGACCCCACTGGTAGGCCGGGACGAAGAAGTAGCACTCATGCAGCGGCGCTGGGACCAGGCCACCACAGGGACGGGGCAGGTAGTGCTGCTCAGCGGTGAAGCCGGCATTGGCAAATCCCGCCTGGTGCAGGTGCTGAAAGAGCACATCACCTCCGCGCCACACACCAGCATTGAGTGGCGCGGGTCGCCCTATCACCAGCAGAGTGTCCTCTACCCCGTCATCGACCATCTGCAGCGCCTGCTGCGGAGACACCATAATGCTTCGCCAGACGAGCCACTGCCGACACTGGAAGCCGTGCTGACCGCATCTGGGATGGCGCTGCCCGAGGCCGTGCCGCTGCTGGCAGCGCTGCTATCGCTCCCTCTGCCCGACTCCTATCCACCTCTTACCCTGATGCCCCAAAGACAGCGCCAGAAAACGCTAGAGACCCTCCTCGCCTGGCTGTACGCGGAAGCGCAGCGACAGCCGGTCCTGCTCATTGTGGAAGACCTGCACTGGCTCGATCCCTCCACCCTGGAGCTGCTGAGCCTGCTCATTGATCAGTGCGCCCAGAGGCAACTCTGTCTCGTCCTGACGGCGCGGCCTGAGTTTCACCCCCCGTGGGCCATGGTAGCCTACCTCACCACTCTCACGCTGCGGCGGTTAGCCCAGGCCGAGGTCGGGCGTCTGGTGGCGCATGTAGTCGGTAACAAAGCATTCCCCCCGGCAGTACTCCAGGAGGTAGTGAGCAAGACGGATGGGGTGCCCCTGTTTGTGGAAGAGCTGACCAAGACGGTGCTGGAGTCCGGGCTGCTGGAGGAGCAGGAGGATCGGTATGCGCTGCATGGCCCGCTACCACCCCTGGCGATACCCGCCACCCTGCACGATGCCCTCCTGGCGCGGTTGGATTGCCTCGCAGCCGCGAAAGTCGTGGCGCAACTGGGGGCCACGATTGGGCGCACGTTTGCCTATGACGTGCTGCAAGCCGTCGCGTCCCTGGACGCCGCGTCCCTCCAGGAAGCGCTGGTGCAGCTGGTGGAGGCGGAGGTCGTGGCGCAGCGGGGGGCTTCCACCCCAGGCGACCTACACATTCAAGCACGCGCTGATTCAGGACACGGCCTACGAGTCGCTGCTCCGGAGCACCCGGCAACAGTACCATCAGCGGATTGCCGAGGTGTTGGCCGAGCACTTCCCCGAGACCGCCGAGACGCAGCCCGAAGTGATAGCGCAGCACTACACTACCGCTGGCCTGCGTGCCCAGGCCTTGTCCTATTGGCAGCGGGCTGGGCAGCTTGCCATCGAGCGCTCGGCGTATCGCGAAGCCGTGGCGTCCTTGGAGAGGGGGATGGAAGCCTTGACCTATCTACCACAAAACCGCGCCACCCTGGAGCAGGCCGTGGATCTCCGGCTTGCCCTGCGCTCGGCGCTTCTTCCGTCTGGTGATTGGGAACGAGTCCTCATGTTACTGCGTGAGGCGGAGTCTCTTGCCACAGCTCTCGAAGACTCTCGGCGGCTAGAACAGGTGTTGCTTTTTCTGTCACTCTATTTCTACCTCATGGGCGTCTATGACCAGTCCATTACTGCCGGCCAGCGCGCCCTCGCACTCGCTACAACCAGCGGGGATGTCGTCATGCACGCGCTTGCCAACGATTTCCTCGGCAGAGCCTACCGTGCTCAAGGCGACTATCGTCGAGTGATCGATTGCTTCGGGCAGACTGTAGCGGCCCTCGACGGGCCACGGCGCCATGAGCGCTACGGGCAACTGGTCCTGCCCGCCGTGTACTCCCGTGCTCGGCTCGCCGAGTGCCATGCCGAGCTGGGCGCGTTCGCCGAGGGAGTGGCCATCGGTGAAGAAGGGTTGTGGATTGTCGGAGAGGTTGCACACCCCAGGAGCTTCATGTATGCCTCTGCGGCAGTTGGTCTCGTATCCCTCCGCCAAGGTAACCTGTCCAAGGCACTCCCCCTACTCGAACAGGCCGTGAGCCTTTGCCAAGAAGCGGACCTTCCAGTTTTTTTCCCTGGAGTTGCTGCAGTCTTGGGGGCAGCCTATATACTGGGCGGGCGTGTTCCCGATGCTGTGCTACTGCTTACGCAGGCTCTGGAGCAAGCTATGGCCACGAAAACGATAGCCTTTCAGGCGCTCTGCACTCTCACCCTGGGTGAGGCATAGCTACTGGCTGACCGCCTGGAGGAGGCGCACACCCTCGCGGAACGTACCCTGGCATTCACCCGCGTGCACCAGGAACGAGGCAACCAGGCGTATGCCCTGCGCCTGCTCGGCGACATCGCAGCACGGCGCGAGCCTCCTGAGATCGCGCAAGCCGAGGCCCACTATCAGGCCGCCCTCGCCCTGGCCGAGGAACTCGGCATGCGCCCACTGCAAGCGCACTGTCACCTGGGTCTCGGCACACTGTACCGCCAGGTAGGCCGTGCTGCACTGGCCCACGCCGTGCTCTCCACCGCCATCGAGCTGTACCGTGCCATGGGTATGACCTTCTGGCTCCCCGCAGCGGAAGCGGCGCTGGCGGAGGTCGAGTGACAAGGATGGACGCAGCAAGGGCATCGCATAGGATAGAATTCCAGCATGGCAGTATACCTGTTCGCCGTGAGAGATCCCCGAGGTCATGAAGTACGACTGGCAGACAACTGTTACCGATTGCACATTCTCTTAGAGCACCCCGAGCTGATCGACATCAACCACATAGCCGACACGATCACCTCACCTGACTTGATCACCCAGGATGCGGTTGATCCTCAACGCCTGGTGTATTACCGGACATATCAGACACAACCGCAGCGTTGGATGAAGGTCGTCGTGGAGCAGGGAGAGACGATACAATGGCAGCGATAACCATTCCTGACTCGATCAAGCGATATTTTCCCCAGGCTATTGATCCGACCCATCTATGGGTCAACTACAACCCGAAGGCGGATGCACTGACGGTGTACTTCACGGATCACCCCGTACCGAGCGTGTGGGAAGACATGGACAGGTATGTGTATATCGGCTTTGCTTCCGATGACGAAAGGCGGGTGACGGGGGTTATGATCGAGCATTTTAGCCAGTGGCTTCTCGTGGAGGAGCTGAAGGAAGGTGCCTGACACCTTTGCTGCCCGCGACGATCAGCACGCCCTCGGCCTGGCCGGGGAATTCGGTATGCGCCCGCTGCAGGCGCACTGTCATCACCGTTGGAATTGAAGCATACCTGGTCCGATGCTACGCTTGCAGAAGTATTCTGGACAGAAAGTGCACCTAAATTTCGTCGGGGTCTTCACGATAGAGCGCATACGCCACCGGCGTGTCTTTCTGGGCAAAAATGACCGCACGATACTCTCCAGAACTCAGCCAATCGCGCATGCGGTGCTCAAGCTGGTCGACGTGCATGGGGTTCCGATGGCCTTCGTCACGGATGAGCTGCTGGTTCAGCTCTGCCAGGAATCTGGCGTCTGCAGCAGTCGCGAACCGATAGTGCATGGTCATACGTTCTGCTGTGCTCATCTACGGTACCACCACGAACTTCACCTTGCGGAACGCTCGCATAGTTACCTACGAACCGCCAAAGAGTACAATAGTGGTCGCTGCTGGCAGAAGCTGACGACTTAGGGTAAGAGAACGCTCGGGAATCTGGCGGACGGGGTAACGGCTGCCAGTGTGCTGCGCAAAAGCTAAAGCTTGCTGCAGTGTATCGATGTGCATGGGAATGACCAGAGCAGGCCGTAACTGGTCGATGACCGTCAGCACATCCTCAAAGCTCATGGTCCAGGAGCCATCGGCTGGTACCATCACCACATCGGGCCGGCCAAGACGCTGGAGTTGCTGGGGTGTCAGGAGATGGCGCAGGTTTCCCAGGTGCACGAGGCACAACCCGCCAGTACGGAAAGCAAAGATGCTGTTCTGAATGGGGCTCTGCTCTGGCTCAACCCGGCTGGCATAGCTGGGGACATTAAACACACCGATATCCCCAATCATCAGCGCCACTTTGTTCCAACCCTGCTCATGCGTGATGCCCCACAGCACCCGGGGATTGCCGGGAAGCCCACGGACATCGCTATGCGTGACGTGGAGGTTACTGATCGTGCTGGCATCTGGAGCCTCATGGAGCGGATAAAACGCGTGCGGATCTGTCAGAATGCGCGTCCCGGTCGGTGAGGTCAGCACGAAGCTGGAATGGCCCAACCATTCCAGCCGTACAGCGCCTGAGGACGCTTCCGGAGTAGCGGCTGTCACCCGATAAGCTATGGGTGTGACCTGAGGCTGGCTCCACTGCTGGACGAAGCTGGGATCACAGGGGCCAAGGACCTCTTGGGCGTTCCCTATGGTCGCATAGGGGCTCCCTATCACACAGAACAGCGCCAGGCACACCAGAAGCAGGCGCTGTTCCTGGAGTGCCCGCGCCAGACGCCTGTGTCCTTGGTCAGCCAGGGATAGGGTTAGGACCTCCGATGCCTTGCTCGCCATGTTTACCCCTTGACTATAGCATTGCCTTAGGCCCAGGGCGCCCTTTTCGCCCGGTGGGCTCTCTGGCTGACTTTCATGGAGTTTCAGAGTAGGATAATATATCATACAAGCACAAGCAGGTCACAGCGCATGTCCAACTCGCGAGGAGCCCAGGCAGGGTAGACGCAACCGCCTGGTGCGATGAGGAGTAGTATGAGCAAACGTGCGGTGATCACGTTAGCAGTCATCATAGGTATGTGGCTCGGAGAGTGGGAGCGCCTGCACGCGGCCGTGGAGAGACCTCTGTCGAGTCAGGTGAGCGACCAGATGTGGGAGCGCCTGCTCACGGCTGGCACACCGCCCCTGCTCCGTGTGGCGGGAGAAAACTTGCGCTCTGGGAATCTGTTGTTGCAGTTCTACACGCGCCGTCTCTACTGGCCGGCATGGAGTGATGACGCGGGCTTGCTGCCACAGATCGATAGCCTCCTCAAAGCCCTGCATGAGGCAGAAACTGAGGGACTACAGCCACGCGACTATCATCTAACACGCCTCGAAAGCCTACGCACAGAACTCCAGCAGCAGAGTCAGACTGCGCCCCCGAGCGCTGCGGTTTTGGCCGACCTTGACTTGCTCCTGACTGACGCGTTGCTCACCTATGGGTCGCATCTCCTGTATGGCCGCTATGGCCGCGTGGCACCGCGTAGCTCAAGCATGATGTTTGACACGAGCCAGGAAAAAATTGATGTGGTCGATGTGTTACAGCAGGGGCTGGAGACGAACCGTCTCACTGAAGCATTGCAAAGCTTGCTACCACGTCACCCTGATTACGCCAGACTCCGGGAGGCCCTGACACGCTATCGTCAGACCCCTGGCGCTGAGGCGCGGGCGCGGCAGATCGCCTTGAATATGGAGCGCTGGCGCTGGCTCCCCCAGGATCTGGGACAACGCTATATCCTCGTAGATGTGCCAGCCTATACCCTGGATGTGATGGAATGGGACCGGTCCGTCATGACCATGCGTGTGGTCGTTGGCAAACCGTCGTGGCCTACGCCGGTGTTGAGTGCCACGATGAGCTATATCGTGCTCAACCCTGACTGGCGCGTCCCACCCAATATCGCTGCTAAAGAACTTGTGCCCATTTTACGCGCTAATCCTGGCTATCTGGCCCAGAACAATATGCGCCTGTCTAATGGCTCACACGATGTGGACCCGCGCAGCGTCGATTGGAGTCAAGTGAGTACCAAAAATTTTCCCTATCGCCTGCGCCAGGAACCCGGACCGAAAAATCCTCTTGGCACGATTAAATTCATGTTCCCCAACCGTTTCCAGGTCTATCTCCACGATACGCCCTCGCGCACCCTGTTCGCCAAGCCCGAACGGGCCTTCAGTCATGGCTGCATACGTGTGGAAAAACCGATGGACCTGGCTGAATACGCATTGCGTGGGGTCTTGAGCCGGGAGCGTATTGCGGCAGGGCTGGGGCGACGCACGAGTCGTACGGTCCCTCTGGCCGAGCCACTGCCCACCTATCTGATGTACCGCACAGCGCTGGTCAAAGAGGACGGTACTGTCCAGTTTCGGCCAGATATTTATGGTTATGATGCCCTGCGGGAGGGGGGGGCCTCGTAAAAATTTGCAAAAAATTCTTGACAACTATGTCATTGGCTTTATCCTAAGCACATGCCGGGTTGTGCTCATGCTCTGCAGGGCTCAAGAGTACAATTCGCTGCCTCAGTATGTCTCTATTGCCTTGGTGCCAGAGAGGGAAACCGATGACGCCTTCTGTACAGCTTACCCCGCCACCGGCTAACCACAGCATCAGCCGCCGCCGTTTTCTCCGTTTCGGAGCCCTGGCTGCCGCCGTCAGTTGCGTTCCATGCCCAGCACTCGCGCTGGAGCGCACTACACAGAAATTTGAACGCTCCCTGGATTTTTACAACGTGAATACCGGGGAAAGCCTGAGCACAGTATACTGGATCAAGGGGAAATATCTCCCCTTGTCGTTGCGGGATATTAATTACGTCCTACGGGATCATCACTCCGATCAAGTAAAATCGATTGATCCGCAATTGCTCGACCTCTTGTACACCATCGATAAGATCGTGGGGTTACGTGACTCGTTTCACGTGTTGTCTGCCTATCGTTCTCCAGCGACCAACGCCTGGCTGCGCATGTCCCACTCGGGAGTAGCGGAGCATAGCATGCATATCGAAGGGAAGGCCGTCGATGTGCGCTTCTTTGGGCGTGACCTCCAGATGGTGCGTCGCCTTGCCACCGATTTGCAGTGGGGCGGTGTTGGGTATTATCCCTGGTCGGGTTTTGTGCATCTCGATACGGGACCTGTACGTACCTGGTAAACTGTTACTACTTGGCTACAGACAGCGAGTCCTGTCTTGCGTTGCGCAGGGTTAGTGTGTGGTGCGTCCGCTGACCGCGTGCTCTAAGGGGAAGTTGATGCCCCTTCAGATGATTGGGGTAAGTCTGAGCGGAAGCTTCCCGCAGGGGGTTCCGGCCATGGCCGCGCTGATGGACAATGTCCGGCGCGTCGAACGGCTGGGATTCGATGCAATCTGGTCAGGGGACCACATCATCATGCACAGCCCTATCATGGATGTCATGACGGTGCTGGCCAGTTTCACAGCCGTTACTGAGCGCGTGCACCTTGGTACAGCCGTGTATCTCCTACCCTTGCGGCACCCCGTAGCCACAGCCAAACAAGTAGCGTCGCTGGACATATTATCCGGTGGGCGCTTTATTTTTGGTGTTGGTGTTGGCGGGGAGATCGCCCGGGAATTTGCCGCCGTTGGTATACCAGTAGCGGAGCGTGGCCGTCGCACGGACGAGGGGTTAGAGATCCTGACGCGGGTGCTGAGCCAGGATCACGTGACCTATGAGGGGCGCCATTATCAGATTCACGATGTGACTCTGGTGCCACATCCGCAGCAGCAGCCCTATCCACCGATCTGGATTGGCGGACGTTCCGATGCTGCGATCCGCCGTGCAGCGCGCTTTGCCCAGGGCTGGCTTGGCTACCTGGTGAGCAGTAACCGTCTGCGGGAAGCAATGCACCAGATCCAGGAGATTGCCCCTACCTACGGCCGTCATCCGGCTGACATTCAGGGCGGCATGCTCCTCTTTACCGCTATTGCCAGAGACTATGAAACCGCCAAACAGATGGCCATCGCCGACCTCTCACGCCGCTACAACCAGCCGTTTGAGCATTTGGTGGACCGCTACTGTGCCCTGGGCACCCCAGCACAGTGTCTGGAGAAAATTCAGGCCTACATCGATGCTGGCATGTCCAATCTGGCGTTCAGTTTCATCTGCCCTGCGGACCAGGTGACCGAGCAGATCGAGTGGTGTGCGGCTGACCTCCTGCCTCATCTGCGCTCGTCCTAGCTCCTGTTCGATCAGCGCTGGAGCAGGCGTACCTCGTCGGCCTGACCGACAATGGCCATATCTGTCATGTTCAGAAACAATCCACTATCAACCACGGCTGGAATAGCCAGCAACTCTTTTTGGAGGGCTGCAGGGTCAAGAATTGGCCCGAAATGGCAGTCGAGGATATAGTTGCCGTTGTCAGAAACCCACGGCTGGCCATCTGGACTGCGCCGTAACGAGACGCGGGCGCCCAGGCCTTCGAGCGCCCGTATGGCAGGAGTATGGCCAAAAGGCACCACCTCTACTGGTAAGGGATAGCGCTCGCCCAGGTGAGTCACCACCTTGCCGGCATCCACCACAACGACGAACCGGTCGGCACTGGCCGCGATGATTTTTTCGCGCAGCAATGCACCCCCGGCGCCTTTGACGAGCTGCAGCTTGGCATCCACCTCATCGGCTCCATCCACGGCCAAATCCAGATGGGGCTGATCATCCAGGGTGGTGAGGGGAATAGCCAGTTGAGTAGCGATCTCGGCAGTCCGTACGGAGGTCGGGACACCCGTCAGGCGTCTACCTGCGCGCACCATACGCCCAAGCTCCTGCAGAAAATAGTACACGGTTGAACCGGTCCCGAGGCCAAGCACCATCCCATCCTGCACTTCCTGGGCGGCGCGCTGACACGCCAGCTGCTTCATGTGTTCAACATCTGCCATCCTTAAAGTCCTTTATATCTTAGTTATTTTTAGTCAATTCTGGAACAAGAATGATTAAGCCGGCTGCGACACCTCCTACCACGCCTGCCAGTATGCCGCCTGTTGTCAACTTGTCTTGCAAGGTTTCACGGCTTTCCTTGGTAAACATTGAGCTGTCCGCATCCACTGTCACATAGTCAACGCGTGTACCGTCAACAAACCACACATTCTGTTCCTCTTTCAGGTACACCCACTCGTAGACACGCTGTCGCGTCTGCAGTGTACGAAAGAAACGCACGGCCTCAGGGGTCCCGAGTTCCTTGTACACCGCTGCTTCATCGCTCGAGAGTTTTTTCTCGTCAAACTTGCCGCCAGTCCAACGGTTCGCTATGCCCTCTGCCAGGTCCCAGCCGTGCATATAGGGCGCCTGGAGTGTACACCCTAGGAGCATACTCAGGACGACGGCGAGAGCCGTTACACTACTCTGTTGCCTTCGGTTCACAGCTGACTCCTCTCTGAGCGGATGCATGAAGCCCATTGATTTTCTCGACGCTACACCGTATAGTACCACGCTGCCAATATATGGCCTATCAGGCGCCTAGGACGATGACGGAAAGAGCATCGTGTGCCGCAACTCATACACCTGCTTCGACGTAACGTGAGACGCAGCGGGTAGAGACCATGACCATGCTACCCATGTCGCAGAGTCTGGATGTCATTGTTACTGCCGGCGACCGCCATGCCAGTCGCCCGGTTTTGGGAGGCAACAAAGCCTTTTTACCCATCGCCGGTGTGCCTGTGATCAATTATGTGCTCAGTGCCATCGAGCAGGCTCGTTGTACTGCACGTATTTTTGTGGTTGGGGATACCGCCCGGCTCCGCGCAGCCCTCGCCGTCCCCAATACTCCAGTGCGCGGCACGCGCCCACTGTATCTGCTAGAGCAGGGTAACACGTTGTACGAGAATGCCTGGAATGCCTTTCTGCACACGCTGCCTGATTATACACCGGGAACGGATTGGCGTATCTATATGGACACACCAGCTGTCGATAAAGCCGTCCTCGTCCTGCCTGGCGACATTCCGCTGGCGACCCCGGCTGAGATCGACGCGTTTGCCGATGGCTGCGATCTCGCCCGGTATGATTACTGCCTGGGCCTCTCCACCGAGGCTGTCCTGCAAGCCTATTATCCGCAGGATGGCCGTCCCGGTATTCAGATGGCGTATTTTACGTTACGTGACCTGCACGTCCGGCAGAACAACATACACCTCGTCAAACCGCTTCGTCTGGGCAACCGGCACTATATCCAGAAAGTGTACAATTTTCGTTATCAACGCGAATGGCGCAATATCGTACGGGTGATATGGGAGCTGTGTACCACGCAGCATGGATCATTGCGTGTGGCCTATTATTACCTGTATTTGCATATAGCCCGCCTTCTCACCATGCTGGGTTGGCAGCATTACCGTCTGTTTCGCCCCTTTTTTCTGGAGATGCCCGTTGTTACCAGCGTCTTCTCCCAGCTCCTGCAGACGCGTTTTACAGTGGTGTACACGCCGTATGGTGGTTGTGCTCTGGACATCGATAACGCGGAGCACTACGCTGCGATCTGTGCCAACTTCGAGCGTTGGCGAGCACATCAGTACGCTCTGGCGAAGGAGCGTAAGCCATCGTCCTAGTGGTCCGCCGTGGGTGGAAGCGTCTGGCCAAACAGCCGATAGGCGTTCGCCGTGGTCACTTCCTGGACGACGGCAAGTGGCACGCCTTTAAGCTGTGCGATTTCTTCTGCCACGCGTGCCACCAGCGCTGAGGTGGTGCGCTGCCCCGCAAACTCGCCACCATAGGCCCAGGGACCGTCGCTCTCCAGGAGCAGATTGTCGAGGGGCACGCTCTGCACGAGCTGGCGGTCACGCTCACGATAGCAGACCTCTGGGGTCACCGAGAGGAAATACCCTGCCTGGCATAGCGCTGCAGTGGTTTCCGGCGATCCTTTGTGCCAATGGAACAATGCCCCTGGAGGCCCGTAACGTTGCACGATGTCCAGGGCGACCGTGGAGGCGGTGTGTGGCGTGTGCAGGACTACCGGCAACGCCAGGCGTACCGCAGCCTGCACCAATGTATGCAACATCGCCTCGCGTTCCTGGGCCTGCTCCAGGGTCATACGTTTGCCCAGCAGCGCGTAGTGTGGCAGGCCAATCTCCCCGAAGGCAACGACACGCTGCCGGTGTTCTTGCACCTGAGCGATGACGGCTTCGAGTTCCTCCCAGGAAGCATCGAGTCGTTCTGGGTGCAATCCCAGCGCCGCCCAGACCTGCCCTGGTTCCTGTGCTTGCAGCGCTAAAATACGCGTGTTGGACCGTAGTCCTGTCCCCGCTGCAACCGTCACGGTCACGCCAGCCTGGCGGCTGTACTCGCACACGTCCGGCACATCGTGATAAGCGGGGGCGTCAAGGTGACAATGGACATCAACGAGGGGCATGGACTCTTCCCTCCTGGCACATTGTGACTCTCGAGACATCTGCTGTGCGACAGTTGTCTGTGGACTGCTATCAGCTTATACGCTGTTCTCCACACCGGATCAAGTCCGACGTGTGTCTCCATGGCCATCGCACCTACTTTGATAAGGGGCCGGGTACCGCTGGCACGTACCTCGTCCGTGTACAAGGTGCGCCCAGCGGTGCAGGCGCGTGTGCTTATTGTCGGCGGACGTCCAGACTGCCACCCTGCGGGAGCGCACAGTTGAAGGCGGTATACGTACCAGGCGTTAAACGCTCTCTCGATACATGAGAAAAGCGAGAAAAAGGAGCTTTGTCAAGAATTTTTATTGATTCTCTGGGGGCTATGACATACATTTTTGATAGTGCTCATTGGCCATAGACCGTTGCATTGCGCCGTTGTATTGCGCCTAGGCTCAAGCATGCACTCCGAGGGCTGGACACACAGAAGAGCAGATCAATACGGGTACTGGGTTGCTCCAATGCTAGCGTTGGTGTTGATGCTCTTCGGGTGCACGGCGTCCCGGACGACACGTCAGGTTCTTGCCCCATCGCGGTCGCCCGCTGCTGTCCTCCCTGGCACTGCGGCCTACAGGCTCGAAGATCTACGCTCTACCTCCAGGCCTGATACGACACAGGTGATCATCATGGTGAGTGGGCCAGTGCAACCTCTGGTGCAGCGTCTATCTCAGCCTGATCGATTGACCATCGATTTGCCAGAAACGCAACTCCCGCCACAGTGGAACCAATACAGTGTACCGGTCTCGGATGGACGTTTGCAGACAATTCAGGTCACGCAAAGTCATCCCCAGAGGGTACAGGTCACCCTGGCTTTACAAGCCATCCAGGACTATCGTATTGCCGTGCAATCGGCGCCGCATCGTGTCACGGTCGAGCTGCGGGGAGCTGTGACCACAGTATCCTCAAGCGTCAGGACAGCGCAGAAAGGTACTACGCGGGCCAGCCCAGCTGAGCCATCCGCTCAAGCAGCACTCTCGCCTAGAGCCCCTCGCATGCCTATTATCTGCATTGATCCTGGTCATGGCGGGCATGATCCAGGGGCCCGCGGCCCCACTGGGCTTGAAGAAAAGACGGTGGTCTTGCAAGTTGCCAAAGAATTGCGACAATTAATACGGCAGGAGATGCCGCAGTACCGGGTGGTCTTGACGCGGGACCAGGATATCTTTGTGCCGCTGACAGAACGAGCGAGAATGGCGAATGAGCAACAGGCGCAGGTCTTTCTCTCCATTCATGCCAACTCCAGTCCACACCGTGAGGCCAGTGGCATCGAGACCTGGTATTTGAGTTTTGCCGCGAATGCACGCGCCAAGAAACTCGCGGCACGTGAAAATATGATGTCCGAGCAACAGCTCTCTACCCTCGGACTCATTCTGCGTGAGCTCCACGAGACCGATCGCATTAATCAGTCTGCGGTCTTGGCGCAGAGCATGCAGAGCGCCCTTGCCGAGCACATGGCGGCACACTATCCGGGTGTGTTGCCGCGCGGTGTTGAGGGAGCCCCGTTTGCCGTGTTACATCGTACAACGATGCCGAGTGTCCTGGTAGAGACCGCTTTTATCAGTAACCCCCAGGAGGAGGCACGTCTCCGAACCCCGCAATACCAACGTGCCCTGGCCAAGGGCCTGCTGCAGGGATTGCGGCAGTTTCTTCAGACTGCTGTTGTGGCCAGACACTGAGGAGCTGTAACATGCGCGTCCCCGGTCCTCCCTCCCCACGTCTTCCAACTCCAGTGGTACGTTGGTGTTATTGGGTGGTGCTGACGTGTTGCCTCTGCAGTCTTGGTTGGCTGCTGGGGCGTCATGCCCAGGGGCAATTACGCAATCCTCATGCTACCCCACGCACCGTCACCCCGCGCGGTGCGTTGAACGCTGAGGAACGTGCGACCATCGCATTGTTTCGGCAAGCCTCGCCCTCCGTGGTCTACATCACGACCCTGGCACGGCAGCGGGACTTATTCAGTCTCAATATTGCCGAGATTCCCCAGGGTAGTGGCTCTGGGTTTATCTGGGACCAGGAAGGCCACGTCATTACCAATTTCCACGTCATCCAGGGGGCCAGTAGCGCCAAGGTGACCCTGGCGGATCATTCCACGGAGGAGGCGCAATTGGTTGGGGCGGCCCCTGATCATGACCTGGCCGTGCTGTATATCAAGGTGCCGAAAAACCAACTCAGGCCTCTGGCCATTGGGACCTCGGCTGATCTGGAAGTGGGGCAGAGCGTGTTTGCTATTGGTAACCCCTTTGGTCTCGACCAGACACTGACGACGGGCATTATTAGTGCGCTTGGGCGTGAGATCAATGCCACGACTGGCCGTACAATTGCCGGAGTGATTCAGACCGATGCAGCGATTAATCCTGGGAACTCAGGAGGACCCCTCCTCGATAGTGCTGGACGTCTCATTGGCGTCAATACGGCGATTTTTAGTCCTTCTGGGTCCAATTCTGGCATTGGCTTCGCGGTGCCGGTCGATACCGTGAACCGCATTGTCCCGCAACTCATCCGCCAGGGTACGATCACACGTGCCGGCCTGGGTGTGCGTATTGGGGATGATCGTGTGTCGCGCCGTTTAAACCTCTCCGGCGTGTTGATCATCGAGGTGGACAAGGGCAGTGCTGCAGAAGCTGCTGGCTTACGCAGTACGCGGATCGATGCGAAAGGGGCGGGGAAGCTCGGGGATGTTATCGTTGCCATTGATGGCGAGCGTATTGAGACCTCCAGCGACCTCTTCAATGCCATGGAAAAGCGCACGGTGGGCGAGACCGTCAAAGTCACGGTGCTGCGTGGCGAGACCCGCTTGAGCATACCCGTGACGCTGCAAGCAGTGCGCTAGGACAGTACAATGGGTCCAGAAACTTTAGAAGCCTGCTATACAACCCTGGGACTTACCCCAGACGCCACGTGCAACGAGATTAAGCACGCCTACAGGACCCTGGTAAAACGCTGGCATCCTGATCGCTTCGCCACCGATACTGACCGGCAACGCCAGGCCCTGGAACATTTTTATGCCGTTACGCACGCCTATGCTATGCTCCGGGCGCACCAGGCCACTGCAGACCTTGCACATCCGCACGGGGGTTGGTGGTGCCAGCGTGTGCGTGCCCTGTCTTGGGTTGGTAGAGGCGCCTGGGGTCTTGGCGTAGGTGCACTGATCGTCGCCGGGTGCTATGCCTTCCAACCGACATCTCGTCCTGCCGCACCTTCAGCACCCCCTACCAGACTCCCTGGTAGTTTGGCTCAATCGGTCTCTCCGCGGGCATATATCACGGTTGGCTCAACGCCTGATGTCGTACGTGCCATCCAGGGCACCCCGACCTGGGCTACTGACCGGATATGGGAGTATGGGGGATCACGCCTGTATTTTAAGGCGGGGCGCGTTACTGGATGGGACATTTGGTCTGGCTCTCCCCTCAAGGTACAATTGTTACCAGCGACCTCTATCAACCCCGTGCCGGCCTCTTTTACAGTCGGTTCGACCAAAGACGAGGTCCTGGCGGTCCAGGGAACACCGACCAGAGTGACAGAGCGTCTGTGGGAATATGGGGCGTCGCGCGTGTTCTTTACTGACAACTGTGTCACCAGGTGGGAGGTGTGGCCTGGGTCACCCCTGCACGCGCACCTTTTGCCTGTTGCGCCTGAGAGCCAAGCCCCGCTGCCCGGAGAATGAAAGCTGGACCGCCATGACAATGCTGACGCCGGCCCATACGGCTCTCCATACCCTGGCCCGCTTGCATCAGGCGGTATCCTCATCGCTGGATATGGACAAGGTGTTGCACGACATCGCCCATGCGGCTGCTGCTCTCATGGACGCACCATTGGTGCATTGTCTCCTGGCCGATGAGGCAACCCGCACGCTCGAGTCCCGCGCCTTTTCGGACCCTCGCCTGGGGGCGGACTGCCCCATAAAGATAGTGCCCTTCTCGGAAGGCGGGCTGGGCTGGGTGGCCATGCATCGTCGTCCACTCCACGTCGCTGACGTCTTTACTGATGAGCGCTTCATGGCGCTTGACTGGTGGCGTGCGCATGGACTGCGGAGCTTTCTTGCTGTTCCCATGGTGTTTGAGGGGGCCTTACTGGGCGTGCTGGCCTTGAGCAGTAGCCAACCACTCAATTTCGGCCCTGACGAGCAGTATCTCCTCAATAGCTTGGCCGCGCAGGCAGCGATTGCGCTCAATAACGCTCGCCTCTTCAAGGAAAGTCAGACACAGACCGCTATGTTGGCCCAGACCAATGCGGCTCTCCAGCGTGAAATCGCCAAGCGTCAGCAAGTGGGAGCCGAACTCGAAACGCGCACCTTGCAACAAGCCGTGCTTGTGGCTCTGGGACAACGCGCGCTCCGCGATATCAACGTGACTGTGCTCATAGACGAGGTGGTGCGCCGTGTGGCTGAGACGCTTGACGTTGACTATTGTGCTGTCCTCGATCTCCTCCCAGATGAAAGTGCGCTCTCCATACGCGC
>Ga0111539_10005478_pt1 | contig 16418 bp, 11 predicted proteins | sample RhiMethybrSRZTD1_FD_79667 | JGI IMG/M metagenome (GOLD analysis project Ga0111539, IMG submission 79667) | Populus rhizosphere microbial communities from Tennessee, USA - Rhizosphere MetaG P. TD hybrid SRZTD1 (version 2) (version 2) | ecosystem: Host-associated > Plants > Roots > Rhizosphere >... | reverse complement strand
GGCCGACGATCGGAGCGTCGGTCCATAGAACGAGGCCGCTACCCACGAGTCCGGCCGGACGCTGACGGACGCGATTCCAGGCATCGAGGAACGCCGAGCGGAGATCCCAGTCGGCGTCGCGCCAGCTGCGATACAGCGTCGAGAAGAAGCCCTCCACGACGCCGTCCTCGAAGGAGTCCTGGAAGCCGATGGCCGCCGACGTGCCGCCTGCAATGAGCATCGGGCAGGTGCGGCGCGCGGAATTCCAGATGTTGCACGTGATCAAGAGCGGCTTGGCGGTTCGGCCCGCGTTCAGAATCTCGGCGAGCTCAGTGGCCCCGACACCGACGAACCCGCGTTCGTCGTCTGCCATCACGTAGCCGTCAACGTCCGACGACATCTCCGCGAGCTTGCGCGTCGCCTCGACGGCGATTGAGACGATGCCGCGCAGCCCCCGGCCCTGCTCGGCCGTGACCAGCCGGCTGCCTTGGTGGGTGTCGAACCCAGCGAGGTGAATAACATCAGGGCTGGTTTTCTCGACCACGTCACGCAGCTGATGGGGTGTGGGATTGTTCAAAGGAGGCAACCACGTCACGCCGTTTCCAGCGAGATTGGTCTCGACGAGCAATCGCTCCGACTCGAAGCTGTAGGCGGTGGCCAGCGGCCCTGGCGCGCTCTCGACGTACAGCACGGACCTCGGCGGCTTGATCGCCAATCGCTCCGGCGAACGCTTGAGGCCGAGTTGCCGGAAGATCGCCAATGGTTCGCCCCCGCGGATCGATCTCGTCGCCACGCTCAGGACGAATTCCCACGGAAACAAACGGCCCTCCCAGCCGCTGTCTTCCGTCGTGTACGGCACGACGACCTGCGCAGTGCCGGCGGTGGCCAGGTTCTGCAGCGTCGTGCCAGACACGCCAAAGCTTTGCAGCAGTTGGCGCGCGTTTGCCGCGTGTTCGAGGAGAAGCGCTTCGCGACCGGACCAGCGCTGCCGATTCCGGACGACGTACGACCACTGCATGGCCGCACGTTGCAACGCCGCCGTCTCCCGCCCCTTGGCCGGCGCCGCGTCGGTCCACTGCAACTGGATCTTCTGCTTCGGCGTCAGGATCCATGGAAGCGGGGCGGCTGCCGCTGGCGGTGTGGCATCCGCGGCGGACGAGTCCACCGGTCCCCGCTTGACGGCCGGCGTGTTCGGCGCGGAGCGCCGCCCCCGATTGCGGGAAGCTTTCGTGGCATGACGGCCAGCGCGGCGTTTAGGCATGGCTGCTCCTGGAAGGCGCGTTGCGCCGGACCATTTTCATGAACGTTTTTGAACGTCGCGCGCGGGGCGCTCCAGCCCGAACAGCGGGCGTCGACACGATAGCGACCCACATCGCCGCCGTCCATCAAAAACAGTCAGCCGTCACCCGACGCTCGTGTCCGCGAGACCGTCGACGGCAATGGTCCGTCGGCGCAACGCGGTCGGTAGCTACCGCGGTGCCCCGAGCTGGAGCGAGTAGACCGCGACCGTTCCCAAATCTTTGACGTTCTGTCCCGAGACTTTTTGAGTGAACTTGAGGGGCACACCGAGCCGGAATTGGGCGGCCTTGGAGATTCGCACGTCGACGAATGGCGTATACGCACTCTGGTGGTCGACGGTGTCTGGGCAGAGCGACTTATCACTAGATGTACAGTTCCGCCGCTCGAACGATGCGCCGAGTGAAATCGACGGAATGAAAAAGCTGTCCCGATAGTCGGCGGTGCTCTCATAGTTCTTGTTGAGCACCTTGACGATGCCGCCACCCGTGACGCCGAAACCAAAGATGCGGCCGAACTCGGTGCCTTCTTCCTGTGAGCTGCGCTGCCACTCGGTCGTGAGCACTCCCGAGAACTGAAGCCAACGCCAGTGCTTCTCGGTGGTGCCATCGGCGGACTTTTTCTCCACATGTCGCCGGAAGGGGAGATCGGCGGCGAGTGCCAACGCGCGTCCTCGCACCTTCAGCGCCGTGTCCGCGCGGCCGTTGTTGTTGCTGTCGACGCGCGTGCCGCCCAGAATCGAGAAGAATGAGGTCGTGAACGACGCGCTCACGACGGGGATGCTGGTTTCAAGCAGCTGCTCGTAGAACGTCGAGATTCTCGACGCCTCTTGCCTGGTTTCGACGCCGATGACGCGATCGGCTTCGGTGCTCAGCGCGGTCGCGCGGGCTCTGAGATCGGCGACCTCACGAGAAATCGCCAGGCGCCTGGCGTCCGATGCTTTCTCGAATTCCTGTACGAGCTTGTCGATGTCGCCCGACAGCAGCTGCGCCTGCGACCGCAAGAACAGAATGTAACCGAGCGGCGGCGTCGTTTTGGGTGCGCCTGCTTCCCAGAGCCGCGCTCCTCTCTTCGACCGGGGGGAGGCGGGATCGTAAGCCGCTCCCGCGCCCATCGTCGTGATGCCGTTCGCCTGACTGATCGTGAAGCGAGCCTCGGAAAGCACCGGGCGGTAGTTCACGAGTCCATAGAGGAACGGCGCATAGGTCAACTTGGCGCCCCGGTCCTCGACAAACAACGATGCTTCCAGGAGATCCGTCGGTTGAATTTTCAGATCGCGGAGCAGTGTCGGAAAGTCGTTGTCGACGAAGGGCGAGGTTTCGACGCGTGAGGGTGAAGCGGCGGCCGCGACCGGCGCATCCTGAGCTGCGACGCTGCGTGGGAGCAGAAGGACCGGTAGGACCAGCAGGAAGACGGCCGATCGAGCCAGGATGGGCGACATCGTCAGTTCCCGACTTTCTCGTCGACCCAAGGCACCCCTTTTTTCAGAGGCTGCTGCGCGCCGAGCAGTTGCGCATTCTCTTGACCAGGATGGTGGAGGAACACACCGGCCTTTGGGAACTGCACCCCGGCGAAGATCAGCCAGCCAATTTTTGCCGGCGGATGGAAGTGTGGCGTGATGTCGATGACGGTTCGTGCCTGACTGGTCGAGAATGGTTCGACGACGTTCCGTTGATCGACAGTAATGGCGCGGACGTCGTACGGGCCGTTGTTCGACATCTGTATGACGAGCTGAGTCGACGGCACGACGACCGGTCCCGCCGCCATCAGATCGTGGAGATCCGCGTGCAGCCGGGCTCTCCTGGCGGTACTGCTCCTCCGCTTGCCACGCCTCTTTCTGGTCCCTGCCTTCTTGGCACCCGCACTGGTTCTTTTGGCCATGAATAGCTCCGCTGAGGACAGTCTGAGTTTGAGCAGCTAAACAACCCGCGTGGGTCGTCTCAGCAACTCGTGGACGTGCGACTCGGTGTGATCAACGCTGTCGAGCAAGGAATCCAACGGTTCGAAAGCGCGACAGAAACACACCACTCGCTCACGAACCCGCCGCCGGTCAGCGTGAAGGTTTCGCGACTCACGCGCGCTGCAGGACGCCCTCTCGTCGGTCAGCCTCGTGGCGATACCTGAAGACCGTCGGGAAGACGACACCCAGGAAGAGCGCGTATCCGGCGAATGTCAGCCAGATGCTGGGCCAGGCCCTGACGCCGTTCCCGGTGTAGTGATCCACGACCCAGCCGCTCGTCATTCCGCCGAGAAAGGCGCCCAGGCCATTCGTCATCATCATGAACAGGCCCTGGGCGCTCGCCCTGATGTCCGGTTCTGATTCCCGTTCGACGAACAGCGATCCCGAGATGTTGAAGAAGTCGAACGCCATGCCGTAAACGATCATCGACAGCACCAACATCCAGAGACGAGCGCCCGGATTGCCGGCGGCGAACAAGCCGAAACGGAACACCCACGCGAAGATGCTGATCAGCATCACCTTCTTGATCCCGAACCGTCCCAGAAAGAACGGGATCGTCAGGACGAACATCGTCTCGGAGATTTGGGAGATTGACAGCAGCAGATTCGGATGCGCGACGCCGAAGCTGTCGGGATAAGCCGTCCTGAAATCATCGAGGTAGGCGCCACCAAAGGCATTGGTGATCTGCAGCGCTGCGCCGAGGAGCATGGCGAAGATGAAGAACACCAGCATCTGGTGACGCCGGAAGAGCACGAGCGCGTCGAGTCCAAGCGCCGAGATGAGCCCACGAGCTCTCTTCGAGTTGGTCGGTGGGCACGCTGGCATCGTGAAGGCGTAGAGCCCAAGGAGAAGCGCTGCCCCCGCGCCGATGTGGAGTTGAAGCGCGGTCCGGCTCCAGCCGGCGAGATCAACTGTCCACATCGCGGCGATGAAGCCCACCGTTCCCCATACGCGGATCGGTGGGAATGTGGTCACGAGATCGAGGCGGCGCTGCGTCAGGACGTTGTAGGACACGGCATTGTTGAGCGCGATGGTTGGCATATAGACCATCGCGTTCAGCAGCATGATCACGTACAGCGTCTCGAAGTCCTGGATGGTGGACGCCCAGGCGAGGAGCCCGCCGCCAACCAGGTGACAGAGCCCGTAGACGCGCTCGGCGTTCACCCAGCGGTCGGCGATGATGCCCGTCAACCCTGGCATCACCAGCGAGCCGATGCCCATCGTGGCGTAGATGCTGCCAACCTGGCTGCCGGTGAAACCGAGCGGGCCGATCATGTAAGCGCCCAGCGAGATGAGCCACGAACCCCAGACGAAGAACTGCAGGAAGTTCATCACCGTGAGGCGAACCTCGATGCTCATCGGCAGGGCTCAATCCTGCGCCGGCCGTTGGGAGAAGTAAAGACTTGGTCGCACCAAAGTTTCATCTGGCGTTGGATGATCCGACGGCTCTTGTCGCATTACCTATTCAGAGGCCATATGCGACGGGTGCAATTTCTATTCGTCACGGCCGCGCTGTGTGTGTCGAGACCGTCGACCGGCGCTGATCAGCCTGCACCGTCGAACGAGTCGGCGGCGCTTCGCCAGCTGCCGCTTCTCACTGCGGCAGTCGTACGACGCGACCTGGCTCGTGTCAGGCGGTTGCTGGAGGCGGGTGCAGATCCGACCGAGAAGGACGAGCAAGGCTTCTCTCCCTGGATGTGGGCGATCCACTTCGAGGACAACGAGGCTCTCCGTCTACTGCTCGCTAGAGTTCCAACGATCCCGGCGACCGATTCATCAGGCCGGCGAAAGCTGGCGGTCGCCGCCAGCCTGAACAACGCGTTCGCGGTGCGGGTGCTGCTCGAAAAAGGTGTGCCGGTTGACTGGCCAGCGATCGACGGAGCGACGCCGCTGCTCGTTGCGGCGGCGAGTGGTTACGTCGATCTCATGCGGATGTTGCTGGCCGCGGGTGCGAACCCCAACAGCCACGACCAGCACCGAGACACGCCGCTCATGGCAGCGACGCGGGTCGGCTCGATTGAGGCGGTAAAGCTGCTCTTGCTTCATCGAGCCAATCCCAACGCCGCCGACGCCGCCGACCGGACTGCAGTGCACTGGGCCGCCATGACCGGCCGACGCGACATCGTCCGTTCGCTCGTCGACGGGGGCGCAGCAATCGAGGTGAGCGACGCCGCCGGCCGAACGCCGGCAACGTATGCTGCGGAGAAAGGGCACGCGCCCGTCGTCAACCTGCTGATCCGCCACGGAGCTCGTCCCGCAGGCGCGATCGCAAGAGTCACGCTCACACCACGGGAAGCCGTGGAGAGGAGCCTGCCGTTGCTGATGCGCGGCTGGCGCACCTGGAGTGAACGACAGGCCTGCGGAGCGTGTCACCACCGCCTGATGATCGACCGGGTGGCGGCGCTCGCGCGGCAACGCGGGTTCGCCATCCCGCTGGCGGACGAAGAAATCGACCTGTTTACGCGCCGTCCGGCGGCCAATGAGGCGCGGCTTCGGCGACAGCTCGCCAACGAGGACGACGTCGTGCGCAGCAGCCTCGGCATCGCCGGTGATGGATCGTCTGGAGATGCCTTGAATCTGAATGCGATTCTCGAGCTCGGAGTGCGTGCGAACCCGGGACTCCAAGCTCGTGCGGCCCTGCTTGCCAGGAAGCAGCTCGAAGATGGCAGCTGGCGCAACGGACTCCCGAGAGTTCCGATTCTCTCCAGCGATCTGACGATCACGGCCGTCGCTGCGCGCAGCATAGCGGCCTATGCCGGATCCAGCGACGCCGCCGAGATCGCCGTGCGTGTCGAGCGGGCGAGGGATTGGATCATCGCGAAACGTCCAGTCACGACCGATGACAAGGCGTCCCGACTGCTCGGGTTGCGGTGGACACATGCTGACGAACGGCTGATTACGGCCGCGGCGGATGTCCTCAGGCGCGAACAGCATCGAGATGGCGGATGGAGTCAGCTTCCAGACGCGAACAGCGATGCCTACGCGACCGGCATGGTGCTCGTCGCGCTGAGGTGGGGAATCGGGCTATCAGCCTCGGATCGCGTCTACCGGCGCGCGGTCAAATACCTTCTCACGACACAGGAAGCCGACGGTTCATGGTTCGTGCACAAGCGCGCGGCGGCCGCAAACGTGTATTTCGAGAGCGGATTTCCGCACGGCAAGTTTCAGTTCATCTCGTTCGCGGGATCGTGCTGGGCGACAATGGCGCTTCTCTATGCAGCGGCGCCGTAAGATCGTTCCCTACTGGCGATTTCGTACAACGTCAGGATCAACGCTTCACGGAGGCCATCCAGTCAGTGACCACGACGATCGCCGACGTGGTCGACGGCTCGTCGTTCTCCGGAGTGAGCACGAGAAATCGTTGACCGTCTGCCGATACATTGAAGACGGCTGCGCCGCCTAGTCCGCCGAGCATTCGAATTCCGGTCTGAAACAACGCACGAGGGGATCCGAAGCGCGGAGTGCCACCGGATTCGCGTTCGACGGGGACGGCCATCAGGCTGCTGTCCGGAGCGAGATAGAACAGTTCCCGACCGTCGCGTCGCCATTGAGGAAATGATCCACCGCCGGTCGAGATCCGCCACTTGGCGCCGGGCGTCGCGACGCTTTGGACGATGACGTCCGGACCCGCGGCAAACTCGGACACGTAGGCGAGCCATTGGCCATCGGGTGAGAGTTTGGCCACGCGCTGATTCCCTGGCTCGCGAACGAGCGGGTACGGTTTGCCGTTGCCTTCGAGCGGCAGCATCCAGATGTCGTCATTTTCGGGATCGTTGCCGCTTTCGTACACGAGTCCCTTCGACGACCAATCGGATGGCCAATGCTCATCCCGCCACGTGATCTGCGCCGGCAGGAGAAGTGTCTCGGGCTGACCGCCTCCGGCTAGCTTCTGATAGATTCCCGGCGCTCCCGGCCGGAGGGATGCGAACGCGAGTCGCTGACCGTCAGGGGACCATATCGGCGCGCGGTCAGAACCCTCGGCAAATGTGAACTGGGTGGCGCGATTCTGGGCCAGATCGAAAAGCCAGATATCCGAATTGGCTCCAGGTCCGCGCGGACTCTGCATCGCGATCTGGCTGCCATCGGGAGAAAGTTGGACCGCGCCGAAGGAGGCGAACGGAAAAGGCCCGACGCTGCCAAGCGCGCGGCCGCTTCGATCGAACCAGCCGAGGCCGAAGGTTCGTTGCGGCGGCAGCGTCTGGTAGGTGAGCACACCGTTTTGTGAAACGGAAAACGACGCGCTGCCGCGCACACCGCCGCCTGGTGCAGACACGACTTCGTCGGCCAGCAGCAGCGGTTCGCCGATCGGTTTTTGCAGCGTTGAGTCCAATCGCTGAGCCAGGAGCGTTTGCCCCTGGCGTGACAGAAGGTAACCGGGCGGCGCGTAGACGGCCGCGTCCGCTTTGATCGCGAGTCGAACCGGCTGGCCGCCGTCGAGCGACGCAAGATAGACCGCATCGGGGACGACGAAATACAGGAACCGCCGCCCGTCGGGCAGGAAGATCGGCCGGTGATGGAACCCTTCGGCGTGCCGAATCGAGGTGAGGGGTGTCGGCTCGCCGCCAGTGGCAGGCACGGAGAAGAATCCGTCTGCACCGGCAGACAGGAACACTATCAGGCCGTTGCGATTCCAAGCGCCGCCCAGACCTGCCCGGACGTCACAAATGATCTGAACCGGACCCCCCGATGCATTGACCTTCCTCAGCTTGCCGTCGGAGAAGAAAGCAACCACCCGGCTGTCCGGCGACCAGAACGGCGATGTGCCTCCTTCGGTGCCGGAAAGAATCCGAGCCTCCAGCGCATCGATTGGCCGTATCGCCAGCACGCTCTCGGCGCCGCGCATGACCCGGAAGAACACTTGGCGTCCGTCAGGCGAAATCTCAGGCGAGAATGGCGGCCCCGGAGGCATCGAGGTGCCTGCCGGCGCTGAAACCGTAAACCGTGCGACACTCGCCGCCGGCGCGGATCTGGGAACCTGATTGATCGCGACCACGACGGCGCTCAGACCGATGGCAGCCGCCGCCAGCGTGGCAGTGCGCCGATAGGTCGTTGCGCGGAATGCAATTGGTCTCAGGTGTTCGTCGTGAAGCCCGCGCAGCCCATGCCAGAGGTCGCGTGCGCTCTGCCATCGGTCGTCTGGGTTTTTCGCGAGACACTGAAGAACGATGCGTTCGAGCGCGGCCGGCGCGACCGGCTGCATGGCGCCTATGGACGCGGGTTCGAGCTGCATGATTGCGCCGATGAGACTCGCTTGGCTCGCGCCCTGAAATGCTTTCTTCCCGGTGAGCATTTCGTAGAGCACAGTGCCAAACGCGAAGATGTCGGTCCTCGCGTCCGGCTCCTTTCCCTCGAGCTGTTCCGGCGCCATGTACTGCAGCGTTCCCAAAATGGCGCCCTGTCTCGTGAGGCCGGGTGGCAGTGGTCCGCCGACTTCGTCGTCGGTGGCGACGGATGCCGCAGGTTTGGCGAGACCAAAGTCGACGAGCTTCGCGCCTGCGCTGGTGCAGACGATGTTGCCTGGCTTCAAGTCACGGTGGACGATCCCGCGTGAGTGCGCCGCCGCGAGTGCGTCGGCCACATCCACTGCCAGCGACAACGCCCTCGCCACCGGAAAAGCTCCCCGCTCCAGACGACTGGCCAGTGTCTCACCCTCCACGTACTCCATCACGAGGAAGTCGAGACCGTCCTGCCGCCCGACGTCGTAGAGGGTGCAGATATGAGGATGGCTGAGCGCGGCGATTGTGCGTGCCTCCCGGTCGAAGCGCGCGCGAAACTGCGCGTCTCTCGCGAGCGTTTGCGGTAGCACCTTGATGGCAACGGAGCGATTGAGACGCGTATCGGTCGCACGATAAACGTGCCCCATCCCGCCGGCGCCGACGACGGCGTCGATGCGGTAAGGTCCGAGCATCGAGCCAGGTTCGAGTTCGAATTCGTCGAGGACGCAGGCTGCGGTCTCGAGCATCGGCTCGTCGATGATCAGACGTACGCGGTCCTGCTCGAGGAGTGACTCAACGTCACGTCGCAGTTCAGAATCGTTGCCGCTCTCCGAGGCTAGAAACGCCGTCCGCTCGCGCGGGTCTTGATCGAGCGCGAGGTCGAAGAGCTGAGCGACGCGCTGCCACCGCTCTGAGTGCATCCGGACCTGCCGGGTCAGTTTACCGCCGATGCGGAACCGCAGTTCGCTAGAGCACTTTCAGGTACGCGAGGATGTCGGCCAGATCCTCGTCCGTGACCGAGACCTGGCGGAACTTCAGATATTCCTTGTAATGCGCGATGACGTCGTCGAGCGTGTTCGCCGAATTGTCGTGAAAGTACGGAGCGGTGTTCTTCACGTTCCACAGCGAACGGATTCTGAACGCCGTGAGGTCTTCCCGCCTGCATGTGATCAGCATCCGCCCCGGGTCGGCAAAGTCGGAAAAGACGCGCTCAGTGCCGTCGGCGTTGATGACGTGCCATCTGACGACGGAATTGATGCGCTGGTTGGGAACGAGCTCTCCCGTGCGGGTGGTCGCGAAGCGACGCCCCGGGCCGAGCACGGCTGTCTCACTCGTGGTGTTCAGCATCGGGCCGCTGTGACACCTGCCGCAGGCGCCAGTTGGCACGAAGTGAGAGCGGCCTCTCTTCTCCTGCTCGGTCGTGCCCGGCGGCAAGACCGGCTCGGGACCTCTGCGGCTAAAGCGCCGCAAAACATCAGTGGAAAAGAACCGGTCACTGATTTCGAATGCGGCGATGCGACGAACCACATCGAACGGCGGCGCCTGGCGTGGCTCGGCGTGATCCTGGATAGCGTCCAGTGCCTGCTGCTCCAGACTGGGGGCGCGCCCATCCGCCATCAGCAGCGGGTCGAGGGCCGGTGTGTCGGTCAGCGCCGGGATGCCCCGGTTTATGACAACGCTCTGCGCGTGCGGATCGTCTTCCGGCCAGATGTTGCGGCACTTGAGCGGTATGCGGACGCGCACCGTGGCATGGCTCAGAAGGCGGGTGAATTGGCGGCCCGCGCCATCGTCGCTGTCCGATGGCTGGAACAGAGGGTCGGCGGGGTCGAGGGCGAAGCGCGCCTGAGCGCTCGCCGGTGTCGTAGAGAAACCATCCTTGGCGCGATGGCATGTGGAGCACGTGCGACCGTTGCCTCCGAAGGTCTCGTGCTCGAACAAATATTCGCCGTCTGAAATCGCGGCGCGCTCAATGACGCCCGCCACGGAGCGGCGCCTATCTGCTGACTGGAACGCCCCCATCGCCGACAACATTGTGGTGGTCGTGACGGCAGCGAGGACCGCTCCTGCTGCCGACGCCGCGCATACCCAGGGTTTGGCGCCGCACCTTGTCATCGGATCCTCCCCTCGCTGGGTATGCGAAAAATGGCGACGGGAACTCCAACCACACGTGCTGGCCGGGCACTCGAAACCCGATGTTTGCAGCATTACAATGCGGCCAGGCTGCGAATCCTTTGGCCCACAACGCCAACTCGGCCGAAGTCACGAGTCTGCTCAAGGCCTGGGGCACTGGCGACCGGTCGGCTCTGGACCGCCTTACCGCGCTCATCTACGACGAGCTACGCCACCTGGCCCACCGCTACATGCGGGGTGAGCGATACGGACACACCCTCCAAACGACGGGCCTCGTGAGCGAGGCGTTTGTGCGGCTTGTCGACGTCAAGGGGATCGACTGGCAGGATCGGGCGCACTTCCTAGCGGTCGCGGCGCGCATCATGCGCCGTATTCTTGTCGAGGCAGCACGGACCCGAGCCACCGCCAAACGAGGCGGCGGGATGGCGCGCGTCGATCACTCGACGGCGGTCGATTTCGATCAGTTTCCGGCCACTGGCTCGGATCGGGCCCTGCAGCTGTGCATCCTCGATGATGCGCTGAATGCACTGTCTCAGCTCGATCCGCGAAGAGCGCAAGTCGTTGAGTTGCGATTTTTTGGCGGCTTGACGGTCGAAGAAACGGCTGAACTTCTGAGCGTGTCTCCGCAAACGATCCTGCGCGACTGGAAGCTCGCGCGAGCGTGGCTGGCGAGAGAGCTCGGTCGCGTCAGCGAGTGAAGACGTCGTTATTTTGTGGTGTTCGCCCAAGGATCGCGCGGGCGGCTGCGATGCACTTTCCGCTACACATTCGTCACACACGTCGCGTATAAGCTTGCAGAGATTCTGAACCGTCGGTGCTCACGGACTAACACGGTGCCGCGTAATCTAGGCCGGTGAGGAGGTTGAAAGATGTCCCTGCTGAGGATGGCCCACGTGCCTCCGCCAATCGTCGACCCGGCGATGAGTGTTCTCGATGCAGTCGGCGTGATGGCCCGCGGTCGAGTCGGTGCGGTCGCTGTCGTGGAGCAGGGTGTTCTGCGCGGGATTTTCACCGAGCGCGACGTCATGCTGCGCATCGTGCAGCAGGAGCGGAGTCCAAGCGTCACCCTGGTGCGCGAGGTCATGACCTCAGACGTGAAAACTCTCACCGACGATTCAGCTGTCGACGAAGCCATCGACATGATGCTCGTGGGACACCTGCGTCACGTGCCCATTGTCGGCCGTGATGGCGGGGTTTTGGGCCTGCTCTCGATTCGCGCGCTGCTGGAGGACAAAGTCGACGATCTGAGCCGGGAAGTGATCGCGTTGGAGCAGTACATGGCCAACGACGGGCCTGGTGGCTAGAACACCGCCGGGTAGTCCCGTCAGTGTTCCTCGCCGGTTGCGATAGGGTGCATAGAGAACTCGCCGCCGGCGCGCAAACTCGATGTCAGCCTCTGCCGATTGCCCGCCAGCTGTGCCAGCCTGCGGTCGACGCCAGTCGTGTAGTCTCGTAAAAGCATCGTTCCAGCCTGAACCACCACGGGCAGAACACGTTACACGCCAGACTGCCGCTCCGACTCCGAATTGTCGAGACTGGCATGGCGGTGTCGCGATAGGTTTAGCGTTATCGTGATGAGGTTCTGACTTTGATGGAGGTGCGCAGTGGCTCTGACGATTGGCGATGTCGCTCCGGATTTCGAAGCTGAAACCACTGAAGGCCGTATCCGCTTTCATGAGTGGCTGGGCGACTCATGGGGCGTGTTGTTCTCGCATCCGAAAGACTTCACGCCCGTCTGCACGACGGAGTTGGGGTATATGGCCCGGCTCAAGCCGGAATTCGACAAGCGCAACACGAAAATCATCGGTCTCAGCGTCGACCCGGTTGACAATCACAAGCGCTGGTCGAACGACATCAAGGAGACGCAGGGATACGCGCCGAACTATCCGATGATCGGCGACACCGAGCTCAAGGTCTCCAAGGCGTGGGGAATGCTTCCCGCCACCCTCGAAGGCTCGTGCGACGGCCGGACCGCCGCCGACAATCAAACCGTTCGCAACGTGTACGTCATCGGTCCTGACAAGAAGATCAAGCTGATGATCGTGTATCCGATGACGACTGGCCGTAACTTCGATGAGGTGCTGCGCGTCATCGATTCGCTCCAGTTGACGGCGAAGCACAAGGTCGCGACACCGGTGAACTGGAAACAGGGCGAGGACGTGATCATCGCCGGGTCGGTTTCCGACGACGATGCCAAGAAGGTCTATCCGCAGGGTTGGAAGTCGCCCAAGCCCTACATCCGCATCGTCCCGGCTCCGGGTGCGTAGCGTGCGATCTCGAACGGCGTGCTGAACGTCACGCCGACAGGAATCAGGCCTTCGGGGAAGAGTCGATGCCGACACCCGGAGGCCGGTTCTTGTGCGCCGACCAGGGCGGCGTTATCGCGTCACGTTGCCGAAATACGCCGGCAGATCTTTCTTGGTGCCCCGAAGGATTTCGACGATCGCCTGGCGATCCGCGAGCGACAGCGCCGATCGGTACCGAGCCTCCTGTTCCCGTCCTGACAACACGTCCCACAGACGCTGGTAGATCGGGTCTTTCACTCGCGCCGGCAACGCGTCGAATGCCGGCGAGTAGACGAGATAGCTGCACGGGTACTTCATCAGGCGACCCGTCAGATCGAGCTGGTACAGCGACCGTCCCTTCGCGTCACGCGGCCCGCTTGCCGAGAACCGCTCGGCGAAGCCCGATCCGCCGCGGACCCGATCCGTCAATCGAGCCTCGTCGATGAACAGCATGTAGTCGACCACTTCGCGGGCGACGCCGCTCATGATGGCCGTAATGCTGGCCTCCCGTTCGGGGGCCGCTGTGAACGGCGGGTGCAACAAGGGATCCGCAGCGCGAGCTTCCCAGCTCGCGCGCGTCAGCAGATTCGTCATGCCCGCCTGATGCGTGAACACCAGATGAGCCACGATGTCGCTCGACATCGCGCGATAGCCGGCCGGATCGAACAAGCCCTCTACCGACGACAGCTCGCGCGAGCGGCGCCCGTCGAGGGCGGCCGCTTCGTTCCCCATGTTCGGCGTCGAGCCGGCGCTGCCGGTGACGAACCAGCCGCCAAAGCGGAGCTTCAATGCATCGCGCTGATCGATCGGGCGCGGCACGCTCGGCACCTCGGGATGCTCCTCGCGCGTCGAGCTGAACATCAGGAATCCCGGCACGCCGAGGGTATCGCCGGTGACGTGACATCCCAGACACTCGAACGCACGCTTGAATTGCAAGGGCGTGGTCGAGGCGCCGGACCGCTGGTCAAGCGTGTAGAACACGATGCCAGCCGATTCGTCGTGCGCCGCCACCTCGATCAAGTCGCCGCCGCGCACCCATCCGAGCGCCACGCGGTTGTTGAAGAAGATGGCGCGGGGATTCTGCTCGTTGATTCGTCGCCCCTGGAGGCTGAACCGCGAGAACACGAGCAGCTGAGAATCGACGGGCAACTGCAGGGCCTCGAGCGCTGACTGAAGGAAGCCGCTGCGGCCGTCGAACGCGAAGCGCAGCCGCCCGTCTTGCAGCTTCCTGTTGACCTCGACGACCGCGTTGTTGAGCGGCGCCTTGGCGTAATTGATCGCCGGATCGTCGGCCGAGCCCATGAACGCCCCGGATCGCTGGGCGCGAAGGACCATTTCCGCGCTGCCGAGGGCGACGAGGCACAGCAGGTTGGCGAACCAGGGTTTCCAGTTCATCGGCGGTCATCATCTTCCGTGCCGCGAAACCAGTCGTCAAGCGTGGTCATCTGGACGCGACGCGAAACGCGCTGGCAACCGATGGGACGCCCGGGGTGCGTTTGACGTGCGCAGGCCGCCATGCGATGCTGCGCGACGCGCTCCAGGACGTCTGCGGCTCACTGATCGCGAACGCCCGACACGCTGATCCGAGTTCGCCTTTGATATATGCCTCGGACGACTGCCACCCTGTCCGCCCTTTCGTCCGCCAGCCTGCTGGTCTTTGCATGCCTGGCGACCTCCGTTGCCGTCAGCAATGCACGAGCTTGGTCGAACTCTCTGAAGTCGGGCGTCATCGAAGGAACGTACTCCGTTCCCATATATCGGCCGATGGTCGTCCCCAACGGCCAAGGATTCGGCGCCAGCGGCAAACTCGGCGCCGATCACGCCAGCCTGTTCTTCACCGCCAAAGACTATCTCGCCCGCGCTCAGATGTACGATCCCCGGGTTGATCCGTGGGGGCGCACCGCCGAAACGTTTCCGCCGCACTTCGTCTTCCTGACCGCCCACAGCACGGCGCGGCTCGACTTCGCGAGCTCCGCGCTGCTGAACAACTTCGTCCAGGTGTTGTTGTTCCTGGTGGTGTCGGCGTATTTCCTCCGCCATGGGTCGTCATCCTGGGTGCTGAAGATAAGTGGGGTCGCGGCTGGTGCGTTCGCGGTGTTCTGCACGCCCGTCGGAGTGACCTGGTTCGAGCGAGCGCAGACCGATATTTACTGTGCCTCGGCGATACTCCTGCTCCTCAAGGGCATGAGAGACGACACGTGGCATGACTTCGTGCTGGCGGGGCTGTTCGCCAGCATCAAATGGTCGAGCCTGCCGTTCTTCGCAGTGGCGGCCCTGCCGTACGTGCTGCTCGCGCCGGAACAACGCGCACGCAGGATGCAGCTGGTCGGGCTTTCCGTATGCCTGCCATTCCTGTTGCTTCTTTTCTTTGGTGATGACGCCAGGCGATACCTGACATTGGTCTACCGATCGGAGCTTGGGCATTTCGGCGGTGCGGTCGGGGTGTCACTGTCGCGGTATCTTCCGTCGCCGCTCTCAAAGATCGTTCCCTTCATCGTGCCGCTCCTCTTCGTCGCGGTTGAGAAGCTTCGCCGGCACCGCGCTGGCCCGGTCAGTGCGGAGCCCGTGTTCTGGGTGACCGCAGGACTGGTGTCAGCGACATTTGGAACAACGGCGTATGAGTACAGACTGTTGAGCGTGCTGTTCATCCTGCCTGTCGTCATCGACGGCCGCTCGATCCTGTTCTCGCAGCAGAGAGTCGTTTTCTCGAACATCAGCCGTGTGATTGGCATCGTTTTCCTGGCTTACGCGTTACGCGTCGAAACGATGCCCTTCGTGGATGCGCTGATCGGGCGCTACCGAGGAGTCGTGCCGCTCTTCGTGGGTGTATCGCTCATCGTGGCCTTTTTCGTCTTCGAGTCGCGAATCGCTCGACACCCGGTCTGGGGTACTCGCGTCCCCGTGACGCCAGCTCCCTAGTCGGCTGGGCCAGTCGAGCGGAGGAGGCAGACCATGACGTTGAGACGTTTGATCGGCGCGGCCGGTGCCTTCGGACTTGCCTGCGTGGTGCTGATCACCATCCTGGCGGAACGGCCTGGCGTCGTGAGCGCGGCCCAGGCCACAAGCCAGCAGCCCGCTGCGGGGAGAGGCGGCCAGCGCGGCGCCGGAGGCGGCGGTGCCGACGGCCCGCTGATCGGTCCTGGAAATCTGATTACCGGCGCCTGGGGTTCAGAGGCGCTACCGGTTGACTCGCTTGGCTGGGGCTGGATGACGAAGTCGTACGTCAGCCCGGGCTACAAGCGGCCGTTCTACAACAAGGCCAAGGAGCTGCTGTTCAGCGGCAAGCAGGTCACCAGCTACACCGTCAGCACCTTCGACACCGAGCTGTATTGCGAGGTTCGCAAGCACTACGGCTTCGTCTGGTTCGAGATGCAGCACAGCACGATGTCGTGGGACAACGTCGCGAAGATGATTGCCGCCTGTCCGGGTCCAGAGGGTGCCGCGCCGTTCATTCGCATGCCCGATCAAATGGAATCGAGCATTCAAAAAGCGACCGACCTTGGCGCCATCGGCCTGGTCTTCCCGACGATCCAGGACGGGCATCAGGCGCTC
>Ga0111539_10005477_pt1 | contig 16420 bp, 11 predicted proteins | sample RhiMethybrSRZTD1_FD_79667 | JGI IMG/M metagenome (GOLD analysis project Ga0111539, IMG submission 79667) | Populus rhizosphere microbial communities from Tennessee, USA - Rhizosphere MetaG P. TD hybrid SRZTD1 (version 2) (version 2) | ecosystem: Host-associated > Plants > Roots > Rhizosphere >... | reverse complement strand
GCAAGTGTGGCAATCGTTCGCCGTGCTGCTACCCGAGAAGAGTGTGGGCGTCATGGGCGACGAGCGCTCTTACGACTACACCGCGGCCATCCGCGCCGTGCATTCACAAGACGGGATGACGGCCGATTGGGTCAAGCTTCCATACGAAGTCCTGGAGAAAATCTCGAATCGCATCGTCAATGAAGTGAAAGGGATCAATCGCGTCGTCTACGACATCAGCTCGAAACCGCCGGCGACGATCGAATGGGAGTAACTAAGGGTCAAGGCGAAAGGGTTAAGCGAGGCGAAAGGCGAAAGGGAAAAGGCGAAAGGAATGAGCCCGGGCGAGCGGTTTGAAGACTTGCTGGTGTGGCAGAAGTCGATGGCGCTCATCACACAAGTTTACAGGCTGTGCCAGCAAGGGGCGCTCTCGAAGGATTGGGGGATGCGCGACCAAATGCAGCGGGCCGCCGTCTCCATCGCAGCGAACATCGCTGAAGGCTATGAGCGGGGAAGTCGCAAAGAGTACATTTAATTTCTCAACATTGCCAAAGGCTCTGTCGGTGAACTTCGATGTCTCCTGACGATTTCTTCGCGGTTGCACTACGCAGATGAAGCAGTGCTCAAGAATCTATCCGACGACAGCGAGGAGATTTCACGTATGCTGAAGGGGTTGATCAATTCTCTCAGGTTATGAAAACTTTCTGACCTGAACTCACTGTGCTCCTTCTTTCGCCTTTTCCCTTTCGCCTTTCGCCTCTTTCGTTGACCCTTTAATCTCCATGGAAAATACAAAGTTCGTTCACCTGCATTTGCACACGGATTACAGCTTGCTGGATGGGGCTTGCGAAGTAGACACCGTCATGAACCGGATGGTCGAGCTGAAGATGCCCGCGGCGGCCATCACGGATCATGGCAACCTTTTTGGTGCGGTGAGCTTTTACGAGACAGCCAAGAAGAAGGGTATCAAGCCAATCATCGGCTGCGAAGTTTACGTTGCCCGGGGGAGCCATACCGAACGCACCTCCGTCGAAGGCGAGAAGGCCAATCATCACCTCGTGTTGTTGTGCGAGAACAACACCGGCTACAAGAACCTGGTGAAGCTGGTGTCGCACGGCTATCTGCAAGGTTTCTATTACAAGCCGCGCGTGGACAAGGAGCTGCTGGCCAAACACAGTGAAGGACTCATCTGCCTGTCGGCCTGCCTCAGCGGCGAAGTCTGTTCCAATCTCGTTCATGAGCAGTACGAGGCGGCACGCCGCGCTGCCGGTGACTATCTCGATATCTTTGGCCGCGACCGTTTCTACATCGAAATCCAGGACCAGGGACTCGACGTTGAGCATCGCATCAATCCAGATCTCATTCGACTGTCGAAAGAACTGGCTGTGCCGATGGTTGCCACCAACGATTGCCATTACGTCACGAAGGAAGACTCGCGAGCACATGAAGTCCTGCTGTGCATCCAGACGGGCAAGACGATGAGCGACAACAGCCGCATGCGTTTTTCTAATGACCAGTTCTACGTAAAAACGCAGGACGAAATGGTGGAACTGTTTCGCGATCTGCCCGACACTCTGAGCCGAACTCTGGAGATTGCCGAGCGCTGCAACTTTACGCTCGAGAAAGCCATGCAGCCCTTTCCACATTTTGAAGTTCCCGGCGACAAGTCGCTGGACGCCTACTTTGAAGAAGTGGTCTGGAAAGGATACGAGGAACGGCTGCCCTATCTGACACGAATGCAACAGCAGGGGCAACTGCGGCATCCGTTGGAGGTTTATCAGGAGCGGTTGGCACGGGAGATTGCAATCATTAAGCAGATGCGGTTTCCGGGCTACTTTATGATTGTCTGGGATTTCATCCGGTATGCGCGGCAGAATCAGATACCTGTCGGCCCAGGGCGCGGCTCAGCGGCCGGCAGCCTCGTGTCTTATTGCCTGAAAATCACAGACATCGATCCGATTCAGTATGGCCTATTGTTTGAGCGCTTCCTGAACCCGGAACGGATCTCGATGCCTGATATCGACATTGACTTCTGCACGAATCGCCGCGGTCAGGTAATCAACTATGTCACCCAGAAGTACGGACGTGAAAACGTGTCGCAAATCATCACATTTGGAACGATGGCCGCCAAGGCAGCAGTCAAGGACGCGGGCAGGGCGATGGATATGCCATACGCCGAAGTCGATCGCATCGCCAAGCTCATCCCAGCCACGTTGAACATCGAATTGAAGACGGCGCTGAAGGAATCAGAAGCCTTGCGGGACATGATTGCCAAGGACCCGCGTGTGAAGGATCTGTTTGACGTCGCCCAGCGTCTGGAAGGCATGGCGCGTCATGCTTCCACCCACGCCGCCGGAGTGGTAATTTCTCCCGTGGCGCTCACCGACATTGTCCCTCTCTACAAGAGCAACAAGGACGAAATCACGACGCAGTTTCCGATGAACGATCTGGAAAAGATCGGACTGCTGAAGATGGACTTTCTCGCGTTGACGACGCTCACGGTGCTCGATGATGCGATCCGACTCATCAAGGACACGGAAAATACCGAGCTCGCGCTGGATCAGCTACCGATGGACGATGCCAAGACCTACGAAATCTTCGCGAAGGGTCTCGCCAACGGCATCTTCCAGTTTGAAAGCAGCGGCATGAAAGACATCCTGCGGCGTTTCAAGCCTGAGAAGCTGGAAGACCTCACCGCACTGAACGCCCTCTACCGCCCGGGTCCCATCGGCGGCGGCATGATCGACGACTTCATCAAGCGTAAACACGGTGAAAAGCGCGTCGCTTACGATCTCCCAGAACTCAAAGAGATTCTGCAGGAAACCCTCGGCGTCATTGTTTATCAGGAACAGGTGCAGCAGATCGCCAACAAGCTGGCCGGCTACTCCTTGGGCGAAGGCGACATTCTGCGCCGTGCCATGGGAAAGAAAAAACCGGAAGAGATGGCGTCGCAGCGCGAGAAGTTCATCACCGGGGCCAAAGGCAAGGGACTGGACGAAAAGAAGGTCGCCAAGATTTTCGACCTTATGGAGCAGTTCGCCGGATACGGCTTCAACAAGTCGCACTCTGCCGCCTACGCGCTGCTGGCGTATCAAACGGCCTACCTCAAGGCACACTTTCCTGTCTGTTTCATGTCGGCCCTGCTCACAAGCGAAATTTCGAGCACCGACAAGATCGTGAAGTACATCAACGAATGCCGCGACATGAGCATCAAGATTCTCCCGCCCGACGTCAACATCAGCCAACTCTACTTCACACCCGCTGGAGCCGACATTCGCTTCGGACTTCTGGCCATCAAGAACGTGGGCGAAAACGCCATTCGTTCGATTCTGGAGGCGCGCCAGAAGCATGGCAGATTTAATTCTATTTTTGATTTCTGTGAACAGGTGGATTTGCGGGTTGTCAACAAGCGCGTGATTGAAAGCTTGATCAAAGCCGGAGCCCTCGATTCCCTCGGGCATCGGCGCTCGCAGCTTTTCGCCGTGGTTGACAAGGCGATCGAGGGAGCGCAGAAGGCACAGCGAGACCGCGACTCGGGCCAACAAGGATTGTTTGGCATGGCTGCGGCGGCGGTGCTCTGCGACTCCAAGCCGGGATACTCCAGCCACGAACTGCCCAACACGCCTGAATGGGACGAGGTCTTGTCTCTATCCTATGAGAAAGAAACCCTCGGGTTCTACATCACGGGCCACCCGCTGGCAAAGTATGCCGCCGATCTCAGCCGCTTTTCAGCCTCAACTACAGAGTCTCTTACCGAGTTGGAATCTGGGGCTGAGGTTTCGCTGGGCGGGATTCTCACGCTGCTGAAACCTCTCAAGACCAAGAAAGGTGACCGAATGGCCGTTGTCCAGCTCGAAGACTTGACTGGGTCCGTCGAAGCCGTGATCTTCCCGGATCCATTTCAGCGCTTCGAGAAGTTCTTGAAGCTGGATGCACCGCTGCTCATCAAAGGCGTTCTGGACGTGGAGGATTCTGGTGTTCGCAAGATCCGGGTCAGCGAGATTCAAAGCGTAGAGGGCCTGCGCGAGCGGATGGCAAAGTCGGTGATTGTTCATGTCAATTTGGAAAAGGCCACAAAAGACATGCCCGAACGATTACAGCGCGTGTTGGACGGGCATCCAGGCGAGGCGACCGTCATCTTTGAACTTGAACATCCGAAAGCCTATTTGGTAACCTTGCGCCCAAATCAGTTTGTGAGAGTCAAGCCCTGTGCTCAATTGGTTCAGGAAGTTGAGAGCGTGTGCGGCGCAGGTACAGTGAAGTTTTAGAGGCGAAAGGGCAAAGGCGAAAGGAAAAGAGCGAAGGAAGCGCGGCAACACCTAACGAGCCACGGAAACCTTTCGCCTCCAAAAGATGGCAGAGAATCCCAAAAACGAACGCGCGGAAGTCGACCAGCTGGAACGCCAGATTGAAGAGCTTTCAAAGCTCCTCCCCAGTGACAACACCTCCACCGAATTGGACCGCTTGCGGCGTCGGCTGGAGAAGCTGCGCAAGGAGATCTATTCCAAGTTGACACCGTGGCAGCGCGTGCAGCTTGCACGCCATTCGCAACGGCCCATTGTCCCTGAATTCATCGACCTGCTGTTTGAAGGCTTCGTGGAACTTCACGGCGACCGGCGTTTTGAGGACGACCCGGCAATGATGGGTGGCATGGCCCGCTTTCATGGCGAGCCCTGCATGGTGATTGGGACTCACAAGGGAAAGGACACCAAGCAAAAGTTGCAACGCAACTTCGGCATGCCGAAGCCGGAAGGTTACCGCAAAGCCTTGCGGCTGATGAAACTAGCCGAAAAATTTTCGCGGCCGGTATTCACATTCATCGACACAGCAGGTGCTTATCCGGGAATCGGCGCAGAAGAGCGTGGGCAGGCCGAGGCCATCGCCTGCAACTTGCGTGAAATGGCACGGCTACAGGTACCCATTGTTGTGACCATTACTGGGGAAGGCGGTAGTGGTGGCGCACTGGGTATCGGGGTCGGTGATCGCATGCTAATGCTGGAGCACGCTTACTATTCCGTGATTTCTCCGGAGGGGTGCGCAGCGATTCTGTGGAAGGATCAAGCCAAAGTGGAGGAAGCCGCGACCGCGCTAAAGCTGACCGCGCAGGATCTGAAGGGTTTTCGAATTATTGACGACGTGGTGCCTGAGCCCAATGGGGGTGCACATGCCGATCCCAAGGCTGCCGCTGAGCAGCTGGATGAGCACTTGAAGCAGGCCTTGGCGTCGCTTAAATCCCTCCCGATTCGAAAACTGCTCGACAACCGGTACAAACGCTTTCGCGACCTTGGCTCTGTTGTCCAGGCAGCCACGGGTTCCAATACGGCATAGTTGTTCTCAGTTGTTCGTTATCAGTTGATCGCTGTGCATGCCAATGTGATTTTACGATTAGACAACGGTGCCATTGACAACGAACCACTGACAACGGGCAACTCAAAATGAAACCTGCCATCAAGAAGCTGAAGACCTGCACTTACTCGAAAGAGCTCGCCCCTTCAGCAGCCGTGTTCGGCCAGCGCGAACAGCACACAAACAAGCTGGTATGCGATCACCCCGAGATGAAGTTGAATTGGAGCGAGAAGGTGTGTGGACCCTGTACGGCTTACGAGAACCGAAACGCCGAACTGGTGGTCCCGGTTCCTCAACCGCCCCAGCCGGTCCCGGAGTCGCCAGCAAAAGCGGCGAGCCCTGCGCCGGTTAGGAAGGTGCCTCCCGTTGGGACGCCACCACCGGTGCCGTCCGCTCCCGCCATTCCCGCTCCAGCAAAGCCGGCGAGCAAGCCTGCTGTGGCGAAACCCGCGGCAGTTCCGCCTCCCGCAAAGTCTGCAGCCAAAGCTCCAGTGAAGAAAGCGAAAAGCACAGCCGAGGCGAAAACCAAGAGCTCAGCTAAACCGACAGTCAAAGCCAAGGTACAACCTCAGAAGGCCGCTCAGAAGACCGCGACCAAACCGAAAAAGAAGTAATCGCAGAGATTAAACCCGCACTTCCCAAGCTTCCCGTCAACAGCCACGTCATTCCGGCCAAGCGGAGCGCGAGCCGGAATCCAGTTCGCCCACAAGGTTGAGGCCTGCTGGATTTCCGCTTCCGCGGGAACGACAAGAGTACCGCCAAGCTGCAACGGGGTGCACGGGACACCGAACCGGGGATTGGGCAGCCTCGCGATCGGTGCTATACTGGCGCCTGTCGAGAACCTAGAGCGGGAGGCCCTCATGGCAGAGCGGATGGTGAAATGTGTGAAACTACAGCGGGAGTTGCCAGGATTGGACAAGCCGCCTTTCAATGACGCGCTTGGCCAGAAGATCTACGAGAACGTTTCCAAAGAGGGCTGGAGAATGTTCAAAGAGCACTTCAAAATGGTGATGAATGAGTATCGCCTGGCGCTTGGCACAGACGAGGCCAATCAGATTTTTGAGAAGCAAGTCGAAGACTTTTTCTTCGGGCCCGGCTCAACTCTCCCGCCTGGTTATATCCCTCCAAAACCAAACTAGCAACGCACGTCCAGTCGCTTGCATTCTGGGCTGCCGACGAGGTTTGTTGCCGCCCGGCTGTTTCAAGCAATCCTTCCCGCTGAACACTTCATTTCGGAGACCTGACGCAATGCAATTCAAACTTGTGCTTTGGCGATTGATCGCCTCCGTGGCAATGGTGGGTTTCAGTTCAATTCATCTGGAGGCCGGAGATTGGACGAAGATTTTCAACGGCAAGGCTCTTGACGGCTGGAAGGCCCCGGATATGAGCTATTTTTCGGTGGAAGACGGCGCTATCACAGGACAGACAACCCGCGAACACAATCCTCCAGAAAATCAGTTTATTGTCTGGCAAGGCGGGACGGTTGATGACTTCGAGCTAAAGTTCAAGTTTCGCCTCTTCGGCCCGAAGGCGAATTCTGGGATGCAATTCCGCAGTCGAGTGAAAGAGCGTGGCTTGGTGCACGGCTACCAGGCAGACATGGCAACGGCTGGCCCCTACCTTGGTGCGATCTGGGATGAATATGGGGAAAGACGGTCCCTAGCAGCACGCGGCGAAAAGTCGGTGATCGACGAAGCCGGAAAGAAGTCAGCGACGCGCTTCGCCGCGGCAGAGGCTCTGCTGAAGGGAATTAATCTTGAGGACTGGAACGAATATCACATCACCGCTCGCGGAGCTTACATTGTGTTACGGATCAATGGGGTGGTGACAGCCGAGTTGGAGGATCGGGAAACAGGTAAGGCAGCCTCGTCCGGAGTGCTGGCGATGCCCATCATACCGGGAGAGCCAATGAAGGTTCAGTACAAGGACATTCAGCTGAAGGTGTTGGGCAAGAAGTTGGCTCGATAGGCTTCAAGCTTCGCCGTGAAGAGCGCCAAGCGAATGCAGCGGCGTGCTTTTTCATATCCGAATGACGAATGTCTAAGCCCTAATGACGAAAGAATGACGAAGTCAGAATCCCTACGTCCGCATCCTCGTCATTCGGATGTTGGGCTTCCTTCGTGCTTCGTCATTCGTCATTATGTACGGACCGCGAACAGTTTCCCACCTCTCTACCCTTTATAAGAAATCTTCCACACCTTGTTGCCACCATCTTCTGAAACAAGCAAAGACCCGTCGAGCATCTGAAGCAATCCAACCGGTCTTCCCCACACCTCGCGCTGATCAGGACCAAGCATGAATCCGGTCAGAAAATCGCGCGCTTCCCCTGCGGGCCTGGCTTTCTTGAACGGGATAAAAACAACAGAGTAGCCGGTCCGCTTGGCGCGATTGGACGAACCACGGTAGGCGATGAAGGCTCCGCCCTGGTATTCCTTCGGGAACTGCTTGCCGGTGTAAAACAGCGCATCGAGTACTGACTTATGTGCTCCCAGCACGACATCAGGCACCACTGCTTTCTTGACCAGTTCCGGGTTTTCTCCCTTGCGACGCGGTTCTTCGTTGGGTCCAATATAGGCATAGGGCCAGCCGTAGAAGGCCCCCGGCCGCACCGACGTGAAGAAATCGGGGACCAAATCATCTCCCAGTCCGTCGCGCTCTTGAACGGTTGCCCACAGTGTGTCTGTGCCGGGATACCATCGCAGCGCCACGGGATTCCGCATTCCTGAAGCGACGATTTCGTGCCCGGTGCCATCCGGGTTGTATCGGTTGATGGCTGCACGCTTCGGGTCATCGCCAGCATCTACATTGGATCCCGAACCAATGGCGAGATACATTTTCTCGCCTTTGCGGTCAAACAGCACCGTCCGTGTCCAGTGCGCCTTCGTGAAATCCTTCATCGAGACCACCTCTTCGCCCGGTCCCTCGACCTTCGTCGCGCTGGAGTTGTATTTGTACCGTTTCAACGAGGTCGTTTCCGCAACGTAGAGAAAGTCCTTCCAGAACGCCAGCCCGTATGGACGATAGAGACCTTCGAGAAGCTTCTCTTTGGACTCAGCTTTACCGTCCTTGTCTCGGTCCTGCAAGATGTAGACAGTGCCCTTATCCGCGCTGTCACTGATCAGTACCTCCCCGCTCGGACCCAGTGCCATGAATCGGGGTTTTTCAAACCCGTCGGCATAGAGTTCAGCCGTGAAGCCCTTCGGCAAACTCAATTGAGCTCCATCAGGACGCGGAATGACCTTCGGGGCGTTACTCGCTGAAGGCGTATGGTAAGGCGCTGGAAGTTGCGAAGGCTTCCCTCGAAATGCGAACGTCATCGAAGCTAGGCCCAGCAACAGAATTATCGATCGCGAAGAGACAATCCTTTTCGTCATACGCATTCCTCTGGTTCATCCTGCAAAGTAAAATGAGAGTTGGCGGAAGCCGCCGGCGCAGTGTCATGGAAGGGTTCATCCTACACGAAGCGCGGCCAAACTCAATCAGATTCAGGCAAGTTCCCCACCGTGTGTCCAATCAATTGAGGCCCTCAGATCCAGTCGCAAGGAACCCGAGCTGCTTCCGCACAGCACCTCAGGATGTTTCTGATGCTCTAGCGCGTCCAGCTACGAGGCTCCAGCTTCATGCGCGAGGCGCCAGGATTTCAACCTTGCCTTTCAAAGCTTCATAGAGGCGCATGTCCCTCAGCGGGTGAATTTCGTACTCGGTGATGAGCAGGAGCAAAACGAGTTGCTTAATGTCCTTGCCAGCGCAGAACTCCATGATGCGGTCTTCGTTCCAGCGGGGTCGGCGCGACTTGACAATTGAGTAAAACAAATCGAAATCGTTGGATCCCGGGTTCTCCTTCTTCAGAGCCAGATAGTCGTCAAAGAGAATCCGGGCCATCGCAGAGTAGGGATCGTGACGAAACAGTAAAAAACCCAGCATCAACATCACGGCCAGAGCTGATATTGCCGAGGCCGGATGTTCACGGAAGGCCGCTCCAAATCCTGCTACAAACAAAGCAATACCCAGACCAGGAACTCCCCAAGCGAACCAGGCAGCTTTGGAGAAGGGCGGCCGCTGCGCCATCGATAGCCGGCGAATGCTCAGCGGCCATGCGATCAAAAAGCCGCCGAGCACACCAGAAAGAATGGCCAGAAGTGTCATGAAGGGAAATTGCCTACTCGCTATCGACTTCCTTGATCTTCCGGCCGTCGCTGGTGAAGATTAGAAGCTTCAAAAGCGGCTTGATCGGGCTGAGATTCTGATCTCCGCTGTTCGTCAATGTTGGAAAACGATATGAGGGAATCACCGCCGACAGATAGAGATACTCTTGGCCTTGGGTTTCCACGGCTCTCACTTTCAGAGATTGGACGTGACCTTCAAAATCGGCTTGGACGATTGTGCTCAGATTCTGGGTGCCTTCCGTAATGGCATCGATTGGTGTTCCCAAGGTAACTGGAACTGCAATCGACTCCAGGGTGGCACCCAGGGCCCGAGGCGGAAACGGCGTTGGAATGATGTAGAGGCGCGATTTCGGAGCCGGGACTGGAACCAGACTGGTCGTGCGTCCCGTGGCAATGGACACCTCAGGTATCACGTTCACCACGAGATATAGTCGATTGTCTTTTCCGATACCAAGTTGTGAAGCCAGTCCCGCAAAGGCAAGGGAATCCACCGGGCGCTTCGAGTTCGGGTCGAGATCGATGGTTTCCAAAATTGAGGAGGGTGGCGGCGGCACAACCGATGGGCCGACAGGCTCCGTTGGGTACAGCGTTTCATGCCGCACGCGATAGAAAATGCCATTGGATCCCACTACGGAGAAGTCATTGGCGAAAGGTCCTCGAGCAATAAAGACGTTGCCTGGAACGCGCGTGGCAGGGACGGAAGGCGAGTCCTGTGAGAGTCCACTTCGGCTGGTTAACACCAGCATCAGGATAGTAGCAGCGAGGCTGAGATGCCGTCTCATGAAGGTCTCCTTGGGCTATAGAAGGCCGGAACAAACACTGCCCCAGCGATCCGGCGGATAAATTAGCGCGCAAAGATGGGGTTTGCAAACAGGAAAACACCCGGCGCTCGCAGCATCCTGCGTCAGTGGATGGAAGGACACCAGAATGGGGTTGCTTGACAATTCTTTACATTTTTTGATGAGGGGGAACCGAGATGGCCGCTAACCCCCTTGTTGGCTTAGGTCAGCTGGATTCCGGCTTCGGCCGGAATGACGACTGATCACGGTCACTCCGATATGGTGGCTGTTAGATTTTTGGTTGGGGCGCGCTTAGGTGCGGGATCGGGAAGTAGAGCGGCGAGTCCGTCCGTATTTGCGCGTGGAAGTTGATTTAGCCTTTCTGACTGCGGCACGGCGCTCGGGTGCTTGTGCCAGACTGCCCCAATACTCGGAGGGCATCCAGGCCGATGCGACTCCGTCTGCATCCTCGTGTGCCGGGAGATATTCACCGAGGCCGCCGCTTTCCTCAATGAAGGCCTTAAGGAAGTGATCCTGCCAGCGGCGATAAGCATTGACACTACCGCGCGAGTTCAAAATCGCATAGAGCACCGGACCATGGTCCCGAGTGTACGCCAAGCCAGCCAGTGCGCTGACACCACCATCCTTGGAAGGGTTCGTGCCGGTCTTGCCGACAACGCCACCACGAAAATCGGGGTCGCGAAATCGTCCGTACAACGTACCTTCATCGAGGCCAGCCACGGGCATGATGTCCTGCAACTTCATATCATGGTCGTTGAGCCAGAAGTAAAGCGCCCTTATCATCTTCACCGCAGCCCGCGCTGTCATGCGGTTGTAGTCAAGACCCGACGGACGATCGACGTGGATCTCTTGTGATTCGAGGCGGCAGTTTTCAATCAGGAACTGTTGGACGACCAGAGACCCACCTAACAAATCTCCCAAACGCTCGGCAATCTCATTAATGCTATGAGCATTCTGTTCCCACAGGATGTCCCTAAGTCTGTCAGAAGTGTGTTTCAAATAGAGGACTTTGGAATCCAGACCGGGAAAATCTGCAAGTTGCAGGGTTTTACCCTTGATAGCGATACCGCTTCGGGTCAGAGCTCTTCGAAGTTGTTCGGCCGACTTCAGGCCGGTGTAGCGATCATCAAGAGATAACGGCCCAATCACCACCAAGTCGCCTTCCACACTGCGCAGTCCGCGCCGAATCAAAGATCGAGACAGCGCGGCGGCTTCTTTTCTGCCAAAGACCGGATTGCCCTGGCTTTGGACATACAAGCTGCCCGACAAGCTCTTCCTTTTTGCGTCCAGTTCCGAGTCACCGTATACCGAAGTCTGAAACCGGTAGTCAGGACCGAAATGTGCCAGCGCAGCAAACGAGGTTGCCAACTTCATCACCGATGCCGGATTGAATGTGACATCCGCATTGAACTCGGCAAGGATTTTGCTCCCGTCCAGAGATTCAACCAGGATTCCCTGGTTTTCGCGGCTGTAACGCCTGCGCGGCAACTTGGCCAAAGACTTTTCGAGAGCGGCACTCTCCATTCGCTCGGGCGTTGGCGCGACACTCACGCTGTGACTGCCGCCGCTCAATTCGTTCGCACGAATCGGCCAAAGCGAAACCAGCACGATGAAGAAAAAGAACTTCCCCTTCATTCCACACTCCCGCACTTGGCAGCCAAAGTCCTTAGTTCTGCAGCTCTTTCAGAAACCAACTCATAAGGCAGGCTGGCAATATTAGTCATAAGACCAAATCAAAGTAAAGCCGATTTTCTCAAAACGACTGATTCAATGCCCTTTAGGGCCTTTGACTCGCAGTTTCTGCGGGAGTCAGGGCCCAGAGCCTCTATCGACTCCACCGGCAGCGTACGTTATAGGCTCAACAAAAAAGACCGGGGAGATCTCCAGGCCTCAAAGCATCACGGACCAGGTGATAAACTCGACCTTCCATAGAAAGTAAGAAGTGAACGCCATCGAGAGGAGGCTGTGGAGTTCAAGAGTTTGCGTTGACCCTTCCTGACAAAGCCGACCGCCAAGCCGCTACATTCTCAGGCCCCGCTTTTCACATCAACCGTTGCCAAGAACTTTGGTGGGCGCCGTATCTTCGTCGCCTGCTCAAACGCGTAAGCCAACTTGATCAGTGTTGGTTCGCTCCACGCCCGCCCAAAGAACGAAATCCCGACCGGAAGCCCGTGAATGAAGCCCATGGGAACTGTCATCATCGGATATCCAGCGAGTGCGGCCGGCGTTGCGCATCCCCGATCCCTAAAGAGATTCCCATTCACGATATCCGTGACGGTTGAAGGTCTATCGTGGGGCGCCACCAGCGCGTCAAGGCGATGGGTTTTCATCACCAAATCAATACCTTCTGCACGCGAGAGACGCCACTTCTTCGCAAGAAGCTTGCGATAAGCTTCCGATGACAATGGCCCCTTTGCCTCTGAGCGAAGAAAAGATTCTTGTCCTTCGAAGGGTTTCTCCCTTTCACGATTTCGCTCGTTGAATTCAATGATGTCCTTTAACGATTTAACTCGCGACGAAGGTCCGAGCATTGAGAGATATGAGTTGATGCCCGCCTTGAACTCATAAGTCCAGCTCTCAGATTCCCAGTCCGGGAATCGCAGCATTGTCGGCAAGTCGGCCGGATCGATGATCTCAGCACCGAGCTGTTTCATCACATCTAAAGCCGATTGCGCCATTCGATCCACACCTGGGTGAAATCCGTAGAATTGACGGGGAACGCCGATTCGTGCACCCTTAAGCCCTGCCAGATCCAAGAATTGCGTAAAATCGGCGTGCGACCTTCCCTGGCTGGCCCTGGTGGCTTCATCCAAGGGATCCATTCCCACCAACGCTCCCAATAGAACGGCTGCGTCGCGAACAGTTCGCGTCATGGGACCAGCAGTATCTTGCGTCATCGAAATTGGAATCATGCCAGAGCGGCTGATCAACCCCACCGTTGGCTTGATCCCGACAAGTCCGTTAACTGTGGACGGCCCATTAATCGACCCGTCTGTTTCGCTACCGATGGAGACAGCGCACAGATTCGCCGCGGTCGCCGCTCCTGAACCGCAGCTGGAGCCACCAGCATGCCTGTCCAAAACATACGGACTTCGGCACAAACCGCCTTTTCCTCCGTCCCAACCTCGACCGCTCCATCCACTCAACCCGGGCTTGACTCCACGCCATCCCGCAAACTCCGTCAGGTTGGCCTTGCCAAGCAAGATGGCTCCTGCATCGCGGAGCTTCTGCACCAGAAAGGCATCCCGCGGTGCAATCGAGCCCTCAAGAGCCAGAGAACCTGCCGTAGTAGTCATTCTGTCCGCAGTGGCGATGTTGTCCTTCAGCAGAACAGGAATTCCATGCAGTGGACCCCGAGCGCCTTTTGATTTACGTTCAGCATCAAGTTGATCAGCAATCGCAAGTGCGTCTGGATTGGTTTCGAGCACGGCAAACAGTGCGGGACCTTTCTTGTTCGTTGACTCAATCCGGTTTAGATATGCTTCCGTAATCGACCGCGCCGTATATTTCCCAGATTGCATTCCTGCCTGCAGGTCAGCAATCGTGGCTTCTTCCAGCTCAAATGGTTTGACACTAAGGCCATCAGCGGCTCGATTCTGGCTGGTCTGATTCTGCGTTCGATTTGCCTGACATCCCGCTGCACCTATGGCAGCGACGCCAGCACTGAGAATTGTCCGACCGAAAGATCGGCGATCCATAGCAGTCTCCTCTATTCGTGGAACGAACGTTCTAGTTTCCCAACTCAGAAAAGCTGCAGTGAAACCTTGCTCACCGGCCTTGGCATGGCTGTCGCGACACCACAAAAAAGGCCACATCCCAACCTGAGCCAAACAGGATGGGATGTGGCCAAAAAACTCCAAAAACCAAGGACGATCAGAACAGAATCTACAACCGAAACTGCAGTGCGCGATTAAGCTCAGAAATAGAACTTCAAAGCAAACTGCATCCGTCGAGGATCGTTGATCGTGGTCAAGACTCTCCCCAAATTGGGATCGTCAATGTTCCGGCTTCCCGTTTCAAAGCGAGACCGGTTGAACATGTTGAAGGCCTCCCAGCGGAAATCAATTCGTTTGTGTTCGCTGATGTGGAACGATTTCGCCAGCGAATAGTTTTCGCTGAAGTTCGGGAACGTTCGAGCCTTGGGATTCTGTCGGGTGGTATTCCCTAGCCGGTCTGTCGGCTGCGGCCCAAAGAACGATCTGGGTTGGAAGAAGCGATCGTTGCCTTTCCAGTCTGGGTTGTCCAGATTGGTCGTCCATCCCTCATTGGTAGTAACCGTGGCTGCCTCCCGTCCATTAAAAATAATACCCCCGAAGTTAAGGCTGTTCGTCAGCTCCACCGGACTTCCGCTCGTGTAAATGTGGAAGGCCCCAATACGCCAGCCGCCTAGAATCACCGACGCCACACCGCTCTGCAGCCACTTCCGTCCCTTGCCCGCAGGCAATTCATAAACATAGCTGGCCTTGAGGTTGTGGGTCAGGTCGTACTGGCCGATCGACTTTTCGAGCCGACGGTTGTAGTGGTCGATAGCGCTGTTGTCGCCCATGTAACTATCGGAGTCGGTAATCAGCTTCGAGAGCACGTAGGATGTTTGCAACAATAACCCCGCAGAGTACCGTTTCTCCAGTCTTGCGAGCCAAGCGTGATAGCTGGAATGACCGCTTTTGTCGCCGTGACCTGATTGCGTATTAATGTTGAGGTACTGAGGATAGGGACGGAGAGCCTGGGCCACACTTCCGTTAAAGCTCGGGTATGGCTTCGGAACACCCGCTGCAATAGCCGCGGCTGAATTGATGTTGCTCGAGAACACGGTCGAGCCATAACGCTGGAAGGCACTGAACGGCACTTGATTCATTCTTAGCAGTCCCGAAACGAGATGTGCGCCCACAGTTGCGTTGTAGGAGGTTTCGAAAATCAGGCTGCTGGAAAGTTGCCGCTGGATTGAGAGGGTCCAGTCATAGCTCTGCGGTAGCTTCACGGCCTCGTCGTTCCAGTAGGCTGTATCGTTTCCGTTGGAGAACGCCGGGTTGATACTGGGAGGAGCAGGGAACGGCGGCAAGCCTGTGTCGAGCCGGAACGCGGAGGTAATGCCGTTGTCTGTTGATGTGGGCCGGAAGATAGTGATGGCCCCTTCGAAATGGGTGCTTCCGGTGACGGTCCTCACCACGCCGAAGCTGCGGGCGGCAGAGGCCCTGATAACCGTCTTGTCGTTCAGGCTGTAAGCCATGCCGAAACGAGGGCCAATGCCCCCATACCATCCACCGACCAGGGTTCTCGAGTTCTCGCGACCTGGACCAAAGCCGGCAAAACGTAGTGCGCCCAGCCTTCCGTCCGCGCCCGGATTGGGCTTGTCAGGAGTGAAGTCGCTCCACTTGTCCTTCTGCTCGATTGGCGGCAGCGTGAATTCATACCGCACACCCAGATTCAGGGTCAGCTTTGGCGTTATTTTCCAGTCATCCTGAAAATACATGGAATGACTACGCCATTGCTGGCCGACAAAGCGATCGTTTTCCGTTCCGCCAGAGAAGGATTCTCCCAACAAGAACGAGGCAAACCCATTGCCGCCACCGGTGTTCAGGGTGCTGTTCCCTGGGATGCTGGTCGACAAGCGATCGCCGCGAACCAGGCCCGACATGGTTTGGCGTCCCCATCCGTTGTAATGGATCCGTTCATAGAGGTAGCCCATTTTGAAGTTGTGCTTGCCCTTGATGACCGTCAAGTCGTCACCGAAGGAAAAGACAAAGTTTTCTGAACCGTCGCCGGCTGAGTCGCCCCAGGTGTTGTAGTCGGAGAATTGAACCTGGACGAAGTTGGGATCGCAGTCAAACGTGTTAACTAGGCAGACTCCTTTCGCCTTCCAACCGCCCGTGGCATTTACAGAACCATTCTTCTCCTTCCAGAAATTGATACCGCCATAGGCATTGTTGACGACGGTCGGCTTTATCACCCAGGTGTACGCCCCCCGGTAGACGTCACTTTTCTGATTTGCAAAGCGGAATGTCGTCAGGATGCCTGGAAGGCCTGGAGGACCACTAGCCCCGGGTGTTCGCTCATGCAAACCATAGTTGAACAGGTAATTCACCTTACTGTTGTCAGTGAAGGCGTGATCGATTTTGACACTGAACTTTG
>Ga0111539_10005476_pt1 | contig 16422 bp, 5 predicted proteins | sample RhiMethybrSRZTD1_FD_79667 | JGI IMG/M metagenome (GOLD analysis project Ga0111539, IMG submission 79667) | Populus rhizosphere microbial communities from Tennessee, USA - Rhizosphere MetaG P. TD hybrid SRZTD1 (version 2) (version 2) | ecosystem: Host-associated > Plants > Roots > Rhizosphere >... | reverse complement strand
TATACCGACGCGTTTGGCGGCTACTCGGATGCCTACGGCGGGTACAGCGATGCCTACGGCGGTTATACCGACGCGTTTGGCGGCTACTCGGATGCCTACGGCGGGTACAGCGATGCCTACGGCGGTTATACCGACGCGTTTGGCGGATATACCGACGCATACGGAAACTACACATCGCGCGCGACCCTTGCTGCGTGCGGGCTCTGATCGTTTTTGAAAAACGTTCTGAGCACGTTGCTCGGTTTTAGACCGCGCCTGCAGCGGGATAATTCGCTACTGTAGGCGCGGTCTATTACCGCGCACATGAAGCTCATGCTCGTGCCTCGGTGAGGGGAAACATCCGCGAGCGGTTCAGCCCTTCAAACCGAAACACAACCGCAGCTCAGGGTTATTACCCTGGGCTGACGGATTATTTCAACGTGTTCTCGCAATAAAGACTTTGTAGTTCAGAACTAATGTCTCTCTCTCGTTGGCTGCCAACATTAGAAACCGGTATCAAGAGCGGCGAAATCCCGCTTTTCTGCTTTCCCTATGCTGGTGGTGCAAGCTCCGTATTTCGCGATTGGCAGGCAGATCTGCCCTGGCCGATCCGCAGCCTGCCGGTTCAACTGCCCGGTCGTGAGGGACGATGGCAGGAGGGCGCGTTCTCCGATATCCGCACAGCTGTGGTGGCGATCGCAGACGCGCTCGGTTCGGTGATGCGGCACCCGTTTGCTTTGTTCGGACACAGCATGGGTGCGTTCATTGCTTTTGAGCTCACAAGAGAGTTGCGGTGGAGGAAGAGGCCCTCGCCGATGCGACTGCTCGTGTCCGGTTGCCGGGCTCCGCACCTTCCTGATCCGGATCCAGCCGTTTACAACATGCCCGCAGATCGTTTTGTAAAAGAACTGATCCGGCTGAATGGAGCGCCCGCAGAAGTTTTAAGGAACTCCGAATACATGGAATTGATGCTTCCTATGCTTCGCGCAGACTTCGAGCTTTGCGATACCTACACCTATGAACCGGACGAATTGCTGGAGTTGCCCATTTCCGGTTTCGGCGGCTGGGACGATCGCAAGGTCAGACCCGACCAGCTGACTCAATGGGGACAACATACGCGAGCCGGTTACATCGAGCGAACGTTTCCCGGCGACCACTTCTTCCTGAACAATTCCCGAACGGAGCTGCTGGCTGCCATTACAGCGGACCTGCTGGGTTCAGCGGTGAAGGGTAATTCTCAAACCGCATCAGTGGGCAAGATTTCCTCGCCATGAAACCGGATGCCAGGCCAGATTTTCGCAATCTGAATTCCGCCGACAAGCGGCGCCTGTTGGCGCGGCTGCTGGAACAGCGGAACCGACGTGTCTATCCGATGTCCTACGCGCAACAGCGGCTGTGGTTCACAGATCAGGTCTCGCCTGGCTCACCACTCTTCAACGAAGCGTCTTGCGTTCGAGTGCCTCTTGGCATCGACGTCGGCGTGTTGCAGCGCACAGTCAACGAAGTCGTGCGGAGGCATGCCACACTGCGCACGACCTTCACAGTCATGGATCACGCACCGGTCCAGATCGTGCAAATCGCGGCGCAAATCGAGATCCAGCTTGTTCATGTCTCCGGTGATGCGCCGGAACAGGAAGAAGCCCAGGCTCTTGCGCTTGCGCACGAGCAGGCTCAGCAACCCTTCGATCTGCGTGTTGGGCCGTTAATGCGCGTCACTGTCTTCCGCGGCGCAACGTATGACTACGTGTTGCTGGTGATGCACCACATCATTTGCGACGGATACTCAATGCGCATCCTCGCCGACGAGATCGGCGCAATTTACGTGGCTTTTGCGGCGGAGAAGCCGTCGCCTCTCCCGGAGCCCGATCTGCAATACACCGACTTTGCACTCTGGCAACGGCAGTGGCTCCAGGGACCGGTATTGCAGGAACAGCTCGCATACTGGAAGATACAACTGGAATCCTCTCAGACGCTCGCGATCCCCACCGATCGACCGCGGCCGCCGATCCAGACGATCAACGGAGCTCGAGTGCCCCTTAGGATCGATGGTCAACTTCAGGCGCAGATTGCGGAACTGGCACAGTCGCAACACGTGACGATTTTCATGTTCCTGTTCGCGGTATTTCAGGTGCTTCTGCATCGCTACACCGGCCAGGAGGATCTTGTCGTCGGCACGCCGATTGCGAACCGCAGCTACCGCAATACAGATCGGATGATCGGTCACTTCGTCAACACACTGGCGTTGCGAGTCAGCGCCTCAGGGAACCCTACCTTTAACGAGTTTCTTCAGCGGACCCGCGAAACTGCGATTCAGGCGTATGCCCATCAGGATGTGCCGTTCGAACGCATCGTCGAAGAATTGCGTCCGCCGCGGGATCTCAGCAGGCACCCTGTTTTCCAGGTCACGGTTCAGTATGTCCACCTGGACGATCCTGCCCTGCAAGACGCGGCCCGACTGGTGACTGAACCTCTGTTGCAGCTCGCCACGGCGAAATTCGATTTGCGCCTTGACCTCTGCAATTCTTCCGAGGGTATAGAGGGATACCTCGAATACAACAGTGATCTGTTCGACCAGACGACGATGGTTCGCATGCTTCAGCACTTTCGAACCCTGCTGAAAGCTGTCGTCAGCGAACCGAATGCGCGACTTTCCGAACTGCCGTTTCTGTCAACGGAAGAGCTTCAGCAGGCCGTTGTTGACTGGAATGCCACGACCACGGATTACCCGCGCGAATCGCGAGTTGAATTCCTTTTCGAACGGCAAGCACGCCTGAATCCGAGCGCCGTGGCTGTGGTGGACGGAGCGGCACAATACACCTACGCAGACTTGGACCGGGCTGCGGACTCGTTCGCATTCGCGTTGCGTGAATTTGGCGTTGGTGAGCAACCGCGGGTGGCGATCTACATGGATCGCTCGTTCGAAATGATCGTCGCGATGCTGGCAACGCTTAAAGCGGGTGCGGCATACATCCCCATCGATCCAGCGCAGCCGGCGCAGCGCGTTGATTTTATGCTTCAGGACGCCGCGCCGAATGTGATCGTCATCGCCGAAGAATCGGATCCCTGTGTTCACGAAAGCGGGCTTCCGATTCTTAGATTGAATCTGAACGCGCTCCTGAAGGCAGAGAAGCACAATCCCGGAGCCGCGGCTCTTCCGCGGCATAACGCTGCTTACGTCATCTATACATCCGGCTCAACCGGTGAGCCCAAGGGCGTCGTTGTCAGCCACAGGGGCATCGTGCGCCTGGTGACAAATACCAACTACATCACTCTTACCGAAAACGACCGCGTCGCACACGCGGCGAGTTGCTCGTTCGACGCCGCTACATTCGAAACCTGGGGACCGTTGTTGAACGGGGCTGCGGTCGTCATCCTCAGGAAAGAGCACATTCTGTCAGCCGCCGAACTGGAACGGCAGCTTCACGAAAACAGAATCACAACTCTGTTTCTCACGACGCAGTTGGTCAATCAGCTTGTCGAGGACAAGCCTGATGTCTTTGCGTCATTACGCACACTGCTGTTTGGGGGATCGGCGGTCGATCCGCGTCCGATTCGTCGTTTGCTGGAAAGAGGCGCTCCTGAGCGGATTCTGCATGTCTACGGGCCGACCGAGTGCACGACGTTCGCGACCTGGCACCTCGTCGATAGCGTAGCCGGCGATGCTACGACCATTCCCATCGGAAAACCCATCGCGAACACCACGGCGTTCGTCGTGGATGGATGGGGGAACCCGGTTCCGGTCGGTATTCCTGGTGAACTCGAGTTAGGCGGCGACGGGGTTGCCGAGGGATACTTGCATCAGCCTGCTCTGACGGCAGAGAAATTCGTCGTGAGACGGATTCCCGGGCTCCCCGCTCAACGCGTTTATCGCACAGGCGATTGGGTGAGGCGCACCCTCGACGGTAGCCTCGAATTTCTGGGCCGGCGAGATCGTCAGGTGAAGATCCATGGATTTCGCGTCGAGCCAGCTGAAGTCGAGCACATTCTTTCGACTTGTGATCTCGTTCAGTCCTGCGCGGTAGTTGTGGCGTCAGGCACCGGTGAACCCCACTTGCTGGCCTATGTTGTGCCGTCAGAGAATGCCACGCCGGAAAGCCTTCCCCTGGAATTGCGTCGAGAGTTGCGCCTCCGCGTTCCCGACTACATGATGCCGGCCCACATCATGGTTATTCCATCCCTGCCGCTGAATAAAAACGGCAAGCTCGACACTAATGCTCTGCCGAAACCCGAACGGTCTGCTGGAAATGCGCTGCTGCCTGCAACGGACGTGGAAAGGAGAATTGCACAGATTTGGTCTCAAGTCCTCGAACGCGAAGTCGTCGGTGTCGAGGAAAATTTTTTCGATATCGGAGGACACTCGATTCTGCTGGTGCGACTCCAGAGTCTGCTGAAAGCATCGGTCGCACCCTGGATTCAAATTGTTGATCTGTTTAAATACCCGACCGTCCGGGCACTCGCTCGGGCGCTCCCGCAGCTGGAACAAGAACAACCTATGGAGGCTGATGCCCCCGCGACTCAGCGTAAGGATTATTTGCGAGGAGATTCAACATGTCACCAGACGAACTCACTGCAGACGGAATCGCTATCATCGGTACGTCCGGACGTTTCCCCGGAGCCAGCACACCCGAACAACTCTGGGAAAACCTTCGAGACGGTCGCGAATGCGTTACCGATTTTTCCGAAAAGGACTTAGAGGCTGCAGGCGTTGCCCCCTCTGTCTACAACCTGCCCGAATACGTTAAATCGGGGGCGGTACTGGAAGATATCGACATGTTCGATGCGCTGTTTTTCGGCTACAGCGCCCGGGACGCGGAGATTACAGACCCACAACAGAGACTATTTCTGGAATGTGCCTGGCAGTGCGTGGAGAACGCGGGTTATAACGCGGAGACGTATCCCGGCTTGATTGGTGTTTTTGGTGGCATGGACTGGAGCACTTACCTTTTCCAGATCTACTCGAACGCTGAACAACTTGGCTACATAGATGGATTCCAACTAAACGTCGGCAACGACAAGGACCATCTCGCCACACAGACCTCATACAAACTTAATCTGCGCGGACCCAGTCTGACAGTGCAGACAGCATGCTCAACGTCACTTACGGCCGTTTGTGTGGCGTGTCAAAGTCTGTTGTCCTACAACTGCGACATGGCACTCGCCGGTGGCGCGGCAATCGCTGTCCCTCAGCGTCGCGGGTATTACTATATGCCGGGCTCGATTCTCTCACCCGATGGTCATTGCCGGGCGTTTGATGCTTCCGCTCAGGGCACGATCATCGGCAACGGTGTGGGTGTTGTCATGTTGAAACGGCTCGCGGACGCGATCGCTGACCGTGATCATATCTACGCCGTGATCCGTGGCTATTCGTTGAACAACGATGGGGCGGCAAAGGTCGGTTATACCGCTCCCAGTATTGAGGGTCAGGCGCAGGCAATCGCAATGGCGCAAGCCATGGCGGGAATCGACCCGGAAACGATTGATTACGTCGAGGCGCATGGCACGGCCACTATACTGGGAGATCCCATCGAGATCGCCGCGCTGAGTTCAGTGTTCGGCGCCAAAACGAACAAGAAAAACTATTGTGCGATCGGATCGTTGAAAACCAACGTCGGACATCTGGCGTCGGCGGCAGGCGTTGCCGGTCTCATCAAAACCGTTCTTTCGCTCAGGCATCGGCAGATCCCGCCCTCACTCCACTTCAAGCAGGCGAATCCCGGCATCGACTTTGCGAACAGCCCATTCTATGTAAACACGGCACTGAAGGACTGGCCGCAGAACGGACATCGGGCCCGCGCGGCTGTCAGTTCATTCGGTGTCGGCGGAACCAACGCGCACGTCGTGCTGGAAGAAGCACCTCAACCGCCTGCTGCGGGCCCGTCCAGACCGTTCGACGTCATAGTGTTGTCGGCAAAAACGAGCACGGCACTCGAGAAGGCGACCGACAATGCGGCCTCGTATTTGCGCGAGCATCCATCCACTAATCTCTCGGACGTCGCCTACACTTATCAGATAGGGCGCAAGCCATTCAGCTACCGCCGTGCGTTGATCTGTAAAACCTCGGATGTTTTGGATGCGGCCGCTGCCCTTGAGAGCCGCGATCCGCAGCGAACAATCACCGCCTTCTCCGAATCGCGAGATCGCCCCATCTTCTTCATGTTCTCCGGACAGGGAACGCAATACCCGAACATGCTCAAGGGACTTTACGAATCCGAGCCGACCTTCCGCATGTGCATCGACACCTGTGCGGACATGCTGATCCGCGAAGGCGCGCCCGATTTGCGCCGCTTCATCTACCCCGATACCGGTGATGACGATTCGGCGGCGCGGCTGCGCGATACAGCCGTGACACAGCCGGCCTTGTTCGTCATTGAATACGCGCTTGCGGCGCTCTGGATGGAGTGGGGAATTGTGCCGTCGGCGATGGCTGGCCACAGCATCGGAGAGTATGTTGCCGCCTGTCTCGGCGGCGTTTTTTCCCTGGAGGACGCGCTGCGGCTGGTACGGCTGCGCGGCCAGTTAATGGCGAAGATGCCGGCCGGGGCAATGCTGGCGGTATCGATGTCTGAAGCAGAGGTTCAGCCGCTGCTCCGGGACGGCGTCTCGCTCGCCGCCGTTAACGGTCCGTCGCTATGCGTGCTGTCAGGCCCCACAGCCGTAATTGACCGCGTTGAGCAGGATCTCACCTCTCGCAATCTGCACTGCCGCCGATTGCAGACCTCGCACGCCTTCCATTCGAGCATGATGGATCCCGTCCTCGAAGAGTTCATTGCCGCTGTTCGTAATGTCCAGCTCAGCCCACCCACGGTACCGGTGCTTTCGAATGTGACTGGAAACTGGCTGACCCCGGAGAACGCAACGTCACCAACATACTGGGGAACGCATCTCCGCCAAACAGTCCGTTTTTCCGATTGCATGCGGAAGTTGCTGTCCGCCGGCGACTGGGTGCTGTTGGAAGTCGGGCCTGGAAACACTCTCTGCACGCTATCGCGGCAACAGCCATCCTGCGGACCGGCGACGATGGTGTTACCTTCGGCGCGTGCCGTGCACCAGAACGAAGACGATCTTGCCGTCATGCTGAACTCCCTCGCTCAGTTGTGGGCAGCAGGCGTCCAGATTAACTGGTCCGGTTATCGCACACATGAACAACGCATGAGAATGGAACTCCCTACGTATCCCTTCGAACGCGATCGATACTGGATTGGCGCACCGGATCGTGCTCCTGAAAAACTTGCAGCAGACAGCGACACTCCGCGGAGTGTCGACGAATGGTTTTACGAGCCGGTTTGGAAACCCGCGATACCGCGCAAGCAAACTCACAACGGCGAGCAGCATGCCGCAAAAACATCGTGGTTGCTGTTCCGCGACGAGAGCGGCGTGGGCGCCCGCCTTGAACAACGGCTTGCAGGCAACGGAATGAAGGTAATTTCGGCGATTCCGGGGACGGCATTCGAGCGGCTGTCTGCAAATACTTTCAGCATTCGACCGACCGAACCTAAGGATTACGAAGCGCTGATAAGGGCAGCGGGGCTCTCAGGCCCCCTCACGGTCGCTCACTTGTGGAACGTGACCCTCAATGAGCCTGCGCCGGTAACGCATGAGTCTTTTTCGCGCGCTCAGCAAACGGGTTTCCTGAGTCTGATTTCCCTGACGCAAACGCTCGGCAAGATGAACTTCTCGCGGCCGGTTCCCGTTGGAGTCTTCTCGACGCAGCTGCACGTGGTGCTCGGCGAGGAACGTATTGATCCGGCTAAGGCTACACTGTGCGGCCCCTGTAAGGTTGCTCCGCAGGAATATCCGCAGCTGCGCCTGCGCAGCGTCGATTTGAGTTTCGACGCGCCAGGCAGCGAAGAAAAGTTGGTGGATCGGATTATCTCTGAGCTTACCGTCGAGCCATTCGCTGCCAATGTCGCCTACCGGGGAGGACGGCGCTGGACTCAATCCTTTGAACGCGCCGATATACCTGCAGTCGACGCGCCTCAGCGCATCCGCGAGCGAGGTGTTTATCTGATCACAGGCGGGATGGGAAATATCGGACTTACTCTCGCCGAGTCGCTCGCTGTGGATTTCAAGGCGCGGCTGGTTCTCGTGGGACGTTCTCCGGTTCCTCTTCGCGAAAACTGGGAGACATATATCGAGACGGACCCGTCTGGCGACTTAAGCCGCAAACTGCAGAAACTGATCGAACTCGAAAATGCTGGAGCCGAAATTCTGGCGTGCTCCGCCGATTCAAGCGATCTGAATGCGATGCGGCTGGTCTTCGAGGAAGCAACAAGGCGCTTCGGCGCGATCCACGGGGTTATTCATGGGGCCGGAAATGTCACGGCCGGCGCCTTTGGCGCGATCAAGGACACCACACGGGATCTGGCCTTTGCTCAGTTCGCGCCAAAAGTGGATGGGTTGCTGGTGCTGGATCAGCTTTGTGCCGGCCGCAACCTCGACTTTTGCATACTCCTTTCTTCCTTGTCGGCGGTCCTTGGCGGACTTGGCCTCTGTGCGTACGGTTCGGCCAATCTCTTCATGGATGCGTACGCCGCGAGCAGGAATCAGGTGGACGACCGCTTCCCATGGATCAGTATCAATTGGGATTCATGGCATTTCGCCGACGGCGCCTCGGCTGGCGGACCGGCGGAAGCGATGATCCCTGCAGAGGGCGCAGAGTGCTTCCGTCGCATCGTTGAGCGCCAACCGAGAAACATCGTCGTCGCCGTTTCCGAACTGAAAGCGCGTTTCGACAAATGGATCAATCTGGAAACGGTGCACGCCACGAAGTCTGAGGAGAAGCGCGCAGCGACTGCTACCGTCGGTGGTCACAAACGCCCCAACCTCAGCAGTCAGTACGTCGCTCCAAGAACGGATACGGAAAAAACGGCTGTCGTCGCTTGGGAACAGTTACTCGGCGTTACTCCTGTCGGTATTTATGACAAGTTCTTCGAACTCGGTGGCCACTCGCTTTTGGCTATTCAGCTCACGTCACGTCTGCGGGAAACGTTCGAGATCGAACTGCCGATCCAGCGCATCTTCGAATTCCCCACTGTTGCCCAACTCGCCGAAAGCATCGACCGCGATGTTGCCCTCGCCCGCCAGGCGCTCGCACAGCCGGATGAAGAGACGCTGTCGGAAATGCTTAATTTGGTCGAAAGCATGTCGGCCGAGGAAATCGCTGCGTTACTCGATGAGAAAGTGGACGTTCAACGAAAGGTGCACCATGGCTGAAATCACAGAAAGAATTGCCAGCCTTCCTCCTGAAAAGCGTAAAGCCCTGGAAATGCTGTTGAAGAGACGCCAGGACAAACAGGCGCCCAAGGTAGAACATTCCTCCGAGGTCCACGATTCTCCAGACGACGAAGGCGAAGTCCTGCTCACGGACGATTTCTCGGCCGACCCGGCCGAAGTCAAAACCAACTATAAGAAGTTTTACGACCGCGTGACCCGGCAGTTGGATTCGTCGGAGTTCGGTGAATTTTCGTACTTCCTTAACTACGGCTACATTGCCGACGCCAGTCCGCAATTTTCGAAGGTGGAACTGCCGGCTCAATTCATCAACAAGAACTCCGTCAAGCTCGTGTTGGAACTGATCGGCGACTATGATCTGGACGGCCGGTCAATGCTTGACGTTGGTTGCGGCCGAGGGGGCACGATTTACGTCGCAAAGACGTTCTTCAAGCCCAAACGGCTCGTGGGGCTCGACCTTTCGCACAATGCGATCGAATTCGATCGGCGCGTGCACCGCGACTCGCGAGTTGAGTTCCACGAAGGCGATGCGGAGAAACTGCCCTTCGATAACGAATCTTTCGATGTCGTCACAAACGTGGAATCCTCTCACTCGTATCCTTCCATCCATTCTTTCTACTCGGAAGTTTTTCGGGTGCTCAAGCCGGATGGCTACTTTCTGTACACAGACCTATTACCCGTGCTGAAGGCCGAACACTGTCTCGGCCTCCTTAAGCATCTTGGTTTTGTGCTGGAACGTCAGCGGGATATTACGCGGAACGTCATGTTGTCCTGCAACGAGGTGTCGGACCAGCGGGTCGCGGCGTTCAACCGCGACAACGATCAGCAGCTTGTCGGTAATTTCCTTGCAACGCCGGGATCAGCCGTATACAGCAACATGAAAAACGGCATATGGACTTATCGCATCTACAAGCTGCATAAGCCGGCAGGCGCCGGCAATGTCCCGGGAATTCCGGATTAGCTAAGGAGTGGCTTTGGGGCGCCCCACAAAATCCGCACAAGAGCGTCTGGCGGAACTGCCGCCCGAAAAAAGGGAGGCTCTCGAACGTCTGATGCGTGATAAGAGCGCCGCGGTCGCGCCGCTCTCGATCTCGCGGCGCTCGCCTGACGCTGTGGTCCCACTATCGTTCGGACAGCAGAGGATCTGGATCCTCGACCAGCTTGCGCCCGGCAATCCTTTCTACAACGAGACGCACATGATGCGGTTCGATTTCGCGTTGAACATTCCCGCGCTCGAGCAAAGTGTCAATGAGATTGTCCGAAGACACGACATCCTTCGGACCAGGTTTGAAATGCGCGACGTTCAGGCCGTTCAGGTCATCGACAAAGAGCTGAAGGTCCCGCTGCGCGTTGTCGAGTTGAGGGGATTGCCCGAAGCGGAGCGTCTGTCCCACGCGTTCCTACTCGCTCAGGAAGAGGCAAGCCGTCCCTTTGTGCTGGCCGAGGGACCTGTGATCCGGACGCTGTTGTTTCGACTCGGAGAAGAAGACAATCTTTTTGTTGTAAGTGCTCATCACATCGTTTGCGATGGCTGGTCAATGGGTGTGTTCGACTTCGAGCTTACGAATCTGTATCACGCCTATTCCCACGGGTATTCCTCACCTTTGCCGCCTCTGCAGATTCAGTACGCTGATTTCTCTGTCTGGCAAAGAGCCTACGTACAAGGCGAGGTTCTTGACCGACAGTTGCGGTATTGGCGCGAGCAGTTAGCCGATCTGCCCGCGGTGTCGCTCCCATCCGACCATCCCCGTCCGCCTATACCCAGCTTCATGGGCGGTCGTATCAACTTTTCTGTCCCTAAAGCGACGTACGAAAACCTACAGATGTTGGTCAAGAGAGAGGGTGTCAGCCTCTTTGTGGTTCTCCTGGCAGTGTTCAAGGTCCTCATGCACAGACTCACATCTTCCGAGGACATCGTTGTCGGTTGTCCGATGACGAATCGGCAGTACAAGGAGACCGAGGCGTTGATAGGGTTCTTCGTAAATACGCTTGTCATGCGTTCCCGGGTTCGCAGTGACATGGCGTTTCGCGAACTCCTTGCGCAGGTTCGCACGACCGTTCTCGAGGGATTCACCCATCAGGACCTCCCGTTCGAGAAACTCGTGCAGGAACTGCATCCGCAGCGCGATCTCGCGCGGAATCCGATGTTTCAGGTGGCGTTTCAGTTTTTTACCGCTCCAAGCTCGGCCGGCATCATTCCCGGCCGGCTCTTGCCTATGGTGGCCGTTTACAACGGCACCGCCAAATTTGATCTGCGCTGCGACATGATAGGGGTTCAGGATGAATTGCTGGGGCTGATCGAGTACAGCACGGATCTTTTCGACGAAGCAACGATTCGCCGCTATATCGAATACTTTCTCGCTCTCCTGACGAGCGCTTTTCAGCAGATGGACGAACGTGTCGCTGACTTACCGATGTTGTCGGATCGGGAAAAGCGGCAGCTCCTGATTGACTGGAATAACACCCCTTCGCTTTATCCGCGGGATACATCGCTGGCTGCCTTGTTTCACGAACAAGTGGAGCGATCTCCGGATGCTGTCGCTGGCGTTGACGGTACCAGGACGATCACATACCGCGAGTTGGATCGCTGGTCCGACGATATTGCAGCCCGGTTGATAAGCGCAGGTGCTTCGCCGGGGGATCGCGTCGCGATTTGTGCGCCTCGTTCTCTTGAGTTTGTGGCCGCCATTGTCGCCGTGCTCAAGTGCGATTGCACTTACGTTCCACTCGATCCGGAAGCACCGGTTCAGCGGCTGCGATGGTTGTTATCCGATGCAAAAGCGAACGTGATCATCACAACAAGTGAGGCGGAACGGTTCCCGCGTGTAGAGAATCGTGCAGTAGTTTCGGTGGGAGAGCCGGGAGAGCCCATTCTCTCCGGCGATGCGACCGTATCGTTCCTGCCTCCTCGTGGTCGAGGGGACGCCATTGCGTACGTGATGTACACATCAGGATCGACTGGACGTCCCAAAGGCGTAGAAATCCGGCATCGCGCCATAGCCCGTCTCGTCCTGAACACGAACTACATTTCGATCAAGCCCACAGACACACTGGCGCTCGCATCGAATGTCGCATTCGATGCATCCACATTTGAGATTTGGGGGGCGCTGCTGAACGGGGCGCGCCTTGCTGTTGTCGGCAGGGATGAGGTTCTCTCGGCAGAGGAGCTCGAAGGACGCATTGCCGGAAGTGGCATATCGATTCTGTTTCTGACTACAGACCTTTGTCACAGACACGTGCTCGAACGGCCAAAAATGTTCCGGCGTCTGCGCGTGCTGTTGTTCGGCGGGTCCAGGGTCGATCCCCAATGGGTGCGCTCGATGCTGCTGTCGGGACCACCCATTTCGACGCTGCACGTTTATGGCCCGACGGAGACGACAACCTTTGCATGCTTCCATCGCGTGCTGAACGTTCCACCCGACGCGGTCACGATTCCAATCGGACAGCCGGTCTCGAACACAGAAGTCTATGTTCTGGATAGCAGGATGAATCCGGTTCCTATCGGTGCGACTGGCGAACTGTACATCGGCGGGGATGGTATCGCAGCCGGGTACTTAAATAATGAACAGAGCACCCTGGCTAAGTTCGTGCCCCATCCTTTCGGGCTAAATCTCGGGGATCGTCTCTACCGGACCGGAGACCTTGTTCGATACAGACCTGACGGATCCCTCGAATTCATCAGTCGCGTTGATCAGCAACTCAAGTTGCGCGGCCTGCGGGTCGAACCTGGCGAGATTGAAGCAACCGTAAGAAACCATCCCGATGTACTGGACGCAGTTGTTCTGCCCGCAGGTGACCCCCCGGATCACGTACGTCTGATCGCATACGTTGTTCCGAAATCAAGTTCCGAAGTCACTGAGGACAGGCAACCATCGGATCTGGTCGAATATTGGAAGTCCGTCTACGACGCCGTTATCTATGGGAGCGCTGAGGCGGATACACACACCCCCGACCCGACTTTTAACATTACGGGATGGACGAGCAGCTACACCTACGAACCGCTGTCGGCTGCGGAGATGCAGGAACAGGTCGATGGAACTGTAGCGCGCATCCTCGAACTGGGCCCAAAACGCGTACTGGAGATCGGCTGTGGTATGGGTTTGCTGCTGTTTAAAATCGCGCCGGCCTGTGAGTCCTACATTGGCACAGACTTCTCCGATGTGGCGTTGGATTATGTTCGCGATCATCTGCAGGGTTCAGGTTGCGGCCACGCTCGATTGATAAAGGCCAGCGCTGACGACTTTGCCGAGCTGGGTCAAGAGCGGTTTGACACCATCATTCTCAATTCCGTGGTGCAGTACTTTCCCAACATTGAGTATCTGCGCGCCGTACTTGCCGGCGCACTTGACCGTCTCGAGCCCGGCGGGCGGATATTCATTGGTGACGTCCGCAATTTGGCTCTCCTCGAGGCGTTCTATGTGTCGCGGGAACTCCATCGGGCGCCCGATGCTCTGGATTTGAGCGAACTGAAAGAGCGCGTGCAAACGGCCCGCATGTCCGAGCAGGAACTCGTCGTCGACCCCTCCTTCTTTGTCGCATTCGCACGATCGAATAGGGCGATTGCTGGCTTACGCCTCGAGCCCAAACGCGGCCGGATTCGCAACGAACTGACGCAATTTCGTTACGACGCTGTTCTCGCGACCGATAAGCAGAGTTCATTCGCCGATCTTGAGTGGATATCCTGGCCGACGGACGTGATGAGCCTGGATCGCCTGCGTCAGAAGTTGCGGACATCGACAAAGCCGGTTGCTGTACGGCATATTCCGAACGCGCGGACCTCAGAAGCCGCTCTCGCATCTGATCTTCTCCTTTACGCCAATGTCGGATCCACCGTCGGAGAGATGCGGGAACGTCTAGGTGAGTCTCGCCCCACCGGCGTCGATCCCGAAGAGCTGAATCGGCTGGCGAGCGAGCAAAAATGGAACGTGGCGTTTGACATCTCGCCGGGATCTCCCGATGGTTCGTTCAGCGCGGTCTTTACTCGCGCCGCCGGCAGGTGGATGTTTGCCCCAAACGAGTTGCCCATAGCGCGCAGCACGGAAGGGAATGTCCCTGTATCGCGCCATTCGAAAATGCGCCTGCTGGAATCCCTGCGTACCTATCTGCGCAGTCGATTGCCCGAGTACATGGTTCCTTCTGATTTCGCACTGTTGGACGCACTGCCCCTCAACGCGAACGGGAAAGTCAATGTAAAGGCTCTTCCAGTTCCCGAGCGCCAGCGACCTGAATTGCAACGCGCTTTCGCGGAGCCCCGAACGGCTCTTGAGCAGGTCCTTTGCGGCCTCTGGTGCGAGGTTTTGCAACTCGAACGAGTCGGTCTTGATGACAGCTTCTTCGATCTGGGCGGACACTCGCTGCTCGCAACGCAGCTGGTATCTCGAATCCGCGACACCCTGGACATAAAGCTTCCCCTTCGCCGGCTCTTTGAGACACTCACGGTGGCGCGGCTTGCCGAAGCTATGCTTGGAACAGCCACGGACCCCGTCCTCCTGAACAAGCGTGCCGAACTCGTGATGACTATCAGTGGCATGTCCGACGAGGATGTGGCCCGCAAACTGTCAACCGTCGCTGAAAGCGGATCCCAATGAAGGACGACCGCCATAGCTTTCAATTCAGCTCCGAGAAGAAAGCGTTGCTCGAAAGCATGCTGGCGGGCAACGGCGTAGCTGTCCCTTCTGCGCAGACCATTGCTCGCCGGACCTCTAACGAGGCTCTTCCGCTTTCCTGGGCGCAGCAACGGCTCTGGTTCCTGGACCAGCTTGCCCCTGGCGACCCCTTCTACAACGTGGACTCGGCGATCCGCTTGAGTTTTCCGCTCGATGTTCAGGCCCTGCACCGTGCATACAACGAGATCGTTCGCCGGCACGAAGCCTTGCGCACGCGGTTTGTCACAGTCGAAGGCGAACCGGTTCAGTTGATCGAACCGTCGCTGACGATACCGCTGGCAGCCATCGACTTGCGTTCATTGCCGCGATCCGAACGCGAAGCTGAGGCACGACGGCTTGCGGGCGACGAGGCGCGGCGGCCGTTTAACCTGTCGACAGGGCCGCTGATCCGCCTCACCCTGGTGCAGTTGGGCGATGCCGACTATGTGCTGCTGGTGACAATGCATCACATCGTTTCCGATGGATGGTCCCTGCACATTTTCTCGCGAGAGTTTCGGGACCTGTATCTGGCATTCCGTCAGGGCTTCCCTTCACCGTTGCCGGAACTGCCAATTCAGTATGCCGACTTTGCCCTGTGGCAAAGGCGCCAGCTCTCGACCGAAACGCTCGATGAGCAACTCGCATTCTGGCGAAGCCATCTTGATAACGCGCCTGACCTGCGCTTGCCTGTCGACTCTCCGCGCCCGGTCTCACAATCTTTTGCCGGCGCCCGTCAATACGGCACGATATCACCTCAAATTGTGGAGCGCCTCAAATGGACCGGCCAGCGCGAAGGCGCGACCCTGTTCATCGCGCTCTTATCCGCATTTGTGGTGCTGCTACAGCGTTATTGCGGCCAGGACGACATCGTCATCGGAACACCTGTCGCGAACAGAAATCGGCCGGAGGTCGAACCGCTCATTGGCTTCTTTGTCAACATCCTGGTGCTCCGGATCGATGCTTCAGGCGATCCGACGTTTATTGACCTGGTCAACCGCGTCCGTCAGGTTGCTTTCGAAGCTTATGAGCACCAGGACCTGCCATTCGAACGGCTCGTGCAAGAGCTGAGGCCGGAGCGGATCATGGGGCGAAATCCCCTGCATCAGGTGTCCTTTCAATTGTTCAACGAAGTGGCGGCCGCGGATCTCGAGGCTGCGCGCGCCGTTGAGACACTTCATGTTGAACGCACTTCCGCGGCGCTCGACCTTGCCTTCGACATGTGGGAAGGAAGGGACGGATTGGTCTTGCGCGTGGAATACAGCACGGAACTGTTCGAGCATGAGACTGTGTCGCAAATCATCAGCTCGTTCCGTGAGTTGCTCAAAGACATCGGCTCTGATCCGACCATGCGATTGTCGGAGCTTGGCATTAGTGAAAGTCCTCTGTCAGCGATCGTTTCCGGAACCGTGGTGAACATCGATGGTCCAGAACTGCTTCACTGTTTTGTGGAAACGCAGGCACAACGAACCCCGGATGCCGTTGCGTTACGTTCCGCTACCGAAGTCGTCACCTACAGTGAATTGAATCGCCTTGCGAACCAGTTCGCACGAACTTTGATGGGTATGGC
>Ga0111539_10005475_pt1 | contig 16423 bp, 9 predicted proteins | sample RhiMethybrSRZTD1_FD_79667 | JGI IMG/M metagenome (GOLD analysis project Ga0111539, IMG submission 79667) | Populus rhizosphere microbial communities from Tennessee, USA - Rhizosphere MetaG P. TD hybrid SRZTD1 (version 2) (version 2) | ecosystem: Host-associated > Plants > Roots > Rhizosphere >... | reverse complement strand
CCAGATTGGGAGGTCGTCCAACGGTAGGACACGTGGCTCTGGACCACGGTATCGGGGTTCGAATCCCTGCCTCCCAGCCAGCCTTCGCTCGCCCTTCGGGCGAGCTTCGGCTAGGTCGGCGCTTCGCGCCGACGTACCATCACCGAGCTTTCCATCAGGCGAAGGCTGTCTCGACGTAGCTCGCGAAGCGAGCGAAGTCGGACCTCCATCACACAGCCTACGCTCGCCTTCGGCTAGGTCGCGCGCCTGGGGCGCGCGACGAACAACGAAGCGAGGCACCATCAGGCGTAGGCTGTCTCGCCGAAGCGGCGCAGCCGCGAAGGCGGACCTCCGGCGAGCGCTTCACACCGACTACCACGAAGCGAACTCTCCGACACGCGAAGGCTGTCTCGCCGAAGCCCGCGAAGCGGGCGGAGGCGGACCGCTGTTTCCGCGTACGCGCACTCCATAGAAGAGTTCACAATCCGCGTACTTCGGCCTAGACTCCGGTCCTCCCCCTGACATTTCCCAGCAGCTCTCGTTGGCGCCAAACATGCCACGGCGATCCACATGGAAGGTATTGGCGCTCGATTTGTCTATATCCTCCGAAGCGATAGCAATCCGTCTCGACACTATGTAGGCCGGACCACTAACGTGGACGAACGACTCGAGTGGCACAACGCCGGGCCGTGTGGGCACACGCTGCAGCATCGCCCATGGTCGACCGTCGTGTCGTTAGAGTTTCCGAACGAGCGCGCCGCCGCACACTTCGAGAAGTACCTCAAATCCGGCTCCGGCCGCGCGTTTGCGAAGCGCCACTTCGCGCCGCTGGATGATAGATAGTTCGAAACCTGCTCATCACGGTCAGTGCTGCAGAGCGACATCCCAAGCCTCTTCACCGACGTTTGGCACAACCTGTGGGCTCGCAGTCACCTAGCGATCGGAGGGCTCGGTAACTGCGAGTTCGAATCCCGATGACCCGAGCCTGACCTGTTCGCGATTACCCTGGAGCGGTTCGTGCGCCTGGTGTGTGTTTGCGGCTGATGCGGAGTTTCGAATGAACCAGGTTCGGAAATCGTCCCGAAACACCCAGCCACTTCGCTCGCGATGCTCGCTCGTGGCTGCTCGGCACGTCTCTAGAGGCACACGCCGATCAACATGAAGAACAGTCTCGCTATCATCATGCCCTCGCTGCCCCTTTCCTGGACTTAAGTCTCCGTCGCTTCTTGGCCATTGTGCTGGTTCTCCGCCGAGCTGGCTCTCTGTCAACATCCCTCCAAACGCTGCCTCGATCTCTCCACGGCAGTTTTGCTGAACACATCAGGGTGTCGCAGCACCACTGCCTCGAACGCCTTATCTTTCCAAGGGGTACCCACCTCCTTGTCGACCCCCGACCCTACCGCCGCTACATACAAAAAAAGAAAAAATTTTTGCCGAACAGCACGGAGAATAGTTCCTCAGCGGTATCCACAGGCGATGAGAACGGATGAAGGTCTTGAACCGAAAAGGACGAGCGTTGAGAGCCGAAATAAGTAAACTTTAGGGTCTTATCCTTTGCTATTCGGAGCATCGCCGAGACTAAGGTCAGTGCAGCCGAGACCTTCTCAAAAGCAACGCACACACACCCGTCTGGTAACTCATGTGCCGCCAAATAGTTAATGTTTGGAAGTCAGCTAGCACGGTAGTTGCAAACCAGGGTGTTCGCTCACCGGATTGACGTCAGGTTCGTGTCCCGAGACATCGAGGTGATCAGCCATGCGGGCGGGTCCAACTACTTTGCGCCTCATCGTTGCGGCGGCTAGTGCGACGCTCTTCATGATGAGCGCCGCGCCAAGCGAAGCGACGATCATCGATTACGCGGACGTGAGCGGGTACGGCACTTTCCAGGACCAGTCCACCGGTCTCGTGTGGCTCGATCTGGACAACTTCTTCGGGCTGACCTACGACCAGATGGCCGACGCTGGCCAGGCCGCTGGCTTCACGGTTGCCACCCCGTCCGAAGTGGTGAACCTTCTCGGGACATTACCCCTGACTGGCGGCGAATGGGGCAGCTATGCTGTCATCATGGGCCAGGCACCGAATCGGCCGCTCATATGGGGAGCGTTCAACGACTTCGGCTCCCCATACGGATGGGCCTTTTCCGAAGATTCGGACACCGGCTGGCACATGGTCCCGGACAGGGTGGCAGAAGACTTTGTTCCGAACGCCGGCACTGATGCGGCGGACATGAACATCTGGGCGCACCGTCAGCAGGTCGCGCCGGTTCCCGAACCCGCCTCGCTCACGTTTCTCGCCTTCGGCCTCGCCGGTCTCGGCGTCCGGCGCTTGCGGCAGCGGAAGGCGTAAGCGAGCATTTCCGGTCGTGAGGTCTCCGCTTTCGCTCCGCGTGCTTCATCTCGACAGTTTCTTCACTAATCGAGCGACAACCTGCCGAGCTAAATGCAGCCGTGGTCATAGCGGACCATCCACTTCCCTCGTGCCCTTGACGATTTTCGTTCCGACCGGCAGGCAGTCCATGTCGATGCCGAGTCCCATTTTTAGGGCTGGTGCGCCGCCAGGTTATTGTTAAAATACGACAACTCTAACCAGGTGACCCGCACGAGCGGTTGAAGGAGCGACGCTGTGAACCGCCACCTGATCCTTTTCGCTGCCGCCACTTCTTTTATCGTTGCCGCGGCGCACACCACGCCCACGGCGCAACAGCAGCCATCACCGCTGCCCAGTGCCGGCGCGCGCTCTCCCATAGCCGACACCCAGTCCCCGCAGGCGGTTCTTGGCAAGTACTGCGTCACTTGTCATAACCAAAAGGCCAAGACAGGCGGCCTCGCGCTCGACACGCTCAACCTCGCAGACGCGCCCAATCACGCAGAGGAATGGGAAAAAGTCGTCCGCAAGGTGCGCACCGGCGCAATGCCTCCGGTAGGGCGGCCCCGGCCGGACAAGGCGATGGCGGACAGCCTTGTGACGTGGCTCGAGACGGAGCTCGATCGGGCTGCGGCCGAACGGCTGAATCCTGGACGTCCGATGCTGCCGCGTCTGAATCGCAGTGAATATACCAACGCTGTTCGCGATGTGCTCGGTCTCGAGATCGACGCGGTCTCACTTCTGCCCGCGGACGTCGCCGGACATGGGTTTGACAACAATGCCGACGCGTTGACGCTGTCCCCGGCGCAGACCGAGCGATACCTCGGCGCCGCGGCGAGAATCGCGCAGATGGCGCTGGGTCGGCAGCGAGGGCTCCCGACGCCGGATACCATCTTTGTGCCGGACGACCAGAATCAGGGGATGCGCTTCAGCGACGATCTTCCGTTCGGATCGCGCGCCGGCGTCGCATTCCGCTATTTCTTCCCGGTCGATGGCGAATACTTGTTCGAGATGCGGCCGAAAGAGAACGGTTTGGGCGGCGGATTCCAGGGGATCACTGCGGAGCCGTATCAACTGTATGCGAGGCTCGACAACGTTCAGGTCTGGACCGGAACGGTCGGGGGGCCCGAATTCGGAGGCGGTGGAGGAGATGCGGATGCGCCAAGGGGCGATCGCGACACCCGGGTCGCCGAGTTGCTGCGGTTCAGAGTGCCGGTAAAAAGCGGCGTGCACATCGTGCAGGTGTACTTTGCGGCGAAGACGTCTTCGTACCTGGAAGATCTCTTCGATAAATCTCTGCACAACAAAAAGGGCGCCAGCCAGCCAAGTGTTGCAATGGTCACGATTACGCCCCCCCAAGCGGGCACCGCACTTGCGGGCGACTCGCCGAGCCGGCGCCGTGTCTTGATCTGTACGCCGCGCGTTCGTGATGAGGAAGCCGCCTGCGCCCGAAAGATCATCTCGGCGCTGGCTCGACGTGCCTACCGGCGCACCGTCACTGACGCTGACCTTCGGGTGCCGCTTGCGTCCTATCGCGACGGTGCAAGCCGCGGCGGATTCGAGTCGGGCGTCGAGATGGCCATTCGCAGCATCCTCGTGAACCCGGATTTCTTGTTCCGGATGGAAAGTGAGCCGGCCAACGTCGCACCGGATACGCCGTATCGCGTCAGCGACGTCGACCTGGCCTCGCGGCTGTCGTTCTTTCTATGGAGCAGCGTTCCCGACGAGCCGCTGTTACAGGTAGCCGAGAAGAACGACCTGCACAAGCCCGAAGTGCTGCACCAGCAAGTGCGCAGGATGCTGGCAGATCCGCGTTCGCAGGCGCTGGTGGACAATTTCGCCGGCCAGTGGCTTTTTATCCGCAATGTGGCCGGGCATCAGCCCAGTCCGGAAACCCTGTTTCACTATGACGACAACCTGCGGAAGGCGTTCGAGCGCGAGACGAAGCTGTTCTTCGAAAGCGTCATTCGCGAGAATCGCAGCGTCGTCGACCTGCTGGATGCGGACTACACATATCTCAACGAGCGGCTCGCCAAGCATTACGGTATGTCGGGCATCTTTGGCGAGCGATTTCGACGTGTATCGCTGCCGCCCGACAGTCCCCGCCGTGGACTGCTGGGCAAGGGCTCCGTTCTCATGGCGACGTCCTATCCGAATCGGACCTCGCCCGTCATCCGTGGAAAGTGGATCCTGGAGAACATTCTCGGCGCACCGCCGCCACCGCCGCCGCCGAACGTGCCTTTGTTGAAGGACGAGCGAGACCCGCGGAAAGTGCTGCCGATGCGCGAGCAGCTGGCCGCGCACCGCGCCAATCCTGTGTGCGCGAGCTGCCATGCGCAGATGGACCAGTTGGGGTTCTCGCTCGAGAACTTCGATGCGATCGGCGAGTGGAGAGAGAGTTACATGTCCGGCGCGCGGGTTGACGCATCGGGGCAGTTGCCCGGCGGCACGAAGTTCAACGGCCCGTCAGACCTGCGGCAGTTGCTGGTGGCGCATTCAGACGAGTTCGTGACGACCATGACCGAAAAGATGCTGACGTACGCGCTGGGGCGCGGCCTCGAAGCCAGCGATGCACCGGCCGTCCGTAAGATCACGCGTGACGCTGCACGGGAAGACTACCGTTTTGGTTCTTTGATTCAGGGGATTATCACGAGCACGCCGTTTCAAATGAGATTGGCACACGGCCATACTAACTAGGATGGAGGCTGTCGATGTTGATTAAAAAGCTGGCGCTGCCACGCCGCACGTTCCTGCGCGGCATGGGCGTAACGGTGGCGTTACCCCTTCTCGATGCCATGGTGCCGGCTTTGACGGCCGCGGCACCTTCTTCGCCGCGGTTCGCCGCGATCTATGTCGGCATGGGCGCGAACATGTTCGAGTGGACGCCCGCCACCGAGGGCGTCGGCTTCGAGCTCTCGCCCACCCTCAAGCCGCTCGAGGCGTTTCGCAACCGCACGCTGGTCTTGTCCGGGCTGGATAACTTTCCCGGCACGAATCAGGGCGACCTCGGCGGGGATCATCCGCGTCAGGCGCCGGCCTTCATGAGCTGCATGCACCCGAAAGCCACCGAAGGCGCCGACATCCAGGCAGGCGTCAGCGTCGATCAGCTGATCGCGGCAAAAATCTGCCGCGACACGAAGTTGCCTTCGCTGGAGCTCTCAGTCGATCGCAACGACGTCGTCGGCGCGTGCGATCACGGCTACGCGTGCGCGTACTTGAACTCGCTGGCATGGACGTCGCCGACGACGCCGCTGCCGCCGGAGACGAATCCACGTTTCGTGTTCGAGCGGCTGTTCGGCGTCGGCGGGACCGCGGAAGAGCGCCAGGCTCGAGTGCAAGAAGATCGCAGCATCCTCGACGGACTGACTTCCGAGACGTCGAGGTTCAATGCGAGGCTCAGCGCACGCGACCGCACCAGGATGGCCGAGTATTTCGATGCCGTGCGCGCGCTCGAGCAGCGCATCGCCAAGGCCGAGTCGTACAACAGTGATTTTGCGGTGCCCGACCAGCCGGTCGGCGTGCCGCCGACGTACAAGGAATACGTCGAGCTGATGTTCGACCTCGAGGTCCTCGCATTTCAGGCCGACATCACGCGCGTGGGATCGTTCATGATGGCGCGGGAAAACATCCAGCGCGCATATCCCGAGATTGGCCTGCCCGAGGCGCATCACTCGATGTCGCACCACGGCAACAATCCGCAGAAGATGAAGGACTTCGCGAAGCTGAATACGTACCACATCGAAATGCTCGCGAACTTCCTGAAGAAGCTCGATACGGTTGCCGACGGCGACGGCAGCCTGCTGGATCACACAATCGTCCTTTACGGCAGCGGCATGAGCGACGGCAACGTCCACAATACGTTCAGCGTGCCGGTCGTTCTGGCGGGCGGGGAGGCCCTGCACCTCAAGGGGAACCGCCATGTGAAATTCCCGAAGGGGACACCGCTGGCCAACCTCATGCTGGGCGTGATGGACAGGTACGGGGTGAACGCCGACAAGTTCGGTGACAGCACAAGCGAGATTGATTTGCTGACGCTGTGAACGTCGCGCAACGCCAAGCGAGGACACCATGATGAGGCGTCGATCGGTTGCCGGACTGTCACTTGCGGCCATGATGGTCGCAATTGGCGTGGGTGCCGCTGCTCAAGGCCCCAGCACCTCGGCGTCTTTCCCGGCGAGCCCCGCCGCTCCGCTTGCCGACGCCGCGCGGCGCCAGGACAAGCAGGCGGTGCTGTCGCTGCTGGCAAAGAAGGCTGATGTCAACGCACGCCAGCCTGATGGCGCCACTGCTCTTCACTGGGCCGTTTACGCCGCCGACGCCGAGACCACGGCGTTGCTCATCCGCGCGGGGGCAAACGTCAACGTGACGAACGACCACGGTGTGTCGCCGTTCGCCATCGCGGCGAGACAGGGAAACGCGAACATTCTCGGCCAGTTGATGAAGGCGGGCGCCGATCCAAACGACACGCTCAACGAAGTGAACTCCGGCGAAACGCCGCTGATGCACGCCGCGCGCGGGGGCGGTGCCGACGCGGTACGACTGCTGCTTCTCGCGGGCGCGCGGGTGAACGCGCGCGAAAGCTGGAACGGCCAGACGGCGCTCCACTGGGCGGCAGCCGAAGGGCACGGCGCGGTCGTCGAGACGCTCATCGAAGCGGGCGCCGACATCCACCAGCGATCGAATGCGGGGTCGACGCCGTTCATGTTCGCCGTGCGCGAAGGCGACGTGCGCTCGGTACGGGCATTTCTCGCGGCGGGTGCGGACGTCAACGAGAAGCGGCCGGATCTTGCGACGCCGCTGCTGATTGCCATCGTCAACGGACACGAAGATCTTGTCGACCTGCTGCTCGACAAGGGCGCCGATCCGAACGCCGAGGGAGGCACCACCGGTACCACGCTGATGGGCGTGAGAGCGCGTCCGACACGAATTACGCTCAAGACGCCCACGTATCGCGAGCAGTTGCGCGATGTCGGCACCGAAGGCGGGAACGGTTCCAACAACACCTGGGGACGGCCACTTCAGGCGGCTGTGCACCTGGGCAATTGGACCCTCAGCGATGACCGGCTTCTGGTCATCTTCGACCGGATGCGCGTCATCAGGTCGCTCATCAAACATGGCGCAGACGTCAACGGCCGCAACACGGACATGGAGCCGCGCTCGGCGGGTAACCGGTATCGCCGGCGGCTGGTCGGCTTGACGGCGTTTCTCTCGGCCGCAAAAAGTGCCGACGTCGAGGTGATGCGCCTGCTGGTGGAAAACGGCGCCGACCCGAAGATGAACACTCTCCTCAACATCACTCCGCTGATGCTGACCGCGGGCATCGCGTGGGCTGCGTATCAGGATACGGCCAGTGAGGAGCAGGTGCTGGACGCCGTCAAGTACCTGGTGGAAGAGCTGGGAGCGGATGTCAACTTCGTCGCCGACACCGGCGAAACGGCAATGCACGCAGCCGCATACCGCGGTGCCAACAGCGTGGTGCAGTATCTTTTTGACAAAGGCGCCAAGCTCGATGTCGTCGACAAGATCGGACGAACGCCGCTGACCGTCGCCGAAGGCGTCGAGTACGGAAACTCGTTCGCGGCCCAGCCGCATACGGCCGAGCTGCTCCGCAAACTCGGCGCGAAACACATTCCGTGCCCTGGTCTCTGTTCGAACATCATTCCCAAGGAAGCGCTGCCGCCTGAAGAACCGGCGAAGTAGCGCCGCTCAGTCGGCCAGTACGCAAAACGGGGCGGGCCACCCAACGTGGCCCGCCTCTAGAAACGAAACCCAAGCTTCATCACGAACTCGTTGGTTGTGTTCAACGGCTCGTAAAAGCCGAGTTGCTGCCGGACACTGATGCCGTTGACCGTAAACGTCGCCGTCTCGAAGTTCACCGGCGAGGCGCTGACGTTCCAGTGGATGTACTCAGGCTCTAACGACCACCGTCTGGTCATCTGGTATTTCGCGCCTGCGCGTAGTGCCCATCCAGAGTGCTGTTCGAACGAGATATCGGAGAATCCGTCAATCGTGAACGCGGGTGCAATGGCTGTCGCCGGCACATTTCCACCGCCCCGTCGCGAGTCGTGCGTATTTTGCCAGCCATGCAGCAGGTGGTCGTATTCCACGTGAACGCTCAGCGCGTTGTGCGAAGCCACAGTGGTGCGTGCCGTTATGCCGACTGGCAGATACCAATAGTCGTCCGTGCGGTATCCGGCGACGCCGGTCGTACTATTCGACAAATGACGGACGCCCAGACCGAATGCGGGTGACCATGCCCATCTGTGGCCGATGAAATCCTTGCCGAGCAGGGCGCGGCCTTCGAGGTACCAGTCCTTGTCGCCGCTTGCGCTGCACGGCGACCGTTCACCAAAGCCCAACGCGTAACCATTTGGCGACGTGCTGACCGGCCTGATCAGGTAGGGCGAACACCAGCCATCGTAGGTAGTGCTGCCGAAAAGCCCTTGCGCATCGGCCTGGAGAAACCAGTGACGGCTCGCACCGAGTGACATCGTGCCCGTATATCCGCCTCCGAACTTGACGCCGTGGATCGAAATGCTGGTAGGGCTGGGCTCGACGTACTTGTAGCCACTCACACCAAAATTCACTTCATGGCCCGCCGGCGTGACGAGGGTGGCATCCACTTCGGCTGCGCCAGGCGATTGAGTTGATTGGGTCGATGTGAAACCTGACGTTTGTGCGAACGCTTGCGATGGAATGAGTGCGATCGAACCAAGTAACAGGAGCTTCTTTATATGACGCGACACGAGACACAATAGCAGGAGCCACGCAAAGATGTCTCTCATGTGCGCGACGCCTGGCCGCCTCTCGGCTTCCGGTCGGTGTGGGCCACCTCGTCATCATGTGCCGAATGGCTGGTGTGGTGAGGTTTGAAAAATTAGCGCATAGTCAGGCTGAAACTTTCCGTCGCAGCCAGCGTTTGCGGCATACCGTTGCGTGGCCCCACGCCCACCAGCACCGTGTCCAGTGTTCCGAGTGGGACGTCCAGAATAAGCTCCGATTCGCCCTCGGCGCCGGCAGCGTGTGCGGTGACGCCCCCGTAGTAAGCCCCCACCCACAGGTCGAGTGGCGTGGGCCCGGTCCAGTGAAGACGCAGCCTCCCACCGGTGGCAATGGGCCGCACCCTGATCTCCTTGCATGGTGCGCAGGAATACGTTCCGTCCCAAAAGGAGTCCTCATGCTCCGACGAGTAGCTGAGATCGTCGGCGGAAATCACGCTCGACACACCCGAAGCCAGAGACAGGGTGAACAATGGCTGCATCTTGAGACTGATCGGGCCGCCAGCGTTCAACGCAAAGTCCGGGGGTTTACGCCAGTAAGTGAATCGAAAGCCGTCCTTCTCTAGCACCAGGACGCTCTGGGTCACATTTTCAAGTAAGAAGGCACCCGTACTGTCGGTTGTCACCGCTCCGCCGGGCGGGTTGGTGCGAACGGCGACGCCTGACAGCGGCGCGCCATTGACTTCCCTGACGTTGCCAGAAACCGAATACGAGCTCGGCGTTGGGGTTGGGGCTGGCACAGGCGCCGTCGTGGGTGAGGGTTGAACACTGGGCGCGGTCGGCGGCACGTCGAAGCCTTCGCACGCTAGTGAAGAAGAGCCGAGCGCGCCGACGCATACACAGAAGGCAAACGCTCGCAGGGACGAACCTCGGGTTCCGCGGGCATTCATGTCGTCCTCCAGGCACTATCGACGTTCGTGTGGGCAAGTGGCATCGATACCCCACCCGTGGGATTCGACACAGAGATATCACTCGGAGGCCGGAGAAATCCTTCGGAGTGGTTCCAAGTTTTCTCCAAACTTCCTCGCGAGGGGTCTGGGTGTAGACAGCGACCAGGGGAATAGGGCACGCTGACGCGCGGGGCGCGTCAGATGGCGGACCGATCCCTTCCACTTCTTCTGCCGGCCGGCTTCGACGAGAACAGAGATATGAGCTCCTATCATTTCGGATCGTTCATTCTCGACGCACGGGAACGGCGCGTCCTCCGGGACGGATGCCTACTACCACTCACACCGAAGGTGTTCGACACCCTCGTCTATCTGGTGGAGCGTCACGGACGTCTAGTCGGAAAGGACGAACTCCTGGAGGCGATCTGGGGTGGCTCATCTGTCGAAGAAGGATGTCTTCCTCGTGCGATACATGTTCTTCGCAAGGCGTTAACGTCGGGAGATGGCGACAACGAGCTTCACCATCAGTACATAGAAACCGTACCCACGAAAGGGTATCGATTTGTCGCTGACGTCAGGTGTGTTGATGGACATCCGCCACCGGCCGATTTTCGGGTTGCCGGGGGCCCCGCAGAGCCCGAGGCCGAACGTGAGGCGGGAGCAACCTTGTGGCGTCGCGCGCTCCTGGCGGTCTCTTGCATCGCGATCCTGGCGCTCGTTGGTTTGACCTGGCGCGCTCTCGACCAGCGCGGCACTTCCCCGTTGGCTGGTTTGCGGCGACTCACGCCTCAAACCGCCAGCGGTGCAGCGTACGGCAGATTCCAGAGCGGACGGCTGCACCTCGAGCGCCATCGCCCTGGCGATATCGAGGCGGCACTGGGGGACTTTGAGGCCGCCATCCAACTGGATCCGACGTTCGCGGCCGCGTACGCCGGTAAAGCGGACGCAAAGTTCTTTACCTACTGGAACACCGGTGCGCACGATGACATCGCACAGGCTCGACTTGCCATTGGCACGGCGATCGAATCGGATCACGATAGCTCCTATGCACATACGCTGCGGTGCCGTCTTCTGGGCACGTACGACTGGGAATTTGCGGAAGCGGAAACCGAATGCCGTCGAGCGGTTGATCTCGACCCGCAAAATCACGAGGCGCGAAGGGAGTTGGCATTTTTGATGAACGCGATCGGCAGGCGAGATGACGCGCTGAAGGAAATGGACGCCGCCATCGCAATTGCACCGACGTCCTTCAACAAGCGTTCCCGAGGGTTGCTGCTCTATTTCGATCGGCGGTTCGATGAAGCGATTGCCCAGCTGAAGCAAGTTGAAGCCACAGATCCCGACTACCTAGAAAGCAGCCGCTGGCTCGCGCGATGCTTCGAGCAGAAAAAGGACTACGGTCAGGCGCTCGAGTTCCTCGTCCGGTACCGCGAATCGGCCGGAGCCAGACCCGAAGAAATCACGTTGCTGCGGCGCGCGTTCGGAGCCGGGGGCTGGTCGGACGTGCTTCGGGCGTCGACACCACACGGTCGACTAGCGCCGAACTTGGAGACGGCCGGCACCTTTGCGCAGCTCGGCGAGCTGGACGTGGCATTCGAGGTACTCGAGTCGATGATCAGCGCCCGCCGCGTGATGATCGTGCACATGGACAGTGAGCCCAGGCTGGATCCACTGCGGTCCGACCGGCGCTTTGACCAGTTGGCCAGGCGTGTAGGCTTGCGGTAATCGGAACGCCTCCAGCTCACTTCCATAGTGGAAATTACTTGCGCGCCGCGGCCCTACTTCGCTCCCTTGGCGATCTGGGCGCGGAGCTCGTTGTCCTGGGCGGCGATCTCGGGACCGAAATCCTCCGACTCCCAGAGCGGACGGATCTCGAGGTCCGACGGACCCGGCATCGGGTTGGGGCAGCGCTTCGCCCACTCCATAGCCTCGTCCATCGACCGCACCTTCCAGATCCAGAACCCCGCCACCAGCTCCTTGGACTCTGCGAAGGGGCCGTCGGTCACCGTCCGTTTTGTGCCGTTGAAGTGCACCCGCTTCCCGAACTTGCTCGGCTTGAGCCCGTCACCGGCGAGCATGATCCCGGCTTTTACCAACTCTTCGTTGTACTTCCCCATCGCCTCGAACCTCTCGGCGGCGCCCTCGACGTCGAACGGGTTGTTCTCGGCCTCGGATTCCTTCGTCGCCTTCACGATCACCATGACACGCATATCGCCTCCTTATGAGCACAGTTGGGAGCCCGTCAACGGGCTCTACCACTACGTCGAACGGGGCGAGCTGATTTCGACATCCGTCGACTCGAGACCATCAGTTGGCCTTCGCCAGACGTTTGGGTGGTGCCGCGCCCTTGCGGAACGTCGGCTCGCCGGTCGGCCCGGCTTGAGCCGGCAGGCTGTGCAAATACTCGTAGAGCGCGCCCAGGTCGGCCGTGCTCATCTGCCCGAACGCTTCCCACGGCATGGGCGACCCAAGATGGTGCACGCCGCCCTTTTGAAAACGCGCCACGAACGTCGCGCGGTCTGGGAATTTGGTCAACGCGCTGTCGTGCGCCGGTGTGAGATTCGGCGTCACGAACCAAATTGACGGGTCCGCGCCGGGACGCGAGGCCGGTTCCATCTCCGAGCCACCAGAGAACTCGGCGCTCACGGCAGCAAACGAAATCGGATCGCGCTTGGTATGGCAGCCGACGCAGTTGGCCACCGTACGCGCCAGGTACTTCCCACGTTCGACTGTCGGCGCCATTTCCGGCGCGCGGACGACCGGCTCAATGCCGGTCCGCGGCTTGAACACCGGCGCGAAACTCTTGACGACTTTTCCGATCAGCGTGAACTGGTTCGCTGGAACCGCGTTCCTGACCGCGGGCTGTGCGCGCAGGTACGAGATTATCGCAGTGAGGTCGCCGTCGCTCAGGTTGGCGAACGGCATCAGCAGCTGCACCGATGCCTTGCCGTCGGGACGCACCGACCACCGCAGCATCCGCGCGATCTGGGCGTCGCTGTAGCGTCCGATGCCGGTCACCGGATCCGGCGTGAGGTTCTTCGAGTAGATGACGCCGAGCGGCGCGGCATGAAACGCCCGGCCTCCGCTGAGCGGGGGGAACTCGCCGCCGTCGGCTGCGGTCTGAGCCTCGTCTTTCGGCGTGTGACACGCCGCACAATGTGCCGGACCGCGCACAAGGTACTCACCGCGACGGATCACTTCCGGATCCGTGGTCGCATGAATGTCCGGCAGCGGCGCATCCCAACTACGATCCCATGTGCGAAACACGAACAAGCCAATCGCACTCGCGGCCACGGCGAGCAACGCAGCAAGGATCGCCGCGCCGCGCTTTACGTATTTCCGTGCTTCGATAGCACTCATAGACCCTCTCGGATGGCGGCCGTACGGCGCCTCCGATGGATAACGCGACAAATCTGCGAAAACCCCGCAGACTCAGCACCGGTGCCTGGAAGTATTTGAACGGGCGCGAGTTGCGGGTGAAGGGTCGATGGTCGCGCCGTCGAACGTGCCGTTCAGGTACGCAAAAACGGGGCGGGCCACCCTACGTGGACCGCCCCGCTATTCCCGATCTCGCCCTCAGAACAAGAAGCGCACGCCGAAGCGAACCATGCGCTCGGTCAGCGCCAGAATGTCCGTGACCCGGCCGAAGTTCGCATTGCCAAACGTTCCGTTCGGGTTCGCGTAGTGCGGTGTGTTCAACGCATTGAAGAAGTCCGCCCGAAGCTCGGCCCGCCGCGGTCCGAAGCGGAGGATCTTCACGATCGACGCGTCGAGGTTGATGTAAGCGGGTCCGGTCAGCAGGTCATACCGTTTCACGTTGCCCCACGTGCCGGCGGGGGGCGCCGAGAACACCGACGTGTCGAACCAGAGCGCGTTCGCACCGATGCCGCCGAGCACCTCGGGCGTCCCCGTCGCGTTCGGCGTCTGGGTATTCCCCGGCGCCCGAAGACCCGACGCGCTGGCGGTGAAGCTGATCGGTGTGCCAGAGGACGCTGAAAACAGGCCGGTGAACTGCCAGTCCCCCAGGATTTTGCTGGCCACACCTTCGCGGAGCCACTTGCCCTCCGGCCCCACCGGCAGCATATACACGAAGCTGCCCGTGTAGTTGTGCAAGGGGCAACAATTGTCGAAGGCCGAGTGGCCATAGCCGCGCTCGAACCTGTCGGGGGCGGCCGGGTAGTCATCGAGGTAGTTCCAGCCACGCCCCAGCGTGTACGAATTGGTTAACATCAGGCCGCCCCGCATGCGGCGGTCCACCTTGACCTGCATCGAATGGTACTTGCGTTGGGGCCGCCCGTCTTTCACCGCCACATTCGTCGTCCCGGTTCGGCCGAACTTCTGGAAGAGCGCCTGGCCGGCGCGATCCGCGCCGACGATCGTGCCCGCATTTATATTTGTGTTGGCATAAGGGATGTTTGTGCGGTTACCGATGTACGCGACTTCGGCCGAGAAGGATCCGGGCAGCGTCCGCTGGTAGGCGACGTTCCACGCGTGCAGCTGCCCCAAGTGACGCGGTTCGGTATAAACGCTCGTGAATTCCTGCGTGAGCAGCGCGCCGTCGGCCACCAGGATGCCGCTGTCCGGAATCGGAACGAGGGAGGGCGCGGGAATGCCCGTGACCATGGCGCCCGCCGCCGCGAAGCTGTTTGGCCCGTTGATGACCTGGTTCTGTTCGACCGGGAAGCCCCGGCAGCACCCATCCGGATACTGCAGCCCGCTCACGCCATAACCGGCGCGGAGGACCGTCTCGTCAGTGATGCGCCAGGAGATTCCCGTGCGCGGGGCGAAGTTCTTCCAGTAGCTCGCGACGCCGAGATCATCGGGAATGTTGCCGTAGCCTGCCACGAGGAGCTGGTTGGTTTCCGGGTCGTAGGTGACCATGCCGCCCTTGCTGTGAAACCCGACCAGGGGCGTGTAGTACTCGTGCCGGAGGCCGAGGTCGAGCGTGATGCGGGGGTGTATCTGCCACTTGTCGTGGACGTAGGACCAATAGGATGAATGCCGTCCACCGCGGTGGGGCTCGTCCATCGGGAGTCCCACATCGGTCACCGCGGGTATGCCTCGCTCGATCTGCTGCGGCACATCCAGCAGGAAGGCCGCCATCTGATTGGCGTAGCCATTCTGCGCCGCGCTGTCACTGGGGATCGCCGTCATCGAGCCGGTGAAGAAGAATGCACCGCGCGGGTGGGTGACCTGATCAAGAAAGTCACTGGTATTCAGGAACTCGAAGCCGACCTTCAGGGTGTGGTTGCCCCAGATTTTCGAGAGGTTCGTCCCCACGTTTGTCCTGCGCTTGGCCCGATCCCATGGCAGCGAATTCTCGGTGCCGATGAGGAAGTTATGGTACGCAGGGATCCTGATCGTGGGAGCCCCGCTGGTAAACATCGTCAGATTCGCGCCCGGTATCCCGATCTGGTCGGCCAGGTTCATCCCGTTCGCATCGGTGATCGCGATGTTCCGGTAATAGCTTTGGCCAGTGCGGATTTCCTGGACGAGCGTCGGTGACCACACCCTGTTGTAATTCACCGAGTAGTTATAAGACGGCTGGTTGCCCGTTCCCGCGTAGTCCTTGATGCCGCCCCAGATGCCGTTTTCTCCGAAGGTCCCCGGGTCGGCCGAATTCGAGCTCTGGCGGCTGTAGCGGACCGCCAGGTTGTCGCTTGTCATCAGCTGATACGTCAGCTTGATGTCGAACTGGTCGGTGGTCTTCGACCGCACGTACGGTTGCTCGTAATTGATCGCCCCGAGCGGCGCGCCCGCGACGTTCGGCATTGGGATGATGGCGAGCAGCCGCTGCGCAATGGGACTGATGCGATCGGCGGGGATCCGATTGCCGGGGAACGGCGTCCGGCCCGTACCGTCGGCATTGCCGGTCCTCGGATCGTAAATGATCGTCGGCGCCGCACTGAAGTCGCCGGTCCGGAACGCCGTCTCCGGGATGTGGGCGCGCGAGATGCGGCCGCTGTCATCCGTGGTGTGCACGTAGTCGCCGAAGAAGAACAACTTGTTGTGGCGAATCGGCCCGCCTAACGTAAAGCCGGTCTGCAGGTACTTTGTTTCGGGTGGCGAAAACAACGAGAAGGGATTCTTCGACATCGTCGCCTCGGTGTTGCCGAAGCTGAAGAGCGATCCGGAGAGGTTGTTCGTGCCCGATTTCAGCGTGACGTTAGTCACCGCGCCGCCGACCGCCCCGAACTCCGCGTCGTAGTTGCTGGTGGTGACGGAGACGGTTTCGATCGCCTCGGCCGAGGGAATCAGGAACGTCAGGTTGTCGCCGTTGTCCGTGCCTTCGAGCTTCGCGGCGTTCCGTTCCCGGTTTTGTCCGTTGACGGTGCTCGACAGGCTGTCCTGCGCGTTGTAGAACTCCGAATGCGGGCGGAACGGCCGCGTCGCGCCCGGCACCGTGACGAGCAT
>Ga0111539_10005472_pt1 | contig 16430 bp, 16 predicted proteins | sample RhiMethybrSRZTD1_FD_79667 | JGI IMG/M metagenome (GOLD analysis project Ga0111539, IMG submission 79667) | Populus rhizosphere microbial communities from Tennessee, USA - Rhizosphere MetaG P. TD hybrid SRZTD1 (version 2) (version 2) | ecosystem: Host-associated > Plants > Roots > Rhizosphere >... | reverse complement strand
TCGTCGATTCGCCCGCCATACCCGCTCCGGCCGCGACGCCGGCTCCCGCTGCGGGCACGCCCGAGGTCAGGCGCTGATGCCGCCAGGAGTTTCCGCAGCCGACTTCAAGTATCTCCTGCCGGAGATCGTCTTGACGGTCGGGTCGCTGCTCGTCCTGATTGCGGACGTGCTGCTTCGAAGGGGGAGCCGCGTCCTGCCATGGCTCACCATCGCCGTGCTGGGCGCGACAGCCGTAGCGCTGGTGCCGTTCGCCAATGAGCACCGGGAAATTGCCAACGGACTGATCGCCATCGATCGATTCGGCCTGTTCTTCAAGGTCCTGTTTCTCATTGCCGCGGCCATGACGGTGATGATGTCGGTGCGCTATCTCGAAATCGAAGGCGCGAGCCCCGGGGAGTACTACTTCCTCATCCTGTGTTCGACGCTGGGCATGATGATCATGGCCGGCGGGATCGACCTGATCACCACATTCATCGGCCTCGAAACGATGGCCGTGTCGTTTTACATTCTGGCCGGCTTCATCAAACCCAACCAGCGATCGAACGAGGCAGCCGTCAAATACTTTTTGCTCGGCGCCTTTTCGCTCGGGATCCTGTTGTACGGGATGTCCCTCATGTACGGGCTGTCGGGCACGACGAATCTCCGCGTCATGGCGACCGCGTTCGGCGGCCAGGAACGGGATCCGCGACTGATGCTGGCGGTCGTGCTCATCGTCGCCGGCATGGGATTCAAGATTGCAGCGGTTCCGTTCCATATGTGGGCGCCCGATGTCTATGAGGGGTCGCCGACGCCGATCACGGCATTCCTCTCGGTGGGATCGAAAGCGGCGTCCTTTGCGATGCTGCTGCGGATTTTCCTCGAGGGACTGCCGGTCATGAGCCCCGACTGGCGCCTGATGTTCGAGGTCCTGGCGATTGTCACGATGACGATTGGCAATCTCGCCGCGCTGACGCAGTCGAACTTGAAGCGGATGCTCGCGTACTCGTCGATCGCGCATGCGGGCTATCTCCTGATGGGAGTGGTCGCCGGCACCGAGCGTGGCATTACGGCGATGCTGATTTATCTGATGGTCTACTCCTTCATGCAGCTCGGCGCTTTCGCAATCATTGTCATGCTGCGACGGCGTGACATGATCGGCGACGAGCTCAAGGACCTCAGCGGTCTGTATCACCGGCATCCCTTCGGGGCGTTTGCCATGCTCTTGTTCATGCTGTCGCTTGGCGGCATTCCGCCGACCGCCGGGTTCATGGGTAAGTTCTGGCTGTTTGGCGCAGCGATCGAGTCGGGCTACATCGGTCTGGCTGTGATTGGCGTCCTCAATAGCGCGATTTCCCTGTATTACTACATCCGGGTTGTCGTGTTCATGTACCTGAAGAAGGACGTGACCGGATCGGAACCGACCATGAGTCCGATGCTCGCCGTGACGGTCGCCATCGCTGTCGTGGCCACACTGGCGATGGGCGTCTATCCGAGGCAGCTCTTCGAGCTGGCCGAGGCGTCGGCGCAGAGCCTCCACCTCACCGGGGTTGCGGCGGCTATTCGTTGACGGCCGGTGTCGGGGCACTCGCTGAAATACGCAGGAAAAGGCCGTAGTTCAGAGGTTGGTGAAGTTTTTCACAAGGTGAGCTATACTGCCCGACGGCGTGGCTGAGGATGTCTGGTAAAAAGCCTCGCGACAGTCGTGGTTCCCCCTTCCAGCGATCGACCAAGGCGTTCCAGGAGAACGTCACTCGCTCGGGGGCGGTGGCCGCCGCGAGCTATGCGTTGATCGGCGCGATTCTAATGTTCGGCGGCATCGGATACGCTGTCGACCGATGGCAGGGCACCGCACCCTGGTTCCTGGTCGGAGGGCTGTTCCTGGGTGTCGCGGTCGGCATGTACGAGTTGGCGAAGACCGTCTGGCATAAATGAAGGGTGTTGCGGTGATGGTCGCCGCCGGGTTTGGCTCCTGGCTCGTGGCCTCCCTGCTGCTCGGCTCGCGCGTGCGACTCGAACTGCTGTGCGGCATGATCGGGCCGCTGGCGGGTGTGAGTGGATCCTGGGTGCTGGTTGAGCGTACGCACCGTCGGAACCCGCAGGCCGTGACCTCCGTGATGATCGCGGCGTTCGGGTTGAAGTTGCTGTTTTTCGGGGCTTACGTCGCCGTGATGCTCGTCGGGTTGTCGCTGCGTCCGGCGCCGTTCATGGCCAGCTTCGTGAGCTACTTTTGCGGGCTCTATTTGGTGGAAGCGCTGTATCTTCAGCGCCTGTTCAAGTGATGCTGCCACAGGAACAAGTCGAACACGCCGCGACCGAGGTTGCCGGAAAATTCCAGGCAGGCACGGTCATCATCGAGCACGTGTCGAACAGCGGGATTGATCACCCGCTGATTCACCTGCCACCCGTTCTCGGCGTCGACTTGTCGGTGACCAAGCACGTCCTGATGCTGTGGATCGTCGCGGCGACCGTCTTCGTCGTCGTCACCTGGACCGTGCGGCGATACTTGAAACAGGACCGGCTGGTGCCGTCCGGATTCATGAACGGCCTCGAGTTCGTCGTGGAGTTCGTGCGGGACTCGATTGCCCTGCCAAACGTCGGCAAGAAATGGCTGAGTGTCTGGACTCCGCTGGTTCTGACGTTGTTCGTGTTCATCCTCTGCTCGAACGCCGTCGGGTTGATTCCCATTTTCGAGGTGCTCGGCCTACTCGATCGGTTCGTGCTGCACACGAGCCACGAGTCGTTGCTCAATCGCGTCATTCACGGCGGCTCAACCACGACCGGGAACTACAACGTCACCGCCGCGCTGGCGTCGATTACGTTCGGCGCCATCATCATTGCCGGCACCAGAGCGCATGGGTTCGTCAAACACTGGAAGAACATTGTTCCCCACGGGTTGAATCCCTTTATTTACGTGATTCTGATCCCTATCGAGGTTCTCGGGATGTTCGTGCGGCCGTTCGCGCTCACCATGCGACTTGCCGCGAACATGACGGGCGGCCATATCGCGATTCTCACGATTCTCTCCTTCGTGTTCATTTTTGCGGAAACGTTCGGGGGCCCCACCGGGCTTGGGGTTGGCTTCGGGCTCTCAATTCCGCTCGCGGTGGCCGTTACCGGACTCGAAATTATTGTCGTTCTCGTTCAAGCGTACGTTTTCACCCTTCTGTCGGCCGTGTTCATCGGCATGGCCATCCACGTGCACCACTGAGCATGAGTCTCTACGAAAGGATACGGAAATGAGCAGAGCAGGTGTTTTTCGAAGGGCGGCAACAGTCATTGGGCTGGCCCTTGCATTCGCGGCAATTGTCGGCGCCCCCCTTCTGGCACAGGAGCCAGCCCCGGCGGCGGCTGCCGCGGGATCGTTGAGCCTGGCATGGCTCGGCGCCGCGATCGGGCTTGGCATGATCGTCATCGGCGCCGGCCTCGGCATCGGGAAGTTTGCCGCAGCGGCGGCTGAAGGCATCGCTCGTCAACCGAGCGCGGCCGACAAGATCACCGGCGCAGTGAACCTGCCGCTGTTTCTGCTCGAAGGCGTCGCGATTATCGCGGAGGTCGGCATTCTGCTGATCGTTCTGAAGTAGTCCTCACACAGCTCGGCACGCCGCGGCGTGGCTCCGAGAACGAGAGACGAGAACGCACGTTATGGATAACCCGCTTCTCCAACCCGATCCCGGGCTGTTCATCTGGACCATCCTCACGTTCCTGGTCCTGTTGACGGTCCTGGCCAAGTTCGCGTGGGGTCCGCTGCTCCGGGCACTGGAAAGCCGGCAGCAGGCCATTCGTCAGTCACTCGACGATGCGCAGCAGGCCAAGCTGGAGCTGGATCGAGTACAGCAAGAGTCCCTGCAGATCATCCGGCAGGCACGTGTTGAAGGGGAGTCGATCGTTGCGAGCAGCCGCTCCGAGGGCGAACGGCTCAGGTCGGAGATACGGCAGCAGGCGAAGGCGGATGCCGACACGATTGCTCGAAACGCGCAGCGACAGATCCAGCTCGAAACGGAGCGGGCGCTTCAGCAGATCCGCCACGAGGCCGTTGACCTGTCCGTGATGATCGCGTCAAAACTGCTTCAGCGGAATCTGACGAAAGAAGACAACGACCGGCTGATCGAAGAAGCCCTCAGGCAGGTCGAAAGCCCCAAACACTAACTCATTGCGTCGCGCGGATGCCCGGCTGAGCCGCCGGCGCGAACAGTCGACGCTCTTCCGCACGTACGGCTGCGGCTTGGCGAGGATTGCCAAACGTCTCCCAGAGGCGGGCCGCCAGCTGGTAGGTTTCTCGAGTGGGCGAGAAGCGCAGCAGGGCCGAGATGGTTTCGCCCGCCTCGTCCAGCCGACCCGTTTTTCTGTAGACGGAGGCGAGTGCAGCGCGCGCCCGGCTGTTCTGCGGAAACGATTTCAGCTCTTCGAGGAATTCCCGCTCGGCCTCAGCGTATTCCTTGAGCCGGCCGTGCGCATCTCCTGCGTAGTAGTGCAGTTCCGCCATCGGCTCGCCGTGAGCGGTTTCCAATTCGCTGATCGTCTTCTCGAAGAACGGGAGGGCATCAGACAGGCGTCCCTGGTCGTACAGCAGACGCGCCTCGACGTAGTCGACCAACGGGAGCCGGGAATCCATCTCCCGTGCGAGGACGGCTTCCTCGCGTGCAGTCTCCGCGTCATGGCGCGCGAGGGCAATTTCTGCGAGTAGCGTGTGCGCCGACGCCTCCTCCTGCGCGCTTGATTCAGACTCTGGTTTCACAACCTGCGCCGCGTGTTGACGCGCCTCGTCGAGCCGCCGAAGTCTCAGTAGGACGGCGGCGGCCCCAAGATGCCCTTCCGCATTGTTTGGCTGCAGCGCGAGGATGCGCGCATAGGCCGCCGCCGCCTGATCGTGGCGCCCCGCCAGCGTGGCAAACGCGGCCAACTGCTTCCAGAGGTCTGCGCGGTCGGGCTCTTCCCGCAGCGCGGCCCGCAGAAGGTTGATGGCCTCCGACCATCTCCGTGCGATACCGAGTTGGACGGCCGAGCGATAGGTTTCGACGATGAGAACTTTATCCTTCGGATCGATCGGATCGGAGTCCACATCGTTCGACTCTGGCACCGCAGAAGCCGTCCCGACGTAGCCGAGGGCATCGAGATGCTCGCGTTCGACCGACGAGATAGCGGCCGGCTGCGGCATCGCCATACCGACACCGAATTTCTTCAGTTCGTGCCTGAGGATGTCTATGACGGGTGGGACGTTGCCGGACCCCGCCGCCGCGAGGTTGTTCAGTTGCCGCGGGTCGCGCTCGAGGTCATACAGCTCCTCCTGTGGAGCACGAATGTATCGGTACCGTCCGTCGGTGATCGAGGTGAGCTCGCTCCAACCGAAATGGTAGCGACCATAGAACGACTCCGAATAAATCATCCGTCGATCCAGCCGCCCGCCATCGAGGAGCGACGTCAACGATCGGCCGCTGAGATGCCCGGAATCAGGTGCCTTGGCCAGATCAAGGATCGTGGGCGCGAGATCCACGTGCTGAACGAGATCGGTGACGCGTCGGCCCGCACCCTCCGCGCCTGCCTGCTTGATGATGAGCGGAATGCGGAGCGCTTCCTCGTACACGAACAGGCCGTGCCCCTGCTCCCCGTGGTCGCCCAGACCCTCACCGTGATCGGCGACGAGAATAATGGTCGAACGGTCGTAGAGCTGGTGCGCCTTCAGATAGCGGACGAGGCGTCCCACCGCCTGGTCGAGGCGCCCGAGCTGACCGTCGTACGCTGAGCCGACGGTCGCGGCTGAATCCACCCCGTTCGAAGGACGTGTCTCACTGAGCTGCAGCAAGAGAAACAGCCGTGATGTTCCCGCGCCGTCGAGCCAGTGCTCGGCGATGCGTTCCGACGCCTCGCCGCCGCGCCAGAGTTCACCCACGGCTGAATCAGGATCGGCTGCCGGCATCTCGGAGTCGAAGAAGGTGAATCCCTGGTCGACCCCAGTCTCCTTGCGCAGCGCGTAGGTCGAGACCACGCCGCCTGTCGCAAACCCTCTATCGCGCAGCATTTCCGCCAGCGTCCGTTCCTCATCTTTCACGACGAAGCCGACACTGTCGCGAACGCCCGTCTCGAACGGCAGACGCCCTGTGAGCATCGAGACGTGAGCTGGAAGAGTTTGGGGCACGTGTGCGTAGGCGTGTTCGAACACGATGCCATCAGCGGCGAGCGTGTCGATGGCGGGGGTGCGGGCCTGCCGATATCCGTAGACCGGAAGACGATCGGCTCTGAGGCCTTCGACTGAAATGAGAATGATCGGTCCGTTGACCGGCGCCGACGCACGCGCGTAACGCCAGCCGCCAACGGCCGCCAGCGCGGTTGCCAAGGCAACCAGGCCGAGAATGAAGGTATACCGGAAGGGGCGCGACACCTATTTGTTCAACTGATCGATGGCGGTCTTGGCGAGACCGGCTTCTGGCGACGAGGGGTCGACCGCAATCGTCCTGGTCATGTAATCCGCGGCTGCGGCTGTGTCACCCTGCTTGATTGCAACCAACCCGAGCTTGTAGAGCGGCTTTCCCCATGACGGGTCGGCCGCCGTCGCCTTCTGAAACCACTTCGCCGCTTCCGCCGTGTCGCCGGTCCCGAGTTTGAGGTCGCCGAGGCTGTAGAAGCTCTCACGTCCCGCCGTCGAACTTTCAACGGCCTGCATCAGTGCCGCTTCTGCGGCTTTGGTATCACCCTTTTCGCTATTGGCAGCGCCGATCCCTATCTTGGCTTTCTCACTGTCGGGATTGACGCGCAGCAGGTCGCGATACGCGGCGATCGCTGCGTCGTAGTCGCCCTTGCCGCGGTACGCGGCTGCGATCTGGAGATTGATGTTACTGATCGAAGGAGCCTTCGCGAGGACCGATCGATACGCGACCACAGCTTCGTCCCAGCGCTTCTGATTGAACAGCGCGTCGGCGGCCGCGAGCTCACTCTGGAGATCCTTGGCGGAAATACTGCCGAGCGGACCCAGGCCGACGCCGCTGCGCCGAATGGCAATCGTCATCGGCGGATTCGCATTGTTGCCCGACCGAAGTTGCACTTCACCAGCCTCTGGCAGGTATCCGGGCGCCGAGGCAATCATCCGCCATTGTCCGGGGCGAAGTCCGATCATCGTGAAGCGTCCCTTGTCGTCGGTCGATGCGGTAAAGGTCTGACCGAGATTGGCGTTTTCAGCCGTGACCGTGGCCGCCCGAATGATCTTGCCGGTCTCATCGACCACGGTTCCGACAATCTTCGCCTGCGCCGAGGCTCCGCGGGCCAGAGCTGTGAGAAAGAGGAAAAGCAGTGCGATGCGCGAAAGCCGGGAACTCGAGCGCATGTCCGAAACCCCCAAATGCCTGCAAAGAGGCGTCGCCCGGGCCAGTATATCTGAATCAGAGCAGCCAGTCCGGTTGGTACAACAGCGTGTAGACGAGGACGCCGGTGACGGAAACGTACATCCAGATCGGCCAGGTCCACCGAGCAATGGCACGGTGCTGCACAACACGGCCCTTGAGTCCCCGCGACAGGGTCACGATGGCCAGGGGGGGCACGGTGGCGGCGAGCGTGACGTGGGTGATGAGGATCGTGAAGTACAACGGCCGGACAAAACCCACGCGCGTGAAACGAACCGAGCCGACCTGCGCGTGATAGACGATGTAACAGATGAGAAACAGTGAGGAGGTCACGAATGCGCTGATCATGCACAGGCGATGCTGCTGGATTCGCCCCTTCCGAATGAACACGTAGCCAATCAGGAGCAGCAAGCCCGACAGCGCGTTCAGACTGGCGTTCAGTGCGGGAAGGTCGTGGAGACTCATCAGTAGTCGGGACCCAGGTCGAGAATGACTTGATCGCTGGAAACGCTAGTGGAACACGATCATCGAGGCCCAGATCAGGGGAAGGTAGATGATGGATCCAAAAAACAGTCGCCGCGCGGCGGCGTCCGAACGGGATGTCGCGAAACGCGCTGCCAGCCAGATCAGCGCCGTCCCTAGTGCCAGCGCGATCCAAAAGTAGGCCCAGCCGCTGACGCCGACGAGCGTCGGCGCGAGGCTAACCGGCATCAGGACCGAGGCATAGATGACCGCGTGCCGTCCAGTTCGCCTGCCGTCGGGCTCGACGACTGGGAGCATGGGAAATCCGGCCTGTCGATAATCGTCACGGTAGAGCCAGGCGATCGCCATGAAGTGGGGAATCTGCCAGAGAAACACAATAGCAAAGAGCGCGAGTCCGCCAATCGAGAGAGTTCCGTGCGCCGCCGCCCATCCGATGAGCGGCGGCAAGGCACCGGGAACGGCACCGACGAGCGTTGCCGCCGACGAACGTCGCTTCATCGGCGTGTAGACGAACAGATAGACGACGATGGTGATGAGGGCCAGTGCGGCAGCGAGGACGTTGGCCAACAACATCAGGCAGACGATGCCGGCGCTGGCCAGCAGGATACCAAAGCGCTGCGCGTCGCCATGTGTCACGCGGTGGTCGGGCAACGGACGCGTGCGGGTGCGCCGCATCAATGCATCCGTGTCTCGCTCGTAAACCTGATTGAGGACCGCCGCACCGCCCGCAACGAGTGCGGTTCCGGCAACCGCCGCGGCCATCGGCAATACCCGCACGAGCGGAGCGCCAAGATAGTAGCCCGCCGCGCTGGTTGCGACGACGAGCAGGTTCAGCCGAGGTTTGGTCAGCGCGAGGTAGTCGCCAACAACGCTCGACCGGCGATCCGCTGCGATCGAAACCGAGCCGACATCTGCGCGGGCATCCTTCACGCGCGCAGTCCCGTCGCATTCGTCGGCTTCGGCTGCAGCGCGACCGCCTGGTCGGCCTGACGGTGGCCTGTGGCGAACTCCCGCCCCGATTCGGTCGAAGGCCGCGTGCCGAGTTCTGCGACTCGCACCGAAGCGAACCGCACCCGCCAGCTGCGGAGCGTAATGACGAGAGAGGTGGTCAACACGAGCGCGCCGCACACGACGTGCGCGCTGTTGATCCACACGTTGCGCTGACTGAGGACGGTCAGCGCTCCCAGCGTGACCTGGATCCCGACGAGCGCGGTGATGAGAACCGCCGGTCGAAGCAATCCGGCCCGACTTCGGTGGTGATACCAGATGTGCGTGGACGTGGCGAGGATGCTGAGAGCCGTCAACACCGCACCGAGGCGATGCGCGAAGTGCACGGCGATCCCTGCGTCCCAATGATCCGGGATGAGGCCTCCGAACATCAGCGGGAAATCCGGAATCGCGAGGCCGGCTCCCATATGACGCATCGCCGCGCCAACGAGGATCTGAACGTAGATGATCACGCTCGTCGTGGTCGCCACTCGCCTGAGCATGGCGTCGTCAACCTGTCCGTCACCGCGTATCCAGCCCGGGGAGGTAAAGAGGGCGAGTGCGACAGTCAGGCAGAAGAAGATCTCTGCAAGCGCCGCGTGAGCGGTGGAAACCGGCGCAGGAAGGAAGTAGCGCACGGTCAGGCCCCCGAGTAGACCCTGAACAATGACGGCCACAAGGGCCAGTACGCCGAGGCGCTTGATCCAGCGGCGCGGCTCAGCGAGCCACAACCAGGTCGCGAGCACGATCGTGAGGAACCCGACCGTGCTGGCAATGAGACGGTGACCGTGTTCGTAGAAGATGCCGCCGACCCATTTCGACGGCGGAAAGGTGAACATGTTCTGGCCGTACGTGGTCGGCCAGTCAGGGACTGAGAGTCCCGAACCGGTGCTCGTGACGAGGCTGCCCGCCAGCACCAGAAGGACGGTGCAGCCGGCGACGAGCTTCGCAAACTTGTGGAGCATCTTTCACTGGGCCGTCAGGGCTCATCGCCGCCTGCCGGGGCACGCAAGAGCGGACGCCGCCACCAGCGCGTCGAGACAGCGAAGCGAAGCCCGCTTCGCTGCCCGACCAAGTGGTGACCGTCCGCCGGAGTCTAGTTAGTTGCCGCAGCCGCCTTGAAGGTGAACGAGATATCCTTCGTTTCCTTCGCCGCGATCGTCACGCTCTGCGTCTGGGTGCCGAGCTTCTCATGCCAGGCCTCAACCGTGTAGGTGCCGGGCGGGAGGTCTTTCAGCTCGAACTTTCCTGAGTCGCTCGTCACCGCGAAGTACGGATGATCCAGGACGCCGACGTACGAGTTCATCCAGCCGTGCACCTCACACTTGAAGGGCACCATCACTTCCTTCTTGTCGAAGGTATGCGTGATCTTCATGTTCTGGAGGGGCTGAGCGGTGTTGAATTCGGTATTGTCCTTCGGCAGCGCGTGGATGTTGTGGAGCGTCGGGTCGCTGTTGCTGATCTCGATGGCCTGGCCGACGCGCACGCCGAAGACGTGCGGGTGGTAGCGGCAACCCTTTTGATCGATGTGCGCCATTTCAGATGGCGTATCGAACACGTAGTTGCCAAGACCATCCTTCACGTAGACGAACACGTTGCCCAGCGACTTGCCGTCGGAGCCGACGACGTAGGTCTCCTGCAACTGCGCGCCGGAAGCCTCTTTCACGCAGACCGGATCGGCGTTCATCTTGATGGGCAGATTCTTCGGGGCCGCGCCGTCGAGCACAACCATGCCGGTGACACTGCCGGCGGTTGCCGTGTCCACTTTCATGCCGGCAGGGGCACCCGCCGGAGACGCCGGGGAACCTGACGTGCTCGAGGTTTCCTGACTTCCGCCACAACCGACCACGGTCGCGGCAAGGGTTAAACTGAGGCCGTACACCCAAACATTACGTAGACGCATTGAAACTCTCCTCACGAAATTAAGCGCAAAGGTCACACCGGGCGGACCGTCAATCATACCCTACCGTGCTGTCGTCGGCGTGCCACCAGCTTCGCTCAGCTTGCGTTCGACACGGTCCTGAATCCAGTGCGAATCCCACCATTCCACCGGGTTGACCGCGTGGGCGTTGACCAGCATTGTGAAGTGCAGATGGTCTCCGCCAGCCAGCCCGGTCATGCCGCTTCGGCCGATGGTCTGTAATCTGGTCACCGAGTCCCCGACCTTCACATCAATCGATGAGAGATGCCCATATAGAGAGGCGACACCCATGCCATGGTCGATGATCACGCAGTTTCCGTAAATGCCGAGCCAGCTGGCGTTGACGACTTTTCCGGCGTTGGCGGCGACCACCGCAACCGCGGATGTGACCGCCAGGTCGAAACCGAGATGCACTTGCTGATCGACATCTTTGCCTTGATAGACATAGGTCCGTCGATCGGCGAACCCTGCTTCTACTTGCGAGTTTCCGAGCTGTACGAAGGGTCCGCTCCACAGCCGAGTCGGCGCCGTCGAGCCGGTCAGTTCCGTAATACGCTCCGCATTCAACCGACGCAAGTCACCGTTGATGCGCAGAAACGCCGGCAACAAGCCAGCCCCCGTGGCGCTCGCAGCGTCGAGCTTCAGTTCCGGAGCGTGGGCAAGAATCTCCGGCACGACCCGTTGCATGAACTTGTCGTCCACTTCGATGCGGCTTCGCTTGAACGACTTGTCGAAGACGTCGTTCACGAATGACGTCGTTGCTTCGTTACCCGCCCCGTCGCGCGCAAACAGTGCAATGGGAACCGCCAACGGCTGATCGTGGAGCAGCGCAAAGAACGCGACCTTCAGCGATGGGTCCGCGCCGTCGAGCCCCGCCCCCGCTGCTGCGAACCCCGGATACTCGAGGTCGCCAACGCGGACGCCTGATGTGACGTCAGGCGGAGTGACGCGGTAGACCACCATCTCAGAGCCGCCGCGGTTGATGTAGTGATGGGTCGACACCGCGGAGATTCTCGGCGGGTCGAGCCGGACCTCGACCTCTTTGCTGGCGCTGCTGGATAGCGTCCGAAGGTTCAGCAAGGATGGCCGAGCCGCCTCCACAGTGATCCGTGCAGCTCCTTCGTGAAGCTCAGGCACACCCTGCTTTCCAAACGGGCGCACCACGCGAAGGCCCTTGCCCGACGGATCGGTCGACACGGTTGCCGACTGACGAGCATCGAGAGTGAAGAGCGGAATACGTTTCCCGTCCTGCTCGAGATTGATAGTGAGCATCGATGGAGGAGCGCCTTGAACCAAGACGTCGATTGCACCCTGCTGTCCGACCAGCCGGTCGGGTTTCTCGATGACGATGCCAGGGGGAGCACCACGCCCGGCGATGAAATAGGTGACGCCGATCGCGGCGGCGGCAAGAAGTAGAAGCCCGACGAGCCATCGGATCATGGACTCCATCATACAAAGTTTGATAAGTTTGGAGGTCCAGCCTGGCGTGAGGCGGTATCGTCTAACGGTTAGGACGGATGGTTCTCAACCATCAAATCGGGGTTCGATTCCCCGTACCGCTACCAACTCTCCACATTCCGACTTGATCTGATCCAGTGCACAGGTGCCACTAGAATCGCTCCTGGTGGCAGAGCAACACCACACCAACCGGACCTGGGCGCTGCAGTGGGCCGCGGCGATCGCGGTGTTCCTGTGCGCTGTCACGATTCGAACCTGGGGAATACGCGATCAGCTCTGGCTCCTGGGCGATCAGATTCGCGACTGGAGCATCGCGCTGCGTCCGTTCAGCGAGCTCCGCCTGGTTGGTCCGCCGACCCATCTTCACGGCTACACCCTTGGTCCCGCGTACTACTGGCTGATGTGGGCCATTCGCGTGGTGATTGGCCCCTGGTTCGACAACCTTCCCCACGCGGGCGGCATCGGACAGGCGATTGTTGAATCGGCCGCGGACGGGCTGCTGCTCGTCGCGGTGTGGCGTCGTACCCAAGCTCCGGTGGTCGCCCTGACGTTCATCGTCCTTATCGTCACGGCGGCCTACGACGTCTGTCTTTCGGCAATCGTCTGGACCTCACCAGTTGCGTCCGGTGTGGGAAGATCGCGATTGCCCTCATCCTGCTGGACTGGCACCGGCGATCGGCGTGGCGCACGGCGGTTGTCGCCGCGTTGGCGTGGGCTGCGGTTCAGATCTATACGGGCAATATCTTCGTCGCGGTTGGTGTGTTTGCGGCACTCGTTGCCGATTCGATCGACGAGCCTGCGCCCGACTGGCGTCGCTCTGCGCGTTACACAGGTGCCAAGGCGGCGGCTGTGTTGGTGATGCAGATTCCCTACGCGGCAGATCAGGTTCTGAATCGGTTCAGCCAGCCCGGAATGGGTGCCGTGACCGGCAGTATCACGAGTGTTCTGACTGGACGTTCTCAGTTCGAGTTTTCCAAGAGCGTTCGAGATCTGACGGCCGCCATCGAATTCACCCAGGGCATGCCGTGGCACATTCCCTACGTCGCGTGGATTCTTCTGCTATGCGCGTGCCTCTTTGCTCTTCGGTTCCATCGCGATCGCGCCCTTATCCTGGTCACCGTGCTGCCGCTCGTGGCAGCGTTCGTGGGCTACGCGGCCTTTCGAGGCGGTCTCGATCGCTATACGTTTGTGTCGTTGGTCCCGCCCGCCGTGCTCATGATGGTTCTGGCTGTCATGCCGACGCCGGGATCCAAGCCAGGACAGATTGCCGGCTTCGTTGCCTTGCTGGGGTCGCTGGCGCTCGTTCCGGCGAGGCTTGAACAGGCCGCGCAATGGCACAAGCTGCCCGAATATCGGGTGCTTGTACGGGCGTCCCGAAAAATAGTCGGCTTGCGGCAGCCGATGCGCGCGATTCAGACCGCGTTTGTCCTGCCGCCGACGACCGATCCGACGTTCATCTACACGATTCTTGGTGGTCGCGTCGAGCGCTCCTCCGAATGGGTGGCGGTGATCCAGGCGGACGGCGAAGTCATCTATCGACGGGTCGGCGGCTCCTAAGCCCGTTACTGGTTTGCCGCGATCGCTTCATTGGCGCCTCACCACCACGAGCGAGACATCATCATGAGGCGGGGCCTCTCCGACAAATGTCGCGAGACACTCGAGGATCCGCGCGCCGATGGCCGCCACAGGCTGCCCGGTCGTCTCCTGAATGCAGGCGCGCAGCCGTTCGTCCCCAAAGAAGTCGCCAGACAGGTTCATCGCTTCTGTGATCCCATCTGAATAGACGAGGATCACGTCGCCTGGGGAAAGCTCGAGCCGTTGCTCGACGTACGTTGCCTGGGGCATGAGGCCGAGCGCGGTCGAACCGCGCGCCATCTCCTCCGTCGTGCGCCCGCGGATCACCAACGGTGGCATGTGTCCCGCATTCAGCACACGCACCTCACCCGAGTCACACGTGAGAACGAGATAGACGAGCGTGGCGAACCGGTTCGGCAACCCGTCGCGGACCAGGATGCGATTGAGTGCGGCGCCGAGATCGGTGAACGTGTCGAACTGGGGCACCAGCGCGCGAAGCGTTGCCTGCAGCTTCACCATGAGCAGCGCAGCTGGCAGGGCCTTGCCCGCGACATCGCCGAGTGTCACTCCGTGATGCCGATCGTCGATCGGGAGGTGGTCGATGAGATCGCCGCCGACGTCGTTGGCGGGCTCGGTGTAGAGCCACAAGTCCCATCCGTTCACCGAAGGGCTGCGTTCGGGCATGAGCGCGAGCTGCACCTTGCGCCCCGCCTCGAGCTCGTCTCGCGCAAGCAGCTTGTCCTTGAGCTCGAGCATCAAGACCAGGAACAGCAGAAGGTCGCCAAGAACCCGGGAAACTGGGAACGAAACTCGGACAGTCCCGACCTGCACGTGCTCCATGCCCAACAGGACAAGTACGAGGGCGAGAGCCAGCAGGACGCGCCTCGCGGCTGTGAGCCGCATCAGCAGGCTCTTGACGAGCCACACCAGCCGGACAAGCATCCGGCGCAACGGCCGCATATCGGCCAGGCGGTGTCGTTCCTCTTCGCTCAGGTAGAACGTCTCGAGTCCGGAGAGCGTGCTGTCAAACTCGCGCCGCACGCCTCGTTTCATGACGTCCGCGGTCACCCGGCCGACGTCGGACGTGAGCGTCTGAAAGAACGTCAGTTCAGGGCCGGGTCTGCCACGAGGATCGCTCATTCGCCTTCCCTCCCGTCTCGTCCGGTCGAGCCGTCCAAGCCTGCCGAAGTCGTAGACGAACGCCGGGCGACGCTCGTTCAAGGCGGAGTCTAGCAGCCCATCAAAGCGGGTAGGACGCGTTCCCCGGTTCGCGTCCGGTCTCTACTTTGTGGTAAATTCTTGGCTTCCTTCTCGGTCGGTAGCGAAACTCTGATCGCTGCCATGCACTCATAGATTCCCTCTCGATAACAGCCCCGCGAAAGCGGGGCTTTTTTGGTACGATCCCGCACCAATGATTTGGGGCTCCGCACTCGTCGTGCTCGCGCTCGCGCTGCGAGCGGGTATCGTCAATCGGCACGTGCGTGGCCGCCTGATGGCCTCGGTGGTCATTTTTGCGGTGTATGCCTTGATCATGGCCGCGCTCACGTACTACTGGGAGCCGCCGTACGGGCCCCTCCCTCAGCAGCTCAACGACACGGTAAAACCGCTGTTGCTGGCGCTTGGCGCGGTGAACCTGATCGTCGCGCTGGCGGTCAATCCCTGGCGAGTCGATCGACTGCCGGATCGCTTCCCGAAAATCGTTCAGGATGCCATCGTGATCGGGGTCTTCGCGAGCGCCGCCACGATCATGCTTCCCGAGCGGGTGTTCGCCACGACCGCCGTTGGCGCCGTCGTCATCGGCTTCGCGCTGCAGGACACCCTTGGTAATCTGTTCGCGGGTCTGGCGATCCAGGTCGAAAAACCGTTCAGGGTCGGCCACTGGGTCAACATCGCGGGCAAGGATGGTCTGGTCAGTGAAATCACCTGGCGAGCGACCAAGATACGGACCAAAGCGGGGAATTTCGTCGTTGTGCCCAACAGCGTTCTGTCGCGCGATACGATCACCAACTACTCCGAGCCAGACCCGGAGACCCGCATCGAGCTGGAAGTGGGTGTCTCGTATGACGCACCGCCGAATGAGGTGAAGGCCACCATCCTGCGGGCAATCGCCGACGAACCCCTGATCCTCACCGCCCGGCAGTCCGAAGTGCTGGTCGCGGATTTTGCGGCTTCGGCCGTCACCTACAGGATTCGAGTGTGGACGGTCGATTTCGCCGCGGACGAGCGGATTCGGGATCGAATCCGGTCCGCGGTCTATTACGCGTTCCGGCGCGCCGGAATCGAGATCCCGTATCCCGTGCAAGTTCAGATCAACCGTGAGGCTCCCCCCACGGCGGCCAGGGATGCGAGCGCAGCGACGACACTGGCCCAGGTCGAGATCTTCGCCGCGCTCAACAGCGAAGCGAGGGACGCGCTCGCGCAGGAGGCGCGGGTGGACCTTTATGCTGCCGGCGAAGTGATCGTCCGGCAGGGCGAACCGGGAAGCTCGATGTTCGTAGTCGTGCAGGGCGAAGTAATCGTCACACTGGAGCCTGCCGGGCAAGAGGTCGCGCGTTCCGGCCCGGGTGGATTCTTCGGAGAGATGTCGCTCCTCACGGGCGCCACCATCGTCCTCGCGATCGTCGCGCCCTGGTACATCGCGTTGTATCTCGATCACGGCTGGCAGCCGATCGCGGGCTTCTTCGTGGGCGAGAACG
>Ga0111539_10005471_pt1 | contig 16434 bp, 15 predicted proteins | sample RhiMethybrSRZTD1_FD_79667 | JGI IMG/M metagenome (GOLD analysis project Ga0111539, IMG submission 79667) | Populus rhizosphere microbial communities from Tennessee, USA - Rhizosphere MetaG P. TD hybrid SRZTD1 (version 2) (version 2) | ecosystem: Host-associated > Plants > Roots > Rhizosphere >... | reverse complement strand
TGTCCGAGAAGTACGTGTCGATCCCCGAACTCGACGACGACAACATCGTCTACGCCAAGCCGGGCTTCTCCATCATCGCCACCGCGAACAGCCGCGACCGGGGCGTCAACGACCTGTCCTCCGCGTTGAAGCGGCGGTTCAACTTCGTGCGCATCCCGGTGGTGACGAACAAGAAGAGCGAGGCGGAGATCGTCCGGTTCCGCACCACCGAACTGCTCCGCCGGCACAGCATCGACCTCGACGTGCCGCCGACCCTGCTCGACATCCTGCTGCAGAGCTTCGCCGACCTGCGGGCCGCCGCCGACGCGGCCACCAGCGATGACGAGAAGCTGGAATCCGCGCTGTCGACGGCCGAGCAGATCGGCGTGCTGGAGGACGCGATCCTGCACAGCCAGTTCTTCGGCGATCGGGTCCTGCGCGCCGGGACGCTCGGCGGTTCGCTGGTTGGCTCGCTCGCCCGGCGCAGCCCGGAGGATCTGGCGATCCTGAACAAGTACTGGCACGGCGTCGTGGAACCGCGCAGCAAGAAGGACGGCGGCGACTGGCCGGAGTTCCTGGAGGGCGGCCGGCAGACAATCGCCACGCTGTCGTGACCGGACCCTTCGAGGCCCTCCGCGGCCAGTTGCTTGAAGCAGCGGCCGCGTTCGCCGGTGGCCCGCAGGCGCTCGACGAGATCCTGACGGGGATCGTCGACGACGTCGACCGCGCGCTGCGCGAGGAACCGGAGATCTTCCCGGTCTGCCACCACTCGCCGGCGTCGGCGTTGGCGATGGTGCGCCGGCTGCGCGAGAAGCAGCCGAAGGTCGTCTACCTGGAACTGTGTGAAGACCTGCGACCGCTGCTCGACGAGCTGCGCAACTGCCGGCTGCCGGTGGCGGTGCAGGCCTTCGCGTCGGACCTCGACGGCTTTCCGAAGGACTGGGGCCCGCTGAGCGTCGTGGCGCCGATCACCGAGGCGTCAGCGGAGTACCAGGCGATCGCGTACGCCCTGGAGACGCCGGGCGTCGAGCTCGTGCTCGTGGACCGCTCCGCGGACCACGTCTTCCAGTGGACGCCGCGGCCCGTCGAGGCGGCACCGTCCTCTGAGGACGCTCCGCCCGAGGAGGAGGCCGCGCTGCACGGCGACGCCGTCGGCATCGAGATCGGCGGCCTGCGGCCACGCTTCGCGGAACTCGAGGAGCACCTGCTGCACCACGGGCGGGTGCGGCACTGGTCGGAGTGGTGGGACCAGTACGTCGAGCAGCCCCTCGGCGGCGCCGACTACGACACCTACCGGCAGGCGATGGTCCTCATCGGCAGCCTGTTCCGGCGGTTGGGCACCGACGACGCTGCGCGGCTCAAGAGCGACGAGGACCGCGAGCGCTACATGTGGACGCGGATGCGCGAACATCTCGCGGCGTCCGATGTGGACCGGTCCGACTGCCTGTATGTGTGCGGCGCGTTCCACGCGGCCAGCCGGGTCGAGGAGTTCGGCTCGGACGGTCCACAATGGACGATCACACCGCGCACGGGCACGAAGTGGTTGTACGGGCTCATCCCGTCGAGCCATTCGGCGATCGAGGCGCAGTTCGGGCTGGCGTCCGGGTCGGTGTCGATCGCGGCGGCGACGTTCGCGAAGTCGGTGACCCGCGGCAAGCTGACGCCGTTCCAGCTGACCGGGCAGAAAGGGGCGAAGAAGGCGAGGAAGGCGCTGCCCGCGCCCGTCGTGACGCCGGCGCCCGCAGAAGACCGACTCTCCGGTTTCCTCTCCACGCCGCCGACGCTCGACGGGCTCGACGAGGCTGAACTGCTCGGCTGGTGCGTCGACATCGTGCGGCTGGCCCGGCGCAACGGTTACCTGTCCAGCACCGCCGACGCGATCGCCATCTTCGAGACATCGATCCTGCTGGCCGGCATGCGAAACCGCGCCCGGCCGACGCCGTACGACTTCCAGGACGCGGCGATCACCTGCATCGAGAAGGACGCCGTCCCCGGCCGGCGCGATGTGCGTCGGCTGTGCGAGATCCTCCTCGGCGGTGACCGCGTCGGGCAGGTCGGGTACGAGGCGCTGCCGCCGCTGGCCCGCGACGTCTACGACCGGCTCGGGCCGCTGAAGCTGAACCTGGAGCAGCGCACGCTCAAGCGGGCGCTGCTCGACCTGGCCGCGGAGCCCGCGCTGCGGCGGGTCTCCGATCTGCTGTGGATGCTGCGCTACCTGCTGCCCGACTACGCGGTCCGGCCCATCATGGGTTCGCGCCGGCTCGGCGAGACGTCGATCCAGGAGAGCTGGGACCTCGACATCGCGCGGCACCAGCGGTCGATCATCGAGCTGGGCTACGAGGGCGTGACCGTCGAGCAGGTGCTCGAACAGCGGCTGCGGCGCTCGGTCTGGGACCAGAAGGCAACCGCGGCGGTGGCGTTGAAGGCCGTCGAGGACGCGATCCTGTTCCTCGGCAGCCGGCGATTCGTCGACGAGTTGGGCGCGCGCGCCGTCGACCTGCTTGCCGCCGAGCGGACCGTCGACGACGCGCCGGAGGTGCTGCGGCGGATCCGGCGGCTGCTGGCGCACTACCGCGCCACGGAGCCGGCGCTCCCGGCGTGGTGCGAGGCGTTCGTGACGCAGGGGTACGCACACTACTGCACGCTGCTGCCGACCTCCTTTATGGACGATGACGCCGGCGTCGCCCAGGTGGCCGCGATGCTCGGCTTCCTGTTCAGTATGGAGAGCCTGGCGCTGGCGCTCGGCTGCGACCGGGCCCAGTTGGAGTTGGCGGTGCGCCAGTCGCACCCGGAGGCGCCGGCGAAGGTGGCGCTGCTGTGGGCAGCGCATCACCAGCTCGGACTGCTGCCGATGGCTTCGTTGCGGGCGCGATGCGACGACCTGCTGGACAACCCGCTCGTGGTCCCCTCGTTCCCGCAGTACCTGAGCGGGTTCGTGCAGGCGCTGGACCCTGCACCGGCGCTCGCCGGTTTCGTGGTGGAGATGCTGTCGAAGGCGTTCGCCCGGCTGCCCGACCGGGTGCTGCTGCCCTGGCTGCCGACCCTGATCACCACATTCAAGCAGCAGGCCGGCGACCAGGTGCCGGTGCTGATCCGGGAGGCGGGCCGCACGTTCCCGGGGCACCTGGGCGCACTCGACTCCTGGACGCCGCCGTGGTCGGCCGCCCCGGCCGCGCGGCCGGCCCCGGCCGCCGTCGTGCCCGGCGGACCGGCGGTCGACCTGCTGCGCGCGCACCCGGCGACCTGCGACGCGGTGGCGGGACTGCTCGGCTGCGCCGGCGGCTGGCAGGAGGTGGGCGGGGGCGCGGCCGCCCCGGTCGACGCGTCGGTGACCGCGCTGCTGGCCGAGTTCCCCGTGACCGCCGACGCGCTGGCCGAACTGATCGGCACCGGCTGACCTCATTTCCCGCGATCTTGGACGTCTCCTGCTGCCCGGGCAGTAGCCGACGTCCAAGATCGCCGAGCTGTTGGGCCCGGCCGGGCTGGGCACCGCCGGTTCGGTATTGTTTGTGGAACAATCCACCAATCCGGGGAGTGTCCGGTGAACCAGAACGACGCCGTTGCCGCCGTCGCCCGGGCCGCCGCCCGCGCGGCCGCCGCGAGCCCCGCGCTTGCCGCCGCCACCCAGCAGCAGATCGACGCCGCGATCCTCGCGATCGCCGACCTGCTGCCCGCGCATCAGGACCCGATCTTCGCGGCCAACGAAGCCGACGTCACCGCGGCCAACGCGAACGGCATGGCCGGCGGCCTCGTCGACCGGCTCACGCTGACCCCGGCGCGGCTCACCGACATGGCCGGTCAACTGCGCATACTGGCGGAGACCGCCGCGCTGCCCACCCGCACGAACGTCCGCACCCTGCCGGGCGACCTCGTCGTGGAGGAGTGGCGGCGCCCCGTCGGCGTGATCGGCGCGAACTTCGAGGCGCGCCCGAACGTCGTCGTCGACATCGCCTCGCAGCTCATCAAGTCGCGCAACGCCGGCGTGCTGCGCACCGGGTCGGCCGCGATCGGCTCGGCCGCCGCGCTGCTCGACCTGGTCGTCGGCCCGGCCCTCGACCGCGCGGGCCTGCCATCCGACGCCGTCCAGCTGCTCCGGATCCCGGGCCGCGAGAGCGCCGAGGCGCTGGTCGGCCAGCCGGACCTGATCCCGCTGGTGATCCTGCGCGGCAGCGGCGAGAGCACCCGCAGCCTGGCCGCCCGAGCGGCGCTCGCCGGCGTGCGCACGCTCGCCCACGCCGACGGCGGAGGCGTGCTCTACGCGCACGAGGGCGCCGACCGCAAGCTCCTGACCAGCCTCGTCGACCAGGGCCTTGACCGGCTCGGCGTCTGCAACCGGCTCAACCTGCTCCTCGTCGACAGGAGCATCTGGGACGAGGTGGTGCCGGCCGTCGTCGACCAGCTCGCCGCGCACGATCCGAAGATCGCCGCGTCCCTGCCGCCGCACGAGCACGCACTCGGCTACGAGTGGGCGCTGGACGGCGACCGCGAGGCCACCGTCACGATCGCGCCCGTCGACGGGGAGCTCGACGCGGCCGCGACGGCCAACCGGGAAACCTCCGGCCTCGCCGCGACGATCGTCACCGGGGACGCCGACGCCGCACAGCGCTTCCTCGCCGCGTACGCCGGGACCGGCGCGTTCTGGAACGCCAGCACCCGTCTGCTGGACGGATTCAAGCTGCTGGGCGTCCCCGAGACCGGCATCAACATCGACCGCGTCCCGGGTCCGCGCGGCCCCGTCACCTTCCGCGATCTGTACCTGCGCCAGTACGTCACCGTCCCGGCGCGGTAGCGATGGCCGCATCCTGGGCGGAGCGGCTGGCCGGCGATCGGGAGGCGCTGTCGACCGGCAGCCGCGCCGAGCGCACGGCCGGCATCCTTCGCGAGCGGATCATCGAGGGCGTGTTCCGGCCGGGCGAGCGGCTCTCCGAGGAGGAGCTCAGCGCCGCGCTGAACGTCTCGCGCAACACGCTGCGCGAGGCGTTCCGCCAGCTCGGCCAGGAGGGCGTGCTGGTGCACGAGTTCGGCCGCGGCGTCTTCGTGCGCGCACTGTCCACTGAGGATGTTCGCGACATCTACACGATGCGGCGCATCCTGGAACTCGCCGCGGTCCGCAACCTGCGCAACGCGCCCGCCGGCGCGCTCGACGCGGTCCGGCACGCGGTGGAGAGCGCGGAGGAGGCGGCCGGACGGGCCGACTGGTTGGCGGTCGGCACCGCGAACATGCGCTTCCATCAGGCGGTGGCCGAGCTCACCGGCAGCCGCCGGGTCCGCGACGTCGTGCGCCGGCTGCTCGCCGAGCTGCGGCTGGTGTTCGTGGTGATGGCCGACCTGCGCGAGTTCCACCAGCCGTACCTGACCTCGAACCGGCAGCTCTACGAACTGCTCGTCGCCGGTGACGCGGCGGCCGCCGAGAAGGCGCTCGCCGCGTACTTCGACGCGGCGGAGGGCCAGCTGCTCGCCGCCTACGCGGATCGGACCGCCTGAACGGATCGCGCGCCGGTGGATAGGGTCGCGGTCATGAACTCCCCTGGAGAGATTGCGCGCGGCCTCGCCGCGCGGTCGCTGGAAGCCGACGATCCGACCGGCTGGTTCGAGAAGCTGTACAGCGCGGCGGGAACCGGGGACATGGTGGTTCCCTGGCACCAGGGCGGGCCGGACCCCATGCTCGTCGGATGGGCGGCCGGGCGGTCGGGAACCGGATCGCGGGCGATCGTCGTCGGGTGCGGGCTCGGCGACGACGCCGAGTTCGTGGCCGGCCTCGGGTACGACACGCTCGCCTTCGACGTGGCCCCGAGTGCGGTCGACCAGGCGCGGCAGCGGTTCCCCGGGTCCACAGTGGACTACCACCCGGCCGACCTGCTGGCGCTGCCCGGCGAGTGGCGGCACGCGTTCGACCTCGTGGTGGAAAACTTCACCGTGCAGTCGTTGCCGGAGTCGGTGCGGGCGGCCGCGACCGCCGCGGTGGCCGGCCTGGTGGCGCCGGGCGGCACGCTGATCGTCCACGCCAGCGTCCGTCGCGACGGCGCCCCGCCGCGAACCGGGCCGCCGTGGCCGTTGCGCCGCGCCGAGGTCGAGGCGTTCGCGGCCGACGGGCTTGCCGCGCACAGCATCGAGGAGGTTCCCGAGCCGGACGATCCGTCATACACCGTGTGGCAGGCCGAGTTCGGCCGGCGGCCGGCGAGATCCTGCGGACGGCCTGCCGCCGCCAGGCTCCACGATCAAGTTGATCTTGCAGTTGTGTATGAGTTCCCGCCCGGGTTGCGGCGGTTTGTTCCGGCACAACTGCAAGATCAATGCGGAGCGGGGGCGGCTGCTAGAGCGAGGCGCTCGGGTAGCGGGCGGCCAGCGCGCGCAGTTCGCGGTTGCGTAGCAGGTGGCCGGGCTCGTCGCCCAGCGCCGCCTCGATCATGCCGCGGGCCAGGTCGTCGGCGTCGATGGCCAGGCCGAGCAGGACGGCGCCGATCGCGCCGCGAAGGGCCGCGCCCGGACCGCGCCGCGTGGCGGGCGGCCGGATGTACCAGGGCCGGGCCACGAACAGCCGCTTGACGCCGTTGTCGGCGAGTTGCTGCTCCGCCTCGCCCTTCACCTTCGCGTACGTCAGCAGGGACCGGCCGGTCGGGTCGGCACCGGCGGCGCTCACGTGCACGAACGTATGGTCGGGGCTGCGCTCGACGAGGATGTCCGACGCGACCAGCGGGTAGGTCAGCGTGATCTCCCGGTAGGCCGCGACGCTGCCGGCGCGCCGGCGCGAGGTGCCCAGACAGAAGAAGCAGACGTCGACGTTGGTGAGCTGGTGCGCGATCGACTCCGGGTGCGCGAAGTCGTGGCAGTGGATGTCGCGCAGCTTGCGGTGCCCGAAACCGATCGGCCGGCGGGTGATCGCCCGGACCTCGGCCACGCGGTCGTCGGCCAGGCACTGCCTGACCACCGCGGACCCCGAGGTGCCGGTGGCGCCGAACACCACGACCCGTACCGGACCGGACATGCGTCTCGCGCCTCCACGCTGGTCGAGCGGTTCCACGACCAGACTTCAGGGTTGCCGGTCGCCCCAAGTGTACGAACTAGCCTGTGACGGTGACCCACGCCGTCGCGGTCCAGCTGCTCGCCCACCTGCGGCGCGTACGCGACCATATCGACAGAAACTACGCGGAACCGCTCGACCTCGACGGGCTGGCCCGGGTCGCCGGCGTCTCCAAGTACCACTTCGCGCGCACGTTCGAGGCCACCTACGGCGAGACGCCGATCCGCTACCTCACCCGCCGGCGCATCGAACGGGCGCAGGACCTGCTCCGCCACGCGAACCTGACGGTGACGGAGGTCTGCATGCTCGTCGGGTTCGCGAGCCTCGGATCGTTCTCGACCCGGTTCACCCAGCTCGTCGGCGAGAGCCCGACCGCATACCGCAACCGCTGGGCAGCGCGCGGCGGCCCGCACGTGCCCGGTTGCTTCCTGTTCATGAACGGAGTCCTGAACCCAGGGGGCACAGCCGGCTCAGCAATCTCGGAGAAGCACGATCAGTGACCACCCCGGTAGGTTCGACGACATGATCACAAACGTTTCCCTCGTCACCGTGTACTGCCTGGACCAGGACAAGGCCCGCGACTTCTACTGCGACGTGCTGGGCTTCGAGCCGGGCACCGACGTCACCATGGGTGAGGGCTTCCGCTGGCTCACCGTGAAGCACCCGAGCCAGCCGGAGCTCGAGGTGACCCTGATGGTGCCCGGCCCGCCGCTCGGCGAGGACGCCGCCGCGTTCATGCGCCGCCAGCTCGAGAAGGGCGAGATGGGCGGGCTCGGCCTGTGCGTCGACGACTGCCGCAAGACCTACGAGGAGCTTGTCGAGAAGGGTGTCACGTTCCTCCAGGAGCCGTCCGACCGGCCGTACGGGGTCGAGGCGGTCATGCGCGACAACTCGGGCAACTGGCTCGTTCTGGTGGAGCCCAAGGAGTTCTCCCCGGAGGACTTCAAGTAGGACGGGATCTTGGACGCCTCCATCGCCTTATCGATCGTGGACTCCTTTAGGCGCGATAACACCCAGAGGAGTCCACGATCCACAAATCGAGCCTCCCGAGAAGAGGACATATAGGGCCTTTGCCTCTTCGGGCCTGCATCAGGTCGGGCCCGGAGGCATGAACACTCGATCGATAGCGGGCGTCCAAGATCGCGGGAACCTCTCAGCTGCTCTGCGGCGGCTCCGATGGTCCCGCGTGACCCTGCGCCCCGCCGTCCCCGCAGCCGCCGTACGCAGTCGCGCGCAGCGCGTCCGTGCGACGCGCCGCCGCGTGGCTAGCGGGCGCACGACCCGTCGCCGCGGTCCGCTGGCCATCCTCGGACTGGTGCTCGTCTTCGCCCTCGGCGGCTGTACGATCCCCGGCCTCCCGGCGGCGAGCGCCGCGAGCGAATCCGGCAGTGCCGACGGCGCCGAGGCGACGGCCGGATCCGGCCAGGACTGGTTCTGGTACCAGCAGGGCACCGCGGTGCCGTCGGCGTCGACGCCCGTCGTCCGGCCGGCGTCCAGCACCGCCGTCGCCACCGGCCCGGCGCCCACGACCGAGCCCGCCGCCAGCACCGACCCCCGGTGCGGCACCCGGCTCGACGTGCTGACCAGGAAGCTCGTCGCCACCGGCGGGTCCGGCTCGGGCACCCTGACGTGGCAGCACGTCGACGACCCGCGCGTCGTCGAGTACCGGGTCGCGGCGGTGGCGCAGGAGCACCCCGGCGGCGACGACCTGCCGGCGCAGCCCTGGGTCACCGTCGCCAGGCCGACCGGCGGCTGCCAGACGATGACGACCACGGTGACCGGCCTGGTCAGCGGGCGCCACTACGTCTTCTGGCTGGACGCGGTGATCACGAACGGCGTCGTGACCAAGGAGCCGATGGTCGGCCGGTCGAACGCGATCCTCGTCGAGTAGACGGCCTATGGTGTTCCGATGGCCACCTGGGACGACGTCAGCCGCATCGCCACCGCGCTGCCCGGGACCAGCGAGGTGGGTACGGACCTGCTGGCCTGGAAGGTGAGGGACAAGTCGTTCGCCTGGGACCGGCCGCTGCGCAAGGGCGACCTCGCCGCGCTCGGCGACGCCGCGCCGGACGGGCCGGTGCTCGCCGTCCGGGTCCCCGACCTCGCCGCCAAGGAGGCGATCCTCGCCGAGGATCCGGCCGTGTATTTCACCACGCCGCACTTCAACGGCTATCCGGCGGTGCTCGTCCGGCTCGACGAGATCGCGGTGGCCGAGCTGAGCGAACTGCTCGAGGAGGCCTGGCTGGACCGCGCACCCAAACGGGTGGCGGCCCAGTACCTGGCCGAGCGCCGCGGCGGCGCCGAGCGCCGCGGCGGCGCCGAGCGCCGCGGCGGCTAACGCTTCCGCGGAGCGCGCGGCACCGGGGAGCGACCCTTCGGCTGGCGGACCTCCGGAGGCTTGACCGGCAGCGGCGGCACCGGAAGCGTCACCGACGACTCGCAGCGCACGGTCACGTCCTCGCCGTGGTGACGCAGGTGCAGGGTGCTCCCGTCGTCGCCGTTGCGCAGCGAGTACGTCACCTCGGTCGGTTTCACCTCGACGCGCAGCCGCAAGCCGCGCCACAGCAGCGAGAACTCCATCCGCTCCAGGTGCTCGGGCAGCCGGGGCGCGAACGTCAACTGTCCATTGTGGTCGCGCAGGCCGCCGTACCCGCACACCAGGCTGATCCACGACCCGGCCAGCGCGGCCACGTGCAGGCCGTCGGACGTGTTGTGGGCCAGGTCGTGCAGGTCGATCAGCGCCGCCTCGGCGAGGTAGTCATGCGCCAGGTTGAGGTGGCCGACCTCGGCCGCCAGCACCGCCTGCATGCACGCCGACAGGGACGAGTCGCGCACCGTGTACTGCTCGTAGTACGCGAAGTTGCGGGCCTTCTCCTCGGCCGAGAACATGTCGCCGCGCCAGAGCATGGCCATCACCATGTCGGGCTGCTTGATGACCTTCTTGCGGTAGATGTCGAAGTACGGGAAGTGCAGCAGCAGCGGGTACCTCTCCTTCGGCGTCCCCTCGAAGTCCCACTCCTGCAACCGGGTGAAGCCGTCGCACTGCTGGTGGACGCGCAGTTCCTCGTCGTAGGCGACGTGCATGGCCGCAGCGGCGACCTGCCACTCCTTGACCTCTTCGTCGGTGACGCCGAACTCGCCGGCCTTCTCCGGGTGCCGGGCGACGGCGTCCGCGGCGGCCATGAGGTTCCGCTGCGCCATCACGTTGGTGTAGAGGTTGTCCTTGACCACGGCGGTGTACTCGTCCGGGCCGGTGACCCCGTCGATGTGGAACGTGCCGTGCCTGTCGTGGTGGCCCAGCGAGCGCCACAACCGGGCCGTCTCGACGAGCAGTTCCAGCCCGATGTCCCGGTCGAACTCCTCGTCGCCCGTCGCGTTGACGTAGCGGATCACGGCGTCGGCGATCGCGGCGTTGTTGTGGAACGCGGCGGTGCCGGCCGGCCAGTACGCCGAGCACTCCTGCCCGCGCACGGTGCGCCACGGGAACGCCGCGCCGCGCAGGCCGAGCGTGTGCGCCCGCTCCCGGGCGAGGTCCAATGTGGAGTGTCGCCACCGCAGCACGTGGGTGACGACGGCCGGCTGGGTGTAGGTCAGCGCGGGCACCATGAACATCTCGGTGTCCCAGAACGTGTGGCCGTCGTAGCCGGGGCCGGACAGGCCCTTGGCCGGGATCGACCGGTTCTCCGCGCGGGCACCGGCCTGCAGCACGTGGAACAGCGCGAAGCGCACCGCCTGCTGGATCTCCGGGTCGCCGTCGAGCTGCACGTCGGCCGCGTCCCAGAAGCCGTCGAGGTACTGGCGCTGCTCGCGCACCAGCCCTTCCCAGCCGGCGTACCGGGCGCTGGTCAGCGCGGCGCCGACCTGATCACGCAGCGCCGGCAACGAGCGGCGGCTGGACCAGCCGTAGGCCATCATCTTGACGATGCGCAGCCGTTCACCGGGCCGCAGCACGCACGCGATGGTGGTCCGCGCCCAGTCCGGGTAGGCCTCGGTGCGCACGTCGATGCGGTCCGGGCCCTCGATGATGTGGTCCATCGCAGCGGCAATCCGCAGGTCGCTGGCCCGGGTGCGGTGCACCAGGAGGCCGCCTGACGACGTCACCAGATGCTCCTCCGACACCAGCGGCGCCTCCAGCGCCGCCTCCACCCGGGGGTCCGGGCGCGTCGTGGGCAGCTGTTCGTTCGCGACGAGCTCCGACTGGACGATGAGCCGCACCGGCTCGTCGACCGCCTCGACCTCGTAGCTGCACGCCGCGATGGCCCGGTGGGTGAACGAGACGAGGCGGGTGGAGCGCACCTTGACCGCGTCGCCGGCGGGTGAGACCCACTCCAGTTCCCGGTCCAGCGTGCCGGCGCGCAGGTCCAGCACCCGTTCGTGCGAGCGCAGTTCGCCGTACCGGACGTCGAACGGCTCGTCGTCGACGAGGAGCCGGATCAGCTTCCCGTTGGTGACGTTGATGATCGACTGGCCGGACTCGGGGAAGCCGTAGCCGGCCTCCGCGTACGGCAGCGGCCGCAGCTCGTAGAAGGAGTTCAGGTAGGTGCCGGGCAATCCGTGCGGCTCACCCTCGTCGAGGTTGCCGCGCAGGCCGATGTGCCCGTTCGAGAGCGCGAAGATCGACTCGGACTGGCCGAGCAGGTCGAGGTCGAGTTCCTTCTCGCGGATGTGCCACGGCTCGATCTCGTACGGAAGCCGACTCATGCGATCGCCTCGCCGCGATCGGCGATGCCGCGCATCGCCTCATCGCGCTCGGCGATGCGAGGCGCTCTGCTGATGATTCGCTCGCCGCGCTCGCTCATGATTCCCCGTCCAGCAACTCGGAGAGATCGCGGACGACGACGTCGGCTCCGTTGGCGCGCAGGTCGTCGGCCTGTCCCACGCGGTCGACGCCGACCACGTAACCGAACCCGCCGGCCCGCCCGGCCGCGACGCCGGCCTGGGCGTCCTCGAACACGACGGCGTCGGCCGGCGTGACCCCGAGCAGGCGGGCGCCGGCCAGGAACGTGTCGGGCTCCGGCTTGCCGCGCAGTTTCTCGGCGCGCGCCACCCGGCCGTCGACCACCTTCTCGACGAGTTTGTCCAGCCCGGTGGACGCGAGCACGTCGGGGGCGTTGGCGCTGGCCGAGACGACCGCCCGGCGCAGCCCGGCGGCCGCGGCCGCGTGCAGGTACGCGACGGATCCCTCGAAAACGTCGACGCCGTCCGTGCGGATGCGCTCCACGAGCAGTACGTTCTTGCGGTTGCCGAGGCCGTTGACGGTGTCGGCGCCGGGCGGATCGTCGGGACTGCCCTCGGGCAGGGTGATGCCGCGCGAGGCGAGGAATGTTCGCACACCGTCGGCGCGGGGCCGCCCGTCGACGTAGCGGTTGTAGTCGGCGTCCGGATCGAACGGCCGGAACGGCTCACCCGTCGCCTCGGCGCGGGCGGCGAGAAACGCGTCGAACGTCTCCCGCCAGGCCGCGTTGTGGACGGCGGCGGTCTTGGTCAGCACGCCGTCCAGGTCGAACAGGCAGGCCTTGATGGTCTCGGGCAGCCCTAGCACGCGATGAATGTACAGCGCCTCCTTCGGGGTTCGCTGTGGGACCGATCGGGCGGGCACCAAGTGTCGCCGTGCCACAATGGGGCGCCGTTGTCGGGCGTTTCGGGAGGCTGGCGAACATGAAGGTGTTGGTGACCGGCGGAGCGGGCTACATCGGTAGCACGGTGTGCTCGGCGCTCCTCGACCGCGGCATCCAGCCCGTCATCCTCGACAACCTGGTGACCGGCCGGGAGCAGTTCACCGAGGGGCGCACCTTCTACCGGGGCGACATCGCCGACGGCGCGCTGCTGGACGAGATCTTCGAGAAGCACCCGGACATCGGGGTGGCGATCCATTGCGCCGCCCTGATCGTGGTGCCCGAGTCGGTCGACAACCCGCTCAAGTACTACCGCGAGAACGTCTCCAAGTCGGTCGACCTGCTCGACCACCTGCGCCGCAACGGCTGCGACCGGATCCTGTTCAGTTCGTCGGCCGCCATGTACCGCCCGGGTGAGGACTTCGCCGTCGACGAGGAGTCGCCGATCGAGCCGACCAGCCCGTACGCCCGTACCAAGGCGATGGTCGAGGGGATCCTGGAGGACACCGCGGCGGCCGGCGAGATCCGGGCCATCTCGCTGCGCTACTTCAACCCGATCGGAGCCGACCCGCAGATGCGCACGGGCCTGCAGACCCGCAACCCGTCGCACGCGCTGGGCAAGATGATCGTGGCGTGGGAGGCCGGGGAGAGCTTCACGGTCACCGGCGTCGACTGGCCCACCCGCGACGGCACCGGCATCCGCGACTACATCCACGTCTGGGACCTCGCGCTCGCCCACGTGCAGGCGGTCGTCCGCTTCGACGACGTGCTGCCGGCGGACGGCAAGCACGGCTACGAGGCGATCAACCTGGGCACCGGCAGCGGCACCACCGTCAAGGAACTGGTGAAGGCGTTCAACGCGGTGGTCAGCGGCGAGCTGCCGACGCAGGAGGCGCCGCCCCGGCTGGGCGACGCCGTGGGTGCGTTCACCCGCAGCACCCGGGCCGCCACCCGGTTGGAGTGGCGGGCCGAGCACAGCATCGAAGACGGCATCCGCCACTCGCTGGAGTGGCGGGCGCTCGACAACGAGCGGGCGTCCTGACGCGGTCGGCTCTCGCCGACCCGCGGGCGGCTCTCGCCGACCGCGCCGTCAGCCGGGGATCTGGTACGTGCCCCGCAGCACGCCGCGCGCGAGCGTGTGGAAGGCCAGGTTGAAGCCGACGTACGCGGGCGTCGCCGACGCGTCCACGCCGAGCCGCTCGACGTCGAGGGCGTGCACGGCGAACACGTACCGGTGCGGCCGGTCGCCGGCCGGCGGCGCGCAGCCGCCCCACCCGGTCGCCCCGTAGTCGCTCCGGACGGAGAACGAGCCGGCCGGCAGCGGGCCCGACTTCGACGCGTCGGAGAGCAGTTCCGTGGTGTCGGCGGGGATGTCGACGAGGACCCAGTGCCAGAACCCGCTGCCGGTCGGCGCGTCAGGGTCGAAGCAGGTCAGGGCGAAGCTCTTGGTCTCGGCCGGGAAGCCCGACCAGCGCAGGTGCGGGCTGACGTTCTCGCCGCCGACGCTCTCGTGCGCGTGCCGCTTGTCCAGTGGCTCGCCGTCGGCGAAGTCGTTGCTCGTCAGCTCGAAGCTCGGCTTGGCGGGGAGGATGTCGAACGGGTCGGGCGCGATGCCCCGCTCCAGCGACATGGCGGCTCCTTCGAGGTTGAGATTCGGCGGGTCCACGTTACCGGCCGCCGTTCGCCACCGTGCTGCTCGACCGCCGGGTGGTTGGCACATGGGCTCCGGAACGCGGGCGGCCCGGCCGCCGTACCTCAGTGTGAGGTTCGGACGATTGGGGTTATCACATGTCCGCCCGCCGTTGCTGGTTCCTGCTCGTCGCCGTGCTTGCGGTGCTCATGGTGGGCGCGGCACCGGTGTCTGCGGCCCCCGGCGATCCGGACGAGGGCGTCGAGGCCGACCTGCACCGCAAGCTCGAAGAGGCCAGCCGGGGCTACCTCGACGCGCGGGCGACGCTGGAGGCGTCGAAGCAGCGCCAGGTCGACCTGACCCGCCGGCTCGGCACCGTGGAGGCGCAGCTCGCGGCGGTCACCCCGAAGGCGAACGAGGTCCTGGCGGCCGCCTACCGCACCGGCGGCCCGGTGCGCTCGGCGTCGCTGCTGCTCGCGAGCCCGTCGACGAGCAGCCTCGTCGACCGGGCCGCGAGCCTGCGGGTGGTCGCGGTCCGCACCGAGCGCCAGGTCCGCGAGCTGCTAGCGCTGCGCGGCCAGCTGGCCGGCGCGAAGCGCGCGATCGACGACGAGGTGCGCCTGCAGGAGCAGCAGCTGGCCGTGATGGCGAAGAAGAAGGCCGACGCCGAACGCGCGCTGGCCGACTACGGCGGTGAGCCGGAGACCGGGCCGACGCAGCCGCCGCCCACGCAGCCGCCGCCCACGCAACCGCCGCCCGCCGCGGGCCGGCCGAACCCGCCGCGGCCGCCCGGTCCGCCGCCCGGTCCGCCGCCCGCGCAGCCGGCGCCGGGCAACGGCGGCGCGGAGCGTTGCAGCGTCGACGACCCGACGACCAACGGCTGCCTGACGCCGCGCACGCTGCACGCGCTCAAGCAGACGCAGGCGGCCGGCTTCACCCGGTTCGTGTCGTGCTACCGCAGCCTGCAGGACGGCGGGGAGCATCCGCTCGGGCGGGCCTGCGACTTCTCCGTGACGCAGCGCGGGTTCGGCGGGGTGGCGACAGGCGGCGACCGCGCCTACGGCGACAACCTGTCGGTGTACTTCGTGAACAACGCCCGGCCGCTCGCGGTGCTGTACGTGATCTGGTTCAAGCAGATCTGGCTGCCGTCCAGCGGCTGGCGGGCGTACCGGCGCGGCCAGGGCGACCCGTCCAGCGACCACACCAACCACGTCCACCTGAGCGTCAAGTGACGGCTACCGGTGGGGCGTGAGTAAACGTCCAAGATCTCCTGTTCGGTCGCGAGTAACGCTCGGGACTGATAGACACGGTGAATGAAGGTCTGGCCGGGCTCGCCGTACCCGTTGGGTGCGACCTACGACGGAGGCGGCACGAACTTCGCCATCTTCTCGGAGGTCGCCGAACGGGTCGAGTTGTGCCTGTTCGACGGCGACGGCGTCGAGACGCGCATCGACCTTCCCGAACGCGAGGCGCTGGTGTGGCACGGCTACCTGCCGCGCGTGCTGCCCGGCCAGCGGTACGGCTACCGGATGCACGGCCCGTACGAGCCGACCGCCGGCCTGCGGTGCAACCCGAGCAAGCTGTTGCTGGACCCGTACGCGAAGGCGATCGACGGCCGCATCCAGTGGAACGAGGCGATGTTCGCCTACCGGTTCGGCCAACCCGAGTCCTACAACGACGCAGACTCGGCGCCTTACACGATGCGCTCGGTAGTGATCAACCCGTTCTTCGACTGGACCAACGACACCCCGCTGCGCATCCCGATGCACCAGACGGTGATCTACGAGGTGCACGTCAAGGGGATGACGGCGCGCCACCCGAAGATCCCGGAAGACGTGCGCGGCACCTATTCGGCCCTTGCGCACCCCGTCACCATCAAGTACCTCAAGCGTCTCGGTGTCACCGCCGTCGAGTTGATGCCGGTGCACCAGTTCGTCCACGACAGCGGCCTGACCGAGCGCGGGCTCTCCAACTACTGGGGTTACAACACCATCGGCTTCTTCGCCCCGCACAACGAGTACGCCTCATTCGAGGGCGAGGGCGGCCAGGTCCAGGAGTTCAAGACGATGGTGAAGGCGCTGCACCGGGCCGGCATCGAGGTGATCCTGGACGTGGTCTACAACCACACCGCCGAGGGCAACCACCTCGGGCCCACGCTGTCGTTCCGGGGCATCGACAACTCGGCCTAC
>Ga0111539_10005467_pt1 | contig 16437 bp, 13 predicted proteins | sample RhiMethybrSRZTD1_FD_79667 | JGI IMG/M metagenome (GOLD analysis project Ga0111539, IMG submission 79667) | Populus rhizosphere microbial communities from Tennessee, USA - Rhizosphere MetaG P. TD hybrid SRZTD1 (version 2) (version 2) | ecosystem: Host-associated > Plants > Roots > Rhizosphere >... | reverse complement strand
TGGCTTCGCTGGCCGCGACGCTCTCGATCAGCTCGAACAGGTCCTGCATCTTCTTGCTCTTGCCGATCACGTTCTGGAACTTGTAGCGGTCCTGCAGCTTCGCCTTGAGCGCCTCGTTCTCGTCGATCAGCGACTTCTGCTTGATCGCCTTCTCGAGCTTGTCGAGCAGGCGCTCGGCATCGACCGGCTTCTCGAGGAAGTCGAATGCGCCGGCCTTCACCGCCTCGACCGAGCGGGGGATGTTGCCCTGGCCCGTGATGACGATGACTTCGGCCTCGGGATCGACCTGTTTGAACTTGCGCACCAGCTCGATGCCGTCGACATCGGGCAGCATCATGTCGGTGATGACGGCGTCGGGCCGCCACGTCTTGAAGAGCTCTTCGCCGCGCGTTCCGATCAAGGCGGTGCGGACTTCGTATCCTGCGTGTTCGAGCAGGATCTTCAGCCACTCCGTCATCGCCGGCTCATCATCGATGGCGAGTACGCGCTTTTTACGCTTGAGGCTCATAAGAATTAGAAGTGTATCGAAAGCGCGCAGTATGTCAATACACAAGATGGTATGCCGTTAACTATCGCTACATATTTGGTCGAGCCGGTTTTCGGGCTAATCGGGCCACCCATCCTGCCCTTGAAGCGGAACAAAGACGCACGCCTCCCGCATCGATTCGCTGACGTGATCGCCGTCGCGCACGACGATCGTGAGCCACTGCTGCAGGTGGGAGCCGATCGGGATGACCATTCGGCCGCGCCGGGGCGAAAGCTGCTCGCCGAGGGCCGGCGGCACGCGCGGCGCGCCGGCGGTCACGAGGATGCGGTCGAACGGCGCGCGCGCCGCCAGCCCGAGCGTGCCGTCACCGATCACGATTTCGACATTCTCGTATCCCAGCGACGCGAGCGTCGTCCGGGCGGCGTCAGCCAGCTCGGGCCGGCGCTCGATCGAGATGACGCGTCCCGCCAGCTCGGCGAGAATCGCCGTCTGATACCCGGAGCCGGTGCCGATCTCGAGCACCAGCTCGCCGCCTTCGAGCATCAGCGCCTCGGTCATCACCGCCACCATGAACGGCTGCGAGATGGTCTGGCCGCAGTCGATCGGCAGCGCGCGGTCGGCATACGCGAGCGCCTGCGACGCTTCGGGCACGAACAGCTCGCGCGGCACGCGGCGCATGGCGTCGAGGACGCGCGGGTCCTGGATGCCGCGCGCGACGAGCTGCTCGTTAATCCAGCCTTCGCTCACGATTCACGCGAAGGCTGTCCGCCGTAGCGGCGAAGCCGCGAAGGTGGACAGTCACTGTCCATTGAACGTCGGCTGGCAAGCCATGCCATAATTTGGCGCCATGCCGGGCCCCGTTCCACCGCTGAAAGGCGCCAGCGGCGCCGTGCCCCAGCTTGTGATTCGAACCATAACGCCGATCAAGTCGGCGCTGGCCGCCGCGCCCACCGCCGAGCCGGCCACGCCGTGCGATCGCTGCGGCGCTGAAATGTACCGCATGCATGCCGTCTGGCGATGCCCGGCCTGCGGTTTCAAGTCGGACTGCTGTGGATGGTAGATACGACGCTCCAGACCCACGTCGACCCGGCCGACCCCACCTTTCAAACCAACCGCGATCGCCTCCAGCAGCTGGTCGACGAGCTGCGCGGGCGGATCGCGCGCGCGCGCGAAGGCGGCGGCGCGAAATATCTCGAGCGGCACCGCGCGCAGGGGAAGCTGCCGGTGCGCGATCGCCTCGCGCGGCTGCTCGATCCCGGCTCGCCGTTCCTGGAGCTCTCGCCGCTGGCCGCCTACGACATGTACGACGGCGACGCCCCCGGCGCGGGCCTGGTCACCGGCATCGGCCGGGTGTCGGGCCGCGAGGTGATGATCGTCGCCAACGACGCCACGGTGAAGGGCGGCACGTACTTCCCGATCACGGTGAAGAAGCACGTGCGGGCGCAGGACATCGCGCTGCAGAACCGGCTGCCGTGCGTCTACCTCGTCGATTCCGGCGGCGCCTTCCTGCCGCTGCAGGCGGAGGTCTTCCCCGACCGCGATCACTTCGGCCGCATCTTCTTCAACCAGGCGCGGATGTCGGCGGAGCGCATCCCGCAGGTGTCGGCGGTGCTCGGGTCGTGCACCGCGGGCGGCGCCTACGTGCCGGCGATGTCGGACGAGACGGTGATCGTCAAGGGCGGCACCATCTTTCTCGGCGGCCCGCCGCTGGTGAAAGCGGCGACCGGGGAAGAGGTGACCGCCGAGGAGCTCGGCGGCGCCGACGTCCACACGCGCCTTTCCGGCGTCGCCGACTATTACGCCGACGACGACGACCATGCGCTCGAGACGTGCCGATCGATCGTGTCGACGCTGAACACGTCGAAGCGCCTGCCGGCCGACATGACCGCGCCCGAGGATCCGCTGTACGACCCGGCCGAGATCTACGGCGTCGTCAGCGCCGACACGCGCAAGCCGTACGACGTGCGCGAGGTGATCGCGCGAATGGTCGACGGCTCGCGCCTCGACGAGTTCAGGGAGCGCTACGGCAGCACGCTGGTCACCGGCTTCGCGCGCCTGCACGGGTTTCTCGTCGGCATCATCGCCAACAACGGCGTGCTGTTCTCGGAATCGGCGCTGAAGGGGACGCATTTCATCGAGCTGTGCAACCAGCGCGGCGTGCCGCTGATCTTCCTGCAGAACATCACCGGCTTCATCGTCGGCAGCAAATACGAGCGCGCCGGCATCGCCAAGGATGGCGCGAAGCTGGTGCACGCGGTCGCCAACTCGGTGGTGCCGAAGTTCACCGTGATCATCGGCGGGTCGTTCGGCGCCGGCAACTACGGGATGTGCGGCCGCGCGTACGAGCCGCGGCTGTTGTGGATGTGGCCGAACGCGCGGATCTCGGTGGTGGGGGCGCAGCAGGCGGCCTCGGTGCTGACGACGGTGAAGCGCGATCAGCTCGAGCGCGAAGGAAAGCCGTTCACCGAAGAAGAGGAAAACGCCATCCGCCAGCCGATTCTCGAGAAGTACGAGCACGAGGGCTCGCCTTACTACTCCACCGCGCGGCTGTGGGACGATGGCATCCTCGATCCGGCGGAGACGCGGCAGGCGCTGGCACTGGGGTTGTCGGCGGCGTTCAACGCGCCGGTGCCCGAGCCGAAGTTCGGGGTCTTCCGCATGTAGCGCGAGCGGGCAGAGCGCGCAGAGGGCGTTCGTAGCGCAGCCCTTCAGGGCTGCCCTCGGGTGGCTGACGCACGGACAGCAATGGAGTTCAAGTTCTTAACGACGCGGCGGGAGGGACCGGTGGAGCATCTCACGCTCAACCGGCCCGACGTGCGTAACGCCTTCAACGAGCACGTGATCGCGGAGCTCACGTCGTGGGCACGGCGCGTGCGGGAGCAAGCCCTCCACGGCGAGGTTCGCGTCGCCGTGATCGACGGCGCCGGCAAGTCGTTCTGCGCCGGCGCCGACGTCACCTGGATGTCGAAGACCGTTCAGTACACCGAAGAGGAAAACCTGCGCGATGCGGCGGCGATGTCGGCGATGTTCGGCGCCATCGATGCGCTGCCGGTGCCGGTGATCGGCCGCGTTCACGGCGCCGCGCTCGGCGGCGGCGCGGGGCTGGCGGCGGTGTGCGACGTGGTGGTCGCCGAGGAGAACGCGCTGTTCGGCTTCACGGAAGTGAAGCTCGGCATCCTGCCGGCGGTGATCTCGCCGTTCGCGCTCGCCAAGATCGGCCGCTCGGCGGCGCGTGAGCTGTTCCTCACGGGCGCGCGCTTCTCCGCCGCGCGCGCGCGCGAAATCGGCCTGGTGCACGCGGTGGTGGCGGCCGCGGATCTCGATCAGGCGGTCGACCGCTACGTCCGCGAATTCCTGACCGCCGGTCCGGAGGCGATCGCCGCAGCCAAGGCGCTCATCCCCAACGTCTGGGGACGCCCGTTCAGCGAAGCCGCGCCGATCACCGCCGCCGCGATCGCCTCCCGCCGCGTTTCGCGCGAGGGGCAAGAGGGCCTTCGCGCGTTTCTCGACAAACGCACACCGAGCTGGTCGCAGCGGAGATCAACCACAGAGAACACAGAGGACACGGAGAAGAAGCCGGCTCGCAAGAAACCTGCTCGAAGCGTCGAATGATCAAGCGGCTTCTGATAGCAAACCGTGGAGAAATCGCAGTAAGAATCATCCGCGCGTGCCGCGAGATGGGGATCGCCAGCATCGCGGTCTACTCCGAGGCTGACGCGCACGCACGGCACGTGCAGGCAGCCGACGAGGCGATCGCGATCGGGCCGGCACGCGCGACGGAGAGCTACCTCTCGATCCCGAAGCTGCTCGACGCCGCGCGCTCCGGCCGCGCCGACGCCGTCCATCCCGGGTACGGCTTCCTCTCGGAGAACGCGGCGTTCGCCGAGGCCTGCGAAACGGCCGGTCTCGTGTTCGTCGGCCCACCCGCGCCGGTCATCGCGCGCATGGGATCGAAGATCGAGGCACGGCGGGTCGTGTCGGCGGCAGGCGTTCCGGTCGTGCCGGGCGAGACGCCGGAGGACCAATCCGATCGCGGGCTGGCCCAGGCGATCGCGGACGTCGGCCTTCCCGCGCTGGTCAAGGCCTCGGCCGGCGGCGGTGGCAAGGGGATGCGCACAGTGCGCGATGCCGCCGAGATCGAGGGCGCCGTGCAGGCGGCGCGGCGCGAAGCGGCCGCCGCCTTCGGCGACCCGACGCTGTATGTCGAGCGCCTGATCGAGAAGCCGCGGCACGTCGAGGTGCAGGTGTTCGGCGACGCGCAAGGGCGCGTCGTGCACCTGTTCGAGCGCGACTGCTCCGCACAGCGCCGGCACCAGAAGGTAATCGAGGAGAGCCCCTCGCCGGCCGTCACGCCGGCGCAGCGGGCGCGCATCAGCGAAGCGGCCGTAGCCGCGGCACGGGCTGTCGGCTACCGAAATGCCGGCACGATCGAGTTCCTCCTCGATCCCGCCGCCGGTTTGTTCTATTTCCTCGAGATGAACACGCGGCTGCAGGTCGAGCATCCGGTGACCGAGCAGGTTCTGGGCGTGGATCTCGTGCGCGCGCAGCTGCTCGTCGCCGATGGCCAGCCGCTGCCGTGGACGCCGGCCGCGCTCACGCAGCGAGGCCACGCGATCGAAGCGCGCGTCTACGCGGAAGATCCGGCCCAGGGATTTCTGCCGCAGGCGGGAACGCTCGTCCGCTATCAGGAGCCGCGCTGGCCCGGCGTCCGCATCGACTCGGGCGTCGCGGAAGGAGACGAGGTTTCGGTCCACTACGACCCGATGATCGCGAAGGTGATCGCGACCGCCGAAACGCGCGAGCTCGCCATCGCGCGGCTGGCGGCGGCGCTGCGCGAGTTCTCGATCGACGGCGTGCGCACCAACCTGCCGTTCCTCGTCGCGCTGCTCGAGCTCCCCGAGTTCCGGCGCGGCGAAGTCGACACCGGCTTCCTCGACCGCGAGGCCGCCGCCATCAACGCCGCGATCGCCGGCACGCCCGCCCCCCGCCAACCCGCGATCGCCAATCAACCCGCGAGGGTGTCCTGGGATCCATGGGATGCCGTCCCGGCCGCGCGCGGCGTGCGCACCGCGGCGCGTCAGGAGGCGCCGAAGCGCCGCAAGGCGGCCGCGTCGAGCGGCGGCGCGCTCACCGCGCCAATGCCCGCGACCGTGATCAAAGTGCAGGTGAAGGCCGGCGACGCGGTGAAGAAAGGCGACGTCGTCGTCGTGCTCGAGGCGATGAAGATGGAGCTGCCGATGCGCGCGCTCGGCGACGCGAAGATCAGCGCCGTCTGCTGCCGCGAGGGCGAGCTGGTGCCGGCCGACGCGACGCTGGTCGAATTCGAATAGCAGCGAAGCCATGATCAAGCGAGCAACCGTCGTCGAAGTCGGGCCGCGCGATGGCTTGCAGAACGAGCGCGCGCTGGTGTCGACGGCCGACAAGATCGAGTTCGTCAACCGCTTGAGCGCGGCGCGACATGCGGTGATCGAGGTGTCGGCGTTCGTCAGCCCGAAGTGGGTACCGCAGATGGCCGACGCCGCCGAAGTGCTTGCCGGCATCACGCGTCGACCAGGGACGCGCTACACCGCGCTTGTGCCGAACCTCGCCGGCCTCGATCGCGCCGCGAAGGCCGGCGTCACCGAGATTGCCATCTTCGCGGCGTCTTCGGAAACCTTCAGCCGCAAGAACATCAACCAGACGATCGACGACTCGCTGGCCACCTACGCGCAGGTGTGCGAGCGGGCGCTGGCGGCGGGCATGCGCGTGCGGGGATATCTTTCCACCGCCTTCGGCTGCCCGTTCGAAGGCGCGGTCGATCCGGCGCGGGTCGCCGAAGTTGCGGCGAGGCTGCACGAGATGGGGGTGTTCGAGTTCGCGATCAGCGACACCATCGGCATCGCGCACCCGGGCCAGGTGCCGCGCGTCCTCGATGCGGTGCTGGCGCGGATCCCCGTGCACGAGATCGCCCTGCACTTCCACGACACGCGCGGAACGGCGCTTGCCAACGTGCTCGCGTCGCTCTCGCACGGCGTGGCGACCTTCGATGCTTCATCGGGCGGGCTTGGCGGTTGTCCGTACGCGCCCGGCGCAGCGGGCAACCTGGCCACCGACGATCTGATTTACATGCTCGATGGGTTGGGGATCGAGACCGGCGTGTCGCTGGCGGGCGTGAGCGCCGCGTCGGCGTTCATTCAAACGAAGATCGATCACCCGCTGCCGTCGCGATACGCGCAGGCGGAGAAATCAAGGCAGCCCTAATGGGCTGCCCTACTCACGTGACGTACGACCGAAAATTATGCGACCGGCGGCGTGGCAGTCGTCGCGGCCGGCTCGTCCTGCTGCAGGATCTTCAGGACGTCTTCCCACGGCATCATGTTGATGGCGTCGTAGTCTGGCGGGCACCCGAACTCGCGCTGCTGCGGCGCCGTCGGGTTGCCGAGGGTGACACACAGGCCGCAGCCGATGCAGAGGTCGGCGCGCACCGCGCACACCATCCGCCCGTCGCGATCTGGTTCCTCGACGATGCAGCCGGCCACCGGGCAGGCGGCCTGGCAAATCGAGCAGGCAAACGCGCCGAAACAGCGATCGGGGTCTATGACCGCTATCGTCTTCGGGGCCTTCTTCCGCGGCCCCGACATCATCTTCGTCCACATGGGACTGGAATTATAGCTGATGACTCAGCGGAGCAGATGGCCGACCGGCGGCGTGCCGACTTCCGGCATCGACGTGTAGATCTCCGCGTTGTGCTCGTAGATCGTGCCGCTGGCGTTGACCGCAAAGAAGCGGAACCCGCCGCTCACCGTCGGATCGGCGCCCGCACGCCAGCCCTGCGCCGCGGCGCCGGCGCCCAGACCGTTGCAGCTTGGCGGCGCGCCCGGGTACGCGGTGCCTTCGAGTTGCAGCATGTAGCCGCTGCGGATGACGGTCGTGCCCACCGACAGGCCCGGCGTGATGTATGGCTCGGTGGTGCCCGCAGGAGGCACGCCGAGCGTCGGCAGGTCGGGCGAGTAGAACCCGTTGCCGCACGTCAGCGCGTAGGTCAGCTGTCCGCTCGAAATCGCCCGCAGGCTGCCGATCGCGGACGAAGCGCCGGCGGCCTGCTGGGCCAGGAGCATTCGCGGGATCGCGATACTGCTCAGCAGCCCGATGATGCCGCACACGAAAATCAGGTCGATGAGCGCAAAGCCTTGCGCTTTACGAATATCCACTGATATAGCCCTTGACCGCTCCGACTGCAGAGCTCGTGCCGGGTCGGCGAAAATTCCAAAATCTAGTGAAATCAGCGAGTTACCAGCGTCACCGCGGGCGCCGACCTGACAATTTGCGTCAGCTCGGTCCCTGACTGACAATTGTTGACACTGATGTTTCGGCCGAAGGGACGTCGGCCTGCAGGGCTAGCTCGCGCGCATCAGGCGTTCGCTCAAGCCATTGACGAGCTCGCGATCGGTCGGCGGGAGATCCTGGAAGAAGCAATTGATGGCCTCAACGATGACGCGCCACTGCGCGAGACCGGTGACGGCGCTGAGGGCATTCAGTCGCGCTTTGAACTCGACCGGCACGCGAATGCTCAGCTGCGGGTAGTCCTTCACCTTCTCGCCCTCTTTGGCGCCCGCAGGAGGACGCCCAGCTCGGCGGCGATCTTTCACACGATGGTCGGCGATGGCTTTCACGCGATTGTCGGGCATGGTCAAGGGTGCTGGCGGGGCACGGTTGAGATGCGCTCACTCCAATGCGCATCGGACGCGTGCGGGCAACAGCGGGTCAACGCCAGCAAAAACTTCACGCAGCAGTTTTGTGCAAAGAGAGATCCAGGACCCCATGCGTACTCGCGCTAGCTGGTGCGAAAACAGGTCAACTCATTGTCCTCTTCGAGGTTCGACCGTTTTGCTTGTGTCGGCCCCGTTGACAGGCCGTCATGACCACGGACAGCTCGCGGCGCACAGAGGTTGAAATTGCTAGGCACTGGTGTGCCGAGGCGTGGCGCTGCCGTTGCATACTTGAGCCGCGTGCCCGCAGAAGCCTCGACTCCGACTCCCATCCAGGAACGACGCGGCAGCGCTAGAAGCGATCGCCGCAAACAGTCTCGCAGCGGACGCCGCTCGAGGGACCCGCATTTCCACTGGAACCGGCTGGCCTGGTTGTTCGCCGGCTACGCGATCTTTCTGAGCATCCGTTCGCTGCCGTCAACGGTGCGCCGGAAGTTGTTCCCACGCTCGACCGCGACGCCGTCGTAGGGCGGACTTGATCTTGCACCACCCCGGTGCATGAAGATACCGCTCCGCCTCAGCGCCGCGCTGCTGCTGGTGTCAGCGCTCGCCGGCGCGCAAACGAAAGTTACACCGCCCAAGAACAGCTACACGCCCGCGCAGGACGTGGAGCTTGGCCGCGAGGCCGCCGCCGAAGCGCGCAAGCAGCTGCCGATCCTCCGTGACGATGCGGTGTCGTCGTACATCGAGGACGTCGGCCGCCGGCTGCAGGCGTCGATCCCCGCGGAGTTTCGTCATCCCGAGTTCCATTACACCTTCGAGCCGGTCAACGTCCGCGAGATCAACGCGTTCGCGCTGCCCGGCGGGCCGATGTTCGTCAACCGCGGCATGATCGAATCGGCGAAGACCGAAGGCGAAGTCGCCGGCGTCATGGCCCACGAGTTGAGCCACGTCGTGCTGCGGCACGGCACCGCGCAGGCGAGCAAGGCGCAGAAGTATCAGATCGGCCAGGTGGCCGGCGCCGTGCTCGGCGCGATCATCGGCGGCGGCTGGGGGCAGGTGATTTCCCAGGGGTCGCAGTTCGGCCTCGGCACCGCGTTCCTCCGCTTCGGCCGTGAGTACGAGAAGCAGGCCGACATCCTCGGCGCCCAGATCATGGCGCGGTCGGGTTATGACCCGCGCGAGATGGCGAACATGTTCAAGACCATCGAGAAGGAAGGCGGTCCGGGCGGACCGCAGTGGCTGAGCGATCACCCGAACCCGGGCAATCGGGTCGCCTACATCACCAAGGAAGCCGAATCGCTTCGCGTCGAGAACCCGGTGCGCGACACGCGCGCCTTTGGTCAGGTGCAGGCGCGCCTCAAAGGCATGGCGCCGGCGCCGACCACCGAGCAGGCGACGCGCAACGCCGGCAAACGGCCAACCGGCACGTCAGGCGAGGGGCGCACGCCGACCGGCCGCGTCTCGGCGCCGGCGTCGAGCTACCGCACCTACACCGAAGGCAACATGTTCAAGGTGAGCGTGCCCTCGAACTGGCGCGAGATCCCCGGGCAGAGCGCCGTCACCTTCGCGCCCGACGGCGCGTATGGACAGGCGAACGGCCAGAACGTGTTCACGCACGGCGTCGAGATTGGCGCCGCCCGCAACGAGTCGCACGATCTGCAGTCCGCGACCGACGAGCTCGTGGAGTCGCTGGCCCAGGCGAACCCGGGGCTGCGCCGATCGTCGGGCTACGACCGCGTCAACCTGTCGGGCCGGGCCGGGCTGCGCACGGTGCTCGCGAACAGCCAGTCGGTAACCGGCGAGCCGGAATCGATCGCCGTCTTCACCACGCAGCTGCGCGATGGCAACCTGTTCTATGCGGTGGCCGTCGCGCCGCAGAACGACTTCAACGCCTACCGCAGCGTCTTCGATCGCGTGATCCGTTCGATTCAGTTGATGGAATAGCGCAGAGACTCAGAGAGACTCAGGGGCGTCAGGCCTCAGAGTCTCTGCGCTAGAACCGCAGCGTCAAGCCGGCGCTGCCGCGCCAGAAATTGATGTTGTCGGTGCTGAAGACGCCGAGCGTGACGTTTTCAAAGGTGCGCAGCCGCCGCAGGTCGCCGCGCACGCCGACGTTGCGGCCGAAGAAGATGTTCAGGCCGCCGCCGATGTCGTAGCCGAGCGCGTTCTGGTTGAGCGCGAGGCTGAGCGCGTCGAACTTGACGTGCGGCCGCATCAGCCCGAGGCCGATGAGCGCATACGGCTGGATCGGCCCCGCCGGCACCACGATCATCAGGTTGCTCATCATCGTCAGCATCGCGTTGTCGCCGCCCGGCGTCTTGCCGAAGAAGCTGGGGGCATAGCCGATGTCTTCCTCGAACCCGAAGATGCCGTGCGTGGTACCGAACGAAACGCCCCACTGATTGCGGCGCTCCTCGCAGTTGGTCAGGCTTCGACAGCTGGCCGAATCGCCGCTGAAGCCGAAGCCGAGAAACGGCGTGATGAAACCGTCGGCGCGGGCGGGCCGCGCGCTCGAGCTCATCAATGCGACGGCGATGACGAGAATCCGCGTGAGCCTCATCGCGTCATTCTACGCTCGTGCGCTCCGCGCCACTCGCGTGTGCCGAAGCGTGCATGTGTTACCGGTCGCCGGCATCGATCGCGCGCACTCTGTAAACAGTTGTACGCGACGCCGTCGGCACGGTACAGCGCGCGCGAAATATTGTAGAATCCCCGCGTTTCCCGTCCCGATTACGTCTCGCCCAACGCGCGCTCGCGCGCATGGGTACCAGACCATGCGTCGCCAGTCATAGCCGAGCACTGTGTCGCTGACCCGAGGCATCAGGATTGTCGGCCGCTTCGAGATCGTCGCCCCGCTGGGCGCCGGCAGCATGGGCGAGGTCTATCAGGCGCACGATCTGAAGCTCGGTCGCGACGTCGCGGTGAAGCTGCTCTCGCCGGCGCTGGCCGCGTCGCACGAGCACCTGCGCCGCTTCGAGCGCGAGGCGCGCGCCGCCTCGGCGCTGAACCACCCGCACATCTGCACCATCTACGACGTCGGCCAGGCGCCCGAAGCCGACGACCGACCCTACCTCGTCATGGAGCTGCTGCGCGGGCTGACGCTGTTCGAGGTGATGGCGTCCGGTCCGATGTCGCTCGCGACCGTCGTCGGGCTCGGCGTGCAGATCGCCGAGGCGCTCGATGCGGCGCATGCCGCCGGCATCATCCACCGCGACCTCAAGCCAGCCAACATCTTCGTCACCGCCCGCGGCGACGCGAAGCTGCTCGACTTCGGCCTCGCGGCGATCGTCGAATCGCCCGAGGACACCGGATCGACGCCGGGCGCCGACAAGTCGGGGCCGCTGACCAGCCTGGGCACGGCGGTCGGCACCGTCGTCTACATGTCGCCGGAGCAGGCGCTCGGCGATCCGCTCGATGCCCGCACCGATATCTTCTCGTTCGGCGCGGTCCTCTACGAGATGCTGACCGGGCGCCGCGCGTTCCAGGGGCGCTCGACCACCGCGATTGTCGACGCCATCCTCCACGGCGCGCCGGACGGGCTGGCGACCGAGGCGGCGGCGAAAATCCCGGCGGCGCTGCGCCAGCTGCTGCTGCGGATGATGGAAAAAGACCGCGACCGGCGGCCGGCGAGCGCGGCGGATGTCGCCGCTTACCTGCGGGCGGTGCAGAGCGGATCGATCGCCGGCCGCGAGTTCGCGGCCGCCGGGCCGGCAAGCGCCAAGCTCTCGAGCGGCCTCGCCGTCGGCTCCGAAGTGTACCGGCAGCCCGGCCCGCTCGCACCCGGCGAAGCGGCGCCGTCGTCCACCTCTGCCGCGCTCGACTCGCGGAAGCGCCGGCGCACGATGCTCGCGCTGGCGGTTGCGGTCGCGGCGATCGTCGCGGGCGTCGGCGGCTATTCCTGGTATCGCGCCACCCGGCCCGCGCTGGCGTCGAGCGAGCCGCTGCTGCTCGCCGATTTCCGCAATTCAACCGGCGAGGCGGTGTTCGACGGCGCACTGAAGGACGCCCTCGAGATTCAACTGCGGCAGTCGCCGTATCTCAACCTGGTGCCCGCCTCACAGGTGCGCTCGACGCTGCAGCTGATGGAACGCTCGCCGAACGAGCCGCTGTCGGTCACGCTGGCGCGCGACGTGTGCGAGCGGCTCGGCGTCAAGGCGGTGATGCACGGGGCGATTGCCCCGCTGGGTTCCGCTTACATCATCACCCTCGAGGCCCTCGCCTGCCGCACCGGCGACACCCTCGCGCGCGAGCAGGCGCAGGCGGCGTCGAAGACCGACGTCCTGGCGAGCGTCACCGCCGCCGCCGCGCGCATCCGCGAGGGGCTGGGCGAGTCGATCGCGTCGATTCAGCGCTTCAACGTGCCGGCCTACAACGCGACGACGGTGTCGCTGGAAGCGCTGAAGGCCTACAGCATGGGCGTCGACACGCGGCTGCGCACCGGCGACGTGCAGGCGATTCCCTTTTTCATGCACGCGCTCGAGCTCGATCCGAACTTCGCGCTCGCCGCCGCGCGGCTCGGCGCCATCTACACCAACCTGCACGATCTCGCGCAGGCGCAGGAGTACACGAAGCGCGCCTTCGCGCGGAGCGACTCGCTCAGCGAACCGGAACGGCTGTTCATCAAATCTCACTATCACTACATCGTCACCGGCCGGCTCGACGACGCGGTGGCGACCTACCGGTTATGGGCAGCGACGTATCCGGACGACTGGGTGCCGCACAGCAACCTGTCGAGCACCTACGCCAGGCTGAACCGGCTCGAAGAGGCGGTCGACGAAGGCCGCGCCGCGGTCCGGCTCGCCCCGAATTCCGTGGTCGCCTATCAGCAGCTGACGCGATCGCTGCTCGCGCTCGGCAAGCTGCCGGAGGCAAAGGCGGTGACCAGCCAGGCGCTGCAGCAGGGGATCGAATCGTCGGTCCTCCACATGCTCGCCTACCAGCTGGCCTTCATCGACAAGGATGCCGCGGGCATGCAGGAGCACCTGAACGCGGCGGCATCGCGTGCCGACAGCTACGTCGTGCTGACGGAAGCGGCGCGCGCCGCGTTTGCGACGGGCGACGTCGAGAACAGCCGGATGCTCTATGCGCGGGCGATCACCGCGGCACGCACGGCGCGGGCCGACGATATCGCCGCGAGCCTGATCGCCGAACAGGCGCTCAACAACGCGCTGGTGGGCGACAGCGCCAGCGCCCGCGCGCAGCTGCAGGAAGCGGTCGCGTCGCGAAGCGGCGGAGGCGCCGAGACGACGTGGACCGCATCGCTGGCGGCGGCGTTCCTCGGCCGCACCCAGCAGGCGGGGCAGCTCGCGCAGGCGTTTCGCGGCCTCGAACCGCCGGCGCCCGACATCGTCAGCGGTCAGCTGGCGATGCTGGAGGCGGCGGCGGCGCTCTCGGGGCGCGATGCGCGGCGGGCGATTTCGATCCTGAACGCGGCGACGCCGTTCGAGCGCTCCGCCGGCCCGTGGCTGCAGTATCTGCGCGGCCTGGCGCACGCCTCGGTCAAGGAATACGGGCCCGCGGTCGAGCAGTTCCGAGCGTTGATCGCGCGGCCCGGCAGCCAGCCGACGAGCATCGCCCACCCGCTGGCGCGGCTGCAGCTCGCCCGGGCCGCAAGCGCCGCCGGCGACACCGCGCTGGCGCGCCAGGCGTATGCCGATTTCTCGGCGGCATGGCACGACGCGAATCCGCGCCATCCTCTGCGCGCCGCCGCCGCCGCCGAGGCAGCGGCACTCGCGGCGGCCGCGCCGCGCACTCGATGATCGACGTCCTGCTCGTGTCGATGCCGTTCGGCCCGCTGCTGTCGCCGTCGCTCGGCCTCAGCCTGCTGCAGCCGCAGGTCGAAGCGCGCGGGCTCACCTGCCGCGTCGACTACTTCACGCTGCCGTTCGCCGAGCGGATCGGCGAGCCGCTCTACTCGCGCATCATCACCGAGAATCGGGCGATGTCGCGCGCGTTCGTCGGCGAGTGGATTTTCTCGCACGCGCTCTTCGACTGGACGCCGGCGCACGACGAGCGCTACCTCGCCGACGTGTTGATGAAGCCGCCGTCGTGGCTGGGGCGCAACCCGACCCGCCCGCCGGCGCCGGCGCAGGTGCGCGCGATTCTGCGCGCGCGCGACGCCGCCGCGGCGTTCGCCGACTGGTGCGCCGGCCGTGTCGTCGAGGCGAGGCCCGCCATCGTCGGGCTCACCAGCGTCTTCCAGCAGCATCTCGCGTCGCTGGCGCTCGCCAAACGGATCAAGGCGCAGCTGCCGGACACGTTCGTCGTCCTTGGCGGCGCCAACTGCGAGGCGACGATGGGGCTCGAGACGGTGCGGCAGTTTCCGTTCGTCGACGCCGTCGTCTCGGGCGAAGGCGATCGCGTATTCGGCGAGCTCGCGCTTCAGGCCGCCGGCCGCGCGCCGCGGACCGAGCTGGCGGGCGTGATCACGCAGGCGACGGCCTTCGCGCCAACACCTCGCGCGCCGTCGACCGCGCCGGCGGTAAGCGATCTCGACGCCCTCCCCTATCCGGAGTATCGCGACTTCTTCGCGCAGTTCGAGCGCAGCCGGCTGTCGCGCACCTGGCAGCCGAGCGTGTTCGTCGAGACCTCGCGCGGCTGCTGGTGGGGCGAGCGGATGCATTGCACCTTCTGCGGGCTGAACGGCGAGACGATGGCCTACCGCAGCAAATCGGCGCCGCGCGCGCTGGCCGAGCTGACGCACCTCACCGCCACCTATCCCGGATGCGACATCCAGGTGGTCGACAACATCCTCGACCTGAAGTACTTCAAGACGCTCCTGCCCGAGCTCGCCGCGCGGAAGCTGCCGGTGTCGCTGTTCTACGAGACCAAATCGAACCTGAAGAAAGAGCAGGTGCGGCTGCTCCGCGACGCCGGCGTGCTGACGATTCAACCGGGCATCGAGAGCTTCAGCGATCGCGTGCTGAAGCAAATGAAAAAGGGCGTCTCGGGGCTGCAGAACATCCAGCTCCTGAAATGGTGCAAGGAGCTCGGCGTGCACCCGATCTGGAACTTCCTGATCGGGTTTCCGCAGGAGTCGCCGGAGGATTACTTCGAGATGGCGGGGTTGACGCCGCGGGTGTGCCACCTGCCGCGGCCGTCGGGCGTCAGCGTCATCCGGCTCGACCGCTTCAGCCCGAACTTCGCCGAGGCCTCGCTGCTCGGCTTCACCAGGCTGCGGCCGCTGCCGTTCTACGAGTTTGTCTACGACCTGCCGGAAGCGGCGCGCCGCAACCTCGCCTACTACTTTTCCTACGACTACAAAGTGCCGCAGAATGTGGCGCACTACGCCGATCCGCTCGTGCGCAGCGTCCACGCCTGGACGACGACGTGGCGACACGCCGAGCTGGTTTCGGTCGATCTCGACGATCGCCTCTTCGTCTTCGACACCCGGCCGCGTGCGCGCGCGCCGATCTCGGTTCTACGGGGCGACGATCGGAGGCTGTACCAGGCGTGCGACGCGATCGCGGATGGAGGCCTGCTCGAGCCTGCTGAACGCGCACGGCTGGACGCGATGGTCGATCGCGGGCTGATGCTGCACGACGGCGGCAAGTACTTGTCGCTGGCCGTACCGCTCGGCGAGTATCAGCCCTCCGGCACGGCGGCCGCCCGGCTGCGATCGATGATCGCCGCGCGCGGAACGTCGACCCCGCACGGGGTCACCCTTGCCGCGGATCTCGATGACCGTACGGCGCCGCGCCGGGCGCGCGGCCGCGATCATCGGGTTTCGCGATCCAGCGCCGCGCCGTTGACGCGCGCGCACTTCGAGCTGACGGGCGCCGGCGAGCTGTTCGTGCGGCGCCGGGTCGGGTAACCACAAACGAGGAGGTCTGATGGCGAAGAAGAAACGCGGTGGCGCAAAGAAGGCCGGCGGCAAGAAGAAGAAGGCCGCCAAGGGGAAGAAGCGCGGAGCGCCGAAGAGGAAGAAGAAGCCGATGGGCGACATCTTCCCTTGATTCGGAAACGCCGCTTTGCGAGCCGGTTGCAGTCACCGCCGGCTCGCGACCCTTTCACTCGGAGCGCAGCGCCGCGGCGGCGTTGATGCGCAGCGCCCGCCGCACCGGCACCGCCGCCGCAAGCGCGCACGCGGCCATCAACAACAGCGGCGCGATGCCGAACACCATCGCGTCCTGCGGATCAACCTGATAGAGAAGCTGCTCGAGCGCCTGCCCGGTGACGAGGCCGGCTGCCATCCCGCCGGCGATTCCCGCGACCACCAGCACCATCACCTGCGACATCACCAGCACCACGACATCACGA
>Ga0111539_10005465_pt1 | contig 16438 bp, 17 predicted proteins | sample RhiMethybrSRZTD1_FD_79667 | JGI IMG/M metagenome (GOLD analysis project Ga0111539, IMG submission 79667) | Populus rhizosphere microbial communities from Tennessee, USA - Rhizosphere MetaG P. TD hybrid SRZTD1 (version 2) (version 2) | ecosystem: Host-associated > Plants > Roots > Rhizosphere >... | reverse complement strand
GGCCTCGCTCGAGCCTGCCGGCCGGACCTCGACGGCGTCGCCGTCCCACGCCAGACCCGGCCAGCCCTTGGCCATCGCGATCGCCTCGGCCTCCGACGCGACCTCGACGACGATGAACCCGCCGATCTGCTCCTTCGTCTCGGCGAACGGCCCGTCGGTCACGATCGTCTCCCCGTCGACGATGCGCACCACCTTCGCCTCCGTCGCCGCGACGAGCTCCTTGCCGGCCACGTGGGGGTCGACCCGGTCCATCTCCTCGAAGAGGTTCAGCCAGCGCGGCATCGACTCCGCCCGGCGGCGGGCCGCCTCGTCGTCGTCGACTCCCTCCCAGTCGGCCTGGTCGCTGTAGACGAGCAGCGCGTACTTCATGTCGTTGCCCCCTCGTCGACGTACACCTGCCGGACCTCGACGGCACCGTGCGACGCGCCCGGGATCCGGGCCGCCCACGTGAGAGCGTCGTCCAGGGACGCGCAGTCGAGGATGAAGTAGCCGCCGAGGGCCTCCTTCGCCTCGGCGTACGGGCCGTCCGTCACGAGCTGTCGCCCGTCGCGAACGCGGACGGTCGTCGCGGACGCCGTCGGACCGAGCTCTTCACCGCCGACGAGCACTCCCGCGTCGCGGGCCGCCTGCGAGAACTCGCCGTACTGCTCGTAGGCGGCCTCGCGCTCCTCGTTCGAGAACCGCTCCCATGCGGCCTCGTCCGCGTAGATCAACGCCAGGTACTCCACAGCTCCTCCTTGTCGCGTTCGATCCTCTCATCCGCATGACGAACGGCGTGCGTGCGGATCGACACCACGTCCTCAGGCGCACATCCGCTCGAGCAGCGTCCTCGCGGCCCCCTTGTCGAGGAACTCGTTCAGGTTGCCGCACTTCGGGCTCTGGACGCAGGACGGGCACCCTGCCCGGCACGGGCAGCGCTCGAGCAGGCGTGCGGTGTCGGCGGCCCAGTCCGCGAAGCGGTCGAAGCCACGGTCGGCGATGCCGACCCCGCCCGCGTGACCCTCGTAGACGAAGACGGTCGGCCGACCCGTCTGCTCGTGCACGTTCGTCGACAGCCCGCCGATGTCCCAGCGGTCGCACATCGCGAAGAGGGGGAGGAGCGAGATGAGCGCGTGCTCGGCCGCGTGGAGCGCCGACACGAGCGTCGGCATCGTGTCGATGCCCTCTAGCAGGCGGTCACCGGGCGAGAACCAGACGCCCTCCGTCTCGAACCGCGTCTCGGGGAGGTCGAGCGGCGTCACATCGATGACGCTCCCGTCCGCGATCGCCTTCCGCTGGTACGCGACCACCTGCTCGCGGACGGCGATCCGCCCGACGTGGAGCCGAACGCCTGCGACCTCCGCGATCCGGAGCGGCTCGACGATCGACGTCTCGGTCTCCTTCCGCGCCTGCGTGTACCAGTCGACCGTGATCGGCCGCACGAGCGCCGTGCGGGTCCCGAGGTCGAGCGCGGTGACCCCGTACTGCTCGCCGAGATGGAGGTACACGGCGCCCTCGTGAACGGTCGAGAACGCGCGCTCGCGCTCCGACGTGCCGAGCACGGCCCCGGTCTCCTCGTCGACGATGACGAACGCCTCGGTGTCGCCGGAGCGGAGAGACACGCGCGCCGCGGGCGTGTCGCGGCCACGCCAGACGAACCCTGCGGCCGTGGCCTCGAGCTCCGGCAGCACGGCCGCCCGTGCGAGCGCCTCCGGCCCGAGGATCGCGGCGTCGGCCTCCGTGAGCGGACCTTCGTAGGCGGCCGCGAGCACGTGCCCGTCGAGGATCCGCGGCGACGCGTGGTCGATCAGCGCGGCCTCCGCCCGGCGCTCGAGCAGCGCCGCCGGCTCGTTCATGAAGAACTGGTCGAGGCCGTCCTCGCTCGCGACGAGAACGGCGAGACCGGTCTCGCGCCGCCCGGCGCGTCCCCACTGCTGGCGCAGCGAGGCGACCGTCCCCGGGAACCCCACGGAGATCGCGCAGTCGAGCGAGCCGATGTCGATCCCGAGCTCGAGCGCGTCCGTCGCCGTGACCCCGAGCAGCTCGCCCTCGACGAGCCGGCGCTCGATCTCGCGCCGCTGCTCCGGCGTGTAGCCCGCCCGGTACGGCGCGAGCCGGCGTGCGGTCTCGGCGTCGACGCGGTCGCTCGCGAAGCGGTGGACGAGCTCCGCTGCCTTCCGGCTCTTGGTGAAGCAGATCGTCTTCCGCCCCTGCGAGACGAGGCCGGCAAGGAGCCGGGAGGCGTCCCCCAGCGGGCTCGCGCGTGTTCCGAGCTCCTCGTCCAGGAGCTCCGGGTTCCAGAGCACGATCTCGCGGTCGGCCTGCGGCGAGGTGTCGGTGTCGACCACGCTCACGTCGAGCCCGGTGAGGCGCCCGGCGAGCTCGCCGGCGTTCGCGATCGTCGCGGAGGCGAGCACGAACACGGGCTCGGCGCCGTACGCGAGGGCGAGCCGGCGAAGGCGCCGAAGGACGTTCGCCACGTGCGAGCCGAACACGCCGCGGTACACGTGCGCCTCGTCGACGACGACGACGCGGAGGTTGTGGAGCGCGTTCCCCCAGCGGTCGTGGTGCGGGAGGACGCCCACGTGGAGCATGTCGGGGTTCGTGAGGATCGCGTTCGCGCTTCGGCGGATGTGTGCGCGCCGCTCGATCGGCGTGTCGCCGTCGTAGATCGCGGGCTGGAGCCCGCGGAGCCCGAGGGAGGCGAGCCAGCGCGCCTGGTCCTGCGCCAGCGCCTTCGTGGGGTAGAGGTAGAGCGCGCGGCTCGCCGGCTCGCGCGCGATCGCGTCGAGGACCGGGAGCGAGAACGCGAGCGACTTCCCGGAGGCCGTGCCCGTCGTGACGACGACGTGCTCTCCGCGGCCGACCGCCTCCCACGTGTCGGCCTGATGGGCGTAGAGGCCCGTCACGCCCCGTGCTGCGAGCGCGTCCAGGACGGCCGGATGCAGGTCGGGGGGAAGCGGCGTCGTGCGACCCGCCTGCCCCGCTTCGACGGCTCGGTGGACGACCTCGACCCCGTCGAGCAGGCCGTCGGCCACCGCTACGCGGCGAGCGTCCGGGCGACCGCCTCGGCATAGCGCCGCCGCGGCTGCGCGCCGTCGATCGTCTCGACGACGGCACCGCCGGAGAAGACCATCACCGTGGGGAGCGAGAGGACGCCGTAGTGGCCGGGCGTCGCCATGTCCGTCTCGATGTCGAGTTGCACGACCCGGATCCGGCCCTCGTGCTCACGCTCGAGGTCGGCGAGGAACGGCTCGATCGCCTTGCACGGACGGCACCAGGGCGCGGTGAACTCGACGACCACGGGCTCCGCGGGCTCGAGCACGTCCTGGGCGAACGTCTCGTCGGTCGTCCGGATCACAGCGTCCCCCGAAGAGCCTTCCACCGGAGCACCGGCACCTGGCGCATCGCCTCGAGCACGATGCCGCCGCTCATCTTCGACTCGCCGACGCGCCGGTCGACGAACGTGATCGGGATCTCGACGACCCGAAACCCGGCGCGGAGGGCGCGGTACGTGCCCTCGATCTGAAACCCGTAGCCACGCGCCGCGATCGCATCGAGCTCGATCGTCTCGAGGACGACGCGACGGAAGCACTTGAAGCCACCGGTCAGGTCGCGGACGGCGACGCCGAGCACCAGCCGCGCGTAGAGCGAGCCGCCACGCGAGATGACGCGCCGCAGGAGGCCCCAGTTGACCGTGCCACCGCCGTCGACCCATCGCGACCCGAGGGCGAGGTCCGCGCCGTCCTCGCAGGTCGCGATGAGGCGGGCCACGTCGGCCGGGTCGTGCGAGAAGTCGCAGTCCATCTCGAGCACGAGCTGCGCGTCGGACTCGAGCGCACGGGCGAAGCCTGCGAGGTACGCGCGGCCGATGCCCGCCTTCGCGGTCCGGTGCAGCACATCGAGCCACGGGAGCTCGGAGGCGAGCCGCTCGGCGATCTCGCCCGTGCCGTCCGGCGAGCCGTCGTCGATCACGAGAACCCGGTCTTGCGTCGTGTCGAGGACGTCGCCGAGCGCCCGGATCATCGGCTCGATGTTGTCCCGCTCGTCGTAGGTCGGCAGGCAGACGACGGCGCGGGTGGGCATTGCCGGAGTCTGCCCGCTCAGGCCCGAGCAGTGCGGCCCTATGATCGACGCATGCCCTCGTTGCCTCGCAACGCGGACGTCGCGGACGCGTTCGATGCGCTCGCCGACGTCTCCGAGATCCTCGGCGAGCAGGGCTTCCGGGTGCTCGCGTATCGGCGCGCCGCGACGCGGATCCGCGAGACCGGCTCGTCGATCGCGGAGCTCGCGCTCGCCGGCAAGGCGAAGGAGCTCCCCGGGATCGGCGCGACGATCGAGGCGAAGGTCGTCGAGCTCACCGAGACGGGCGAGATGTCCGCGCTGGAGAAGCGGCGCGCCGAGGTGCCCGACGAGGTGACGCAGTTCCTGCGGCTGCCCGGTCTCGGTCCGAAGACGGCCGCCCGGATCTGGCGCGAGCTCGGGGTCACGACGCTGGACGGCCTGCGCGAGGCCGCGGAGCAGCAGCGCGTGCGAACGCTCCAGGGGCTCGGCGCGAAGAGCGAGGAGAAGATCCTCGAGGCGCTCGACAAGGGCCTCGGCCCGGAGCCCGAGCGGCGCGGCCTCCTCGGGCAGGGCCTTCCCGTCGTGCGCGAGGTCGTCGAGGCGCTCCGAGCGCATCCGGCGGCCGTGGAGGTCTCCGCCGCGGGCAGCGTGCGGCGCGGGCGCGAGACGTTCCGCGACCTCGACGTGATCGCGACCGCGACCGATCCCGTCGCGCTCATCGCGCACTTCGTCGAGCTGCCCTGGGTGCTCGAGATCGCCGCACACGGCGACACGAAGGCGACCGTCGTCACCAAGCAGGGCCTGCGCCTCGACCTGCGCGTCGTCCCGCCCGAGGATTTCGGCAGCCTGCTCCAGCACTTCACGGGCTCGAAGGACCACAACGTCGCGCTGCGCGAGGACGCGCAGCGCCGCGGGTTCTCGGTCTCCGAGTACGGCGTCACCGTCGTCGACACGGGCGAGGTGCACCGATTCGGCTCGGAGGAGGAGCTCTATCGCTTCCTCGGCTACGCGTTCATCCCGCCCGAGCTCCGGGAGAACGGCGGCGAGCTGAAGGCCGCGCGCGACGGCGGCATCCCCGTCCTCGTCGAGCCGGGCGACCTCGTCGGCGAGCTCCACTGCCACTCCAGCTGGTCGTCGGACGGGAAGCACTCGATCGAGGAGATGGCGCTCGAGGCGAAGCGACGTGGGTACCGCTTCCTCGCGCTGACCGACCACTCGCACTACCTCCGCGAGGGGAGGATGGAGGCGCAGTGGAAGGAGATCGAGCAGGTGAACGCCCGCGTGAAGCCCTTCAAGGTGCTCCGTGGGGTCGAGGCGAACATCCGCGCCGACGGCTCGGTCGACGTGGACGACGACGTCCTCGCCGAGCTCGACTGGGTCGTCGCCTCCCTCCACGCCGCCTTCGACCGCAGCCCGACCGAGCGCCTCCTCGCCGCGCTCGACCATCCGCACGTCGACTGCATCGGCCACCTCACGGGGCGGAAGCTGAACCGCCGCTCCGGGGCCGAGGTCGACGTCGAGCAGGTCGTCGCCCGCGCGGTCGAGACGAAGACGGCGCTGGAGATCAACAGCCAGCCCGACCGGCTCGACATGCGCGACGTCCATGCGCGGCTCGCGGGCGGGGCCGGAGTGCGGATCCCGATCAACACCGACGCCCACTCGATCGGCGCGCTCTCGTACTCGGAGCTCGGCGTCGCGCAGGCCCGCCGGGCCTGGCTCACGAAGGATCAGATCCTCAACACCCGACCCTGGCGCGAGATCGCCGCCTCGCACCGCCCGAATCGATAACGATCGCTGATATGGCCAGCCGCGGGCATCACGATCGCTTCTCCGTGGCAACACGGGCCCCGGCGAGCCACGCTGCGAACCCCCTGCAAGCGGGGGCTTTCCGTCATCGCAGGGAGGCGGCGAGCCTCGATCGGTCTCAGAGACCGGTTTCTGTCAATGCTCGAGCGTCGGGAGTTCGTGTCGATTTCTCCACAGGCCGCCGCGGCGGCATCGCCCTGCGGACGGCCGCGTGACGTTCCGCGACGACGGCGCGGCCGCGCTCGAGTGGCTTGCGGCGTACCTCGACGGGGTCGACGAGCGGCGGCCGGTGCTGTCGCCGGTCGAGCCCGGCGCGATCAGGGCCGCGCTGCCCGCACGGGCGCCCGAGACCGGGGAGCCGTTCGCCGCCGTGCTCCGGGATCTCGACGAGGTGCTCATGCCGGGGCTGACGCACTGGCAGAGCCCCCGCTACTTCGCGTACTTCCCCAGCACCGGGTCGTCGCCCGGTGTGCTCGCCGAGCTGCTCGCGGCGGGTCTCAACCAGGTCGGGATCCTCTGGCGGACGTCGCCGGCGCTCCAGGAGCTCGAGGAGGTCACGCTCGCCTGGCTCGCCGACCTGCTCGGCCTCCCGAGAGGGCTGCACGGCCATCTCGAGGACACTGCGTCGACCGGGCTCGTGACGGCGCTCGCCGCGGCCCGCGCCGCCGCCCCCGGCAAGCGTGTCGTCGTGTGCTCCGAGCACACCCATTCGTCCACGGCGAAGGCGGCACGCCTGCTCGAGCTTGAGCTCCGGACGGTTCCCGGGGACGACTCGTTCGCGATGCGCCCGGAGCTCGTCGACCTCACCGACGCCTGCGCGCTCGTCGCGACCATCGGCACGACGTCGTCGACGGCGATCGATCCGGTCCCCGCGATCGCGGAGCGGTGTGCCGCGGAGGGGGTCTGGCTCCACGTCGACGCCGCCTACGCAGGGTCGGCTGCCGTATGCCCTGAGCTCCGGCCGCTCTTCGCAGGCTGGGAGCGGGCGGACTCGATCGGCGTCAACCCGCACAAGTGGCTGCTCGTTCCGATGGACTGCTCGGTGTTCCTCACCCGGCGGCCGGACGACCTCCGGCGCGCGTTCAGCCTCGTCCCGGAGTACCTGCGGGTCGACGAGGACGTCCTCAGCCTCAGCGAGTACGGGGTTCCGCTCGGGCGCCGCTTCCGGGCGCTCAAGCTCTGGGCCGTCCTGCGCTGCTACGGTCGGGAGGGCCTCCAGGCCGTGATCCGCGAGCACCTCCGCCTCGCCGCGCTCTTCGAGCAGTGGGTGCGCGCGGAGCCCGGCTGGGAGGTCTGCGCGCCCAGGCCGTTCTCGCTCGTCTGCTTCCGGCACGAGGGCTCGGAGGAGGAGAACGAGGCGCTGCTCGAGCGCGTCAACGCATCCGGGGAGGTCTTCCTCTCGCACACGCGGCTCAACGGCCGCTTCGTCCTTCGCCTCGCGATCGGCAACGAGCGGACGACCGAGGACGACGTGCGCCTCGCATGGGACGTCCTCCGGCGCGAGGCCGCCGGCTAGAGGGCGCGCAGGAGGGCGAGCACCCCGGCGGTCCCGTCGACGACGAGGTCGGCCGCGGCGACGAGGTCGGGCGGCGCCTCGCCGGAGTCGACGGCGACACGCACGCCGAGCTCCAGCTCGTCGAGGCCGCGGAATGCATCGACGTCGGTCGTGTCGTCGCCGGCGTAGATTGCGCGCGACACGCCCGCGCGCGTGATCAGGGCGCGGACGGCGGTGCCCTTGTCGGCGGCGACCGGCGGCCGGATCTCGAGGACCATCCGGCCCCAGCGCGGGACGAGCCCCGCTGTCTCCGCTGCGTCCGCGACGCGCGTCAGGTACGCGCGGGCGGCAGCCTCATCGTCGACCCGGCGGAAGTGGAACGTGAGGCTGAGCGGTTTCCGCTCCACCGGCCAGTCGACGCTTCCCGCGAACGTCGCGAGCGCGTCTGCCCAGTGCCCCGCCTCGGGGGCGAGCTCGAGACCGTGCTCGCCGACGATCGCGACGCCCGGGACGCCCAGCATCCGCTCGACGTCGGCGCCCGGCCGACCGCTCACGCACGCGACGAGGGCGTAGCGCCCGGCCAGCCGGGCGAGCTCGCGGCGCGCCTCGTCGGGCACGCGCGCGTCCTCCGGCCGCTCGACGATGGGCGCGAGCGTGCCGTCGACGTCGAGCAGCACGGCAGCGCGCGCGGGGTCCTCCGAAAGCCTGGCGACAAGGTCGTCCGCCATGGGACGAGCCTAGGATACGAGCGGTGCGTCTCGACCAGGTGCCCGCGGCCCGGCTCGCCCTGATCGGTCTGGTCGCCGGGGTCTTCTCGGCGCTCTTCGGCGTCGGCGGCGGAATCGTCATCGTCCCCCTGCTCGTCGCGCTCGTGGCGTTCCCCATTCACGCGGCGACGGCGACCTCGCTCGGCGCGATCCTCGTCACCGCCACGGCAGGCGTCGCGCTCTACGCCCTCCGGGGAGATGTCCATCCGGGGTACGCGGCGCTCGTCGGCCTCCCGGCCGTCGCCGGCGCCGTCATCGGCACCCACGTGCAGGGGCGGCTGTCGAGCGGACGGCTCACGCTCGGGTTCGCGGTGCTCCTCGCCGCCGTCGGGGTCTGGCTGATCGTCGGATGAGCGCGTGGACGATCGCCGCCGCGATCTCGCTCGGGCTCGTCGCAGGCGTCCTCTCCGGCGTCTTCGGCGTGGGCGGCGGGATCCTCTTCGTCCCGACGCTCGTCGCGCTCGGGCTCGGCCAGGTCGAGGCAGCTGCGACGTCGCTCCTCGCGATCGTCCCGACGGCTGCGACCGGCGTGCTCCGTCAGCGTGCGACCGGCAACCTGCGCATCCGGGCGGCGCTCGTCGTCGGCGTCACGTCCATCATCGGGGCGGAGGCCGGTGTGCGGATTGCGAAAGCGGTCGACGAGAGCGTGCTCCGGCGGGCCTTCGGTGTCCTCCTCCTCGCCGTTGCCGTGCAGTTCGCGATTCGGGGCCTCCGCGCCAGCCGACGCTACCCTGACGGGTCGTGAGAGGGCTCCGCGCCGCATCCGTGCTCGCGCTCGCCGCCGCTACCGCGAGCATCGCGGCCGCCGCGCCGAGCGACCCCGTGCCCGAGCAGTCGCGCGCAACGGCGCTCGTGGCCCAGGTCACCGTGCCCGGGCAACCGACGATCGCCACCACCCTCTACGAGGCCCCGCCCGTCGTGAACGGCGGCGGCGCGTTCGCGCACCCGGCCGACGGCTCGATCCTGCGCATCGGCGCGGCGATCACCAATGCGACGGCGCAGCCCGGGACCTCCTCCTCGGCGGAGGCGAGCGTCCGTGCACTCGCCGTCTCGATCCTCGGCGGCGAGATCAACGCAGAGACGATCCTCGTGCGGTCGGGCGCCGCCGCGGGCCCGGCCGGCGCGACGGGTGACGTCGGCCGCTCCACCATCACCGGCCTCGTCGTGCTCGGCCAGGCCGTGACCCCGACCGGCAACATCCAGCTCCCGCTCGCCGACTGGGGCACGCTCGACGTCCTCGGCGTGTCCAGCTCGACATCGGACGACCCGCGCTCCGCCGAGAGCTCGGTCACCGGCCTCCGCGTTCGCCTCAATGCCGAGCACGCGGGCCTCCCCGGCGGCACCGAGATCCTCGTGGGGGCGACGACCGCCGTCGCCGTCGCGCAAGCGGCGCCGTCCACCCCCGCGAAGCCCCCGAAGCAGGGCGCGGCCGGACAGGCCGGCCGGCCGGGCTCGCCGGACGGCGGGCCGCCACGGCGCCCCGCGCCGAACGCGCCCCGCGAGCCCGGCCGCTCCATCCCGGGCGCGCCGCCCGAGATCGTCCGCGCCGTGCCGGAAGGCGTCATCGCACGCTTCACGCAGGGCGGCTACGTGTTCCCGGTCTTCGGGGCGGCCGCCTTCGGCGACACGTTCGGCGCCTTCCGCGCCGACGTGGCGGGCCAGTGGCACCACGGCGAGGACCTCGTGGCCCCGCGCGGGACGCCGCTCCTCGCCGTCGCGGACGGGAATCTCTTCTCCGTCGGCTGGAACGACATCGGCGGCTGGCGCCTCTGGCTCCGCGACGACGGAGGCAACGAGTTCTACTACGCGCACCTCGATGCGTACTCGCCCCTTGCCGTCGCAGGTCGGAGGGTGAAGGCAGGCGACGTGCTCGGCTTCGTCGGGACATCGGGCGACGCCGAGGGCGGCCCGCCGCACCTTCACTTCGAGATCCACCCGGCCGAGCTGCTGTCACTCGGCTACGACGGCGCGGTCGCGCCCTACCCGTTCCTCATCGGCTGGCGTCGCGCCGAGGACGTGGCGTTCGGGTCGGGGCGTCAGTACGTCGTGACGCGTGGGGGGCTGCCGGTCGCGTCGGCCCGCGCCGGCGCAGTGCTGCTGGACGCGAGCGACATCTCGGGGTCGAGCGGCCTCGTGCCCGGCGCGCTGAAGCGGGCGCTCGCCTCCGGCGAGGCCCGCTCCAACGCGAAGCCGTAGGCCGTCCGGCGACCCTCCCTAGGAGGACGCCTTCGACCTGGTCGACTTGGCGGCGTCCTCCGCCGCGTCCGCGGCGTCGCCCGCCGTCTCCTCGACCGCAGCCGACGCGTCCGCGACGGTCGTCTCGAACGTGTCGAGCGGCTGGAGGTCGTCCTGGCCGGCGATCACGTCGAGCAGCTTCTCCCGCGTCTGCGGTCCCGTCCACGGGTTGTAGAGCGCCCCGGCGACCAGTCCGGCGAGGAGGACCATGTTCCGGCCCTTGTGGCTCTTCTTCTTCCCCTTGAGGCTGTCCTTGGCGCTGAGGAGATCGTCGATCGCGCGGCGCATCTGGTCCTGCGCCTTCTTGTCGGTCGCGAGCGCGCGCGCGCCCCCGCTGACGCCGTTCTGCTTCGACAGCGGGCCGTAGAGCTCCCGCGCCGCCGCGAGCGCGTCCTTCAAGTCCTTGCGGAAATCCTCGTCGGTCATCGCGCGCTCGAGATATGGCTTGACCACCTCGAACGTGCCCACCACCGTCGCCGCTTTCTTCTTCGCCATGCGGCCGTCCTTTCGTCTCGGGAGAGTCCCCGAAGTATTACCCCGTTCGGCCACTTACGATGCACGCGTGCGCGTCCTCCGACGGATCGCGATCGTCATCTCGGCCACGCTGGCCCTGATCGCCTACGTCTGGATCGCCGCCGTGCGCGCCGTGCCGGGTGTCCGGCGCCGAAAGGCGGAGGCGCGCGCTCGACGCCGCGGCGCCGCCTGAACGCGCCGATCGCGCCGTGATCCACCCACCCGTGATCCGCGGCGGTGCCGGGATCCGCTCGGTCTCGCTCGTCGTCGGCCTGTTCCTCTTCGCCCTCGGCATCGTGCTCCAGCTGCAGTCGGATCTCGGCCTGAGCCCCTGGGACGTGCTGAGCCAGGGGATCAGCGATCAGACGTCGCTCTCGTTCGGCACGGCGAACATCGTGATCGCGATCGTCGTCCTCGCCGTGGCGTGGGCACTCGGGGCGCAGATCGGGGTCGGCACGGTCGCGAACGCAATCCTCATCGGGTTGTTCATCGACGGCCTCACGCGCCTCGAGCCGATCGAGTCCCTCGCGGGTCAGGGCATCGGAGCGCAGATCGCCATGCTCGCCGGTGGCATCGTGCTCGTCTCGCTCGGGTCCGGCTTCTACATCGGCGCCGCCATGGGCGCCGGCCCGCGCGACTCGCTGATGATCGTCGGGGCGCGCCGCACCGGCCTCCGCATCGGCATCGTCCGCGCGGCGATCGAGATCTCCGTCGCGGTGGTCGGCTTCGCGCTCGGCGGCACGGTCGGTATCGGCACGATCGCCTTCGCGTTCGGCATCGGCCCGGCCGTGGAGGTCGTGTTCCGGCTCCTCGTTCGATCGGGGGTGGCCGAGCCGTCCGCGCTGCAGCGCGAGTACGATCGCCGACGATGAAGGGCCTCGTCTGTGCCGGAGGAGAGGCGACCCGTCTCGGCGAGCTGACGCGGGTCTCCAACAAGCACCTGCTGCCCGTCGGCCGCTGGCCGATGATCTACTACCCGCTTCAGCTGCTCGAGCGGGCCGGGCTCGACGACGTCCTCATCGTGACGGGCAAGGGCCACGCGGGTCAGATGATCGATCTCCTCGGCGACGGCCGCCTCCGCGAGCGCGGCACGGACCAGCCGCTCCTCTCGCTCGATCTCTCGTACAAGGTGCAGACCGAGCCCGGTGGGATCGCCCAGGTCGTGGGGATGGCGCGTGACTTCGCGCGGGGCGAGAAGCTCGTCGTCGTGCTCGGCGACAACATCTTCGAGCGCTCGCAGGCAGCGGCGATCGGGGAATGGGCCGCCGGCGACGGGCGCGCGCTCATCTTCGTCAAGGCCGTCCCCGACCCGGAGAACTTCGGTGTCGTCGTCTACGGCGGCGACGGCCGCGTGGCGGACATCGTCGAGAAGGCCGGCGTCGTGGACATGCGGTACGACGCGCCGCCGACGGACGAGGCCGTGGTCGGCCTCTACTGCTTCCCGTCGGACGTCTTCGACGTGATCGACCGGCTCGAGCCGTCGAGCCGGGGCGAGCTGGAGATCACCGACGTCAACCGCCACTACGCGACGGAGGGCCGCCTCGACGTCGTGCGCGTGGAGGGCTGGTGGGAGGACGCGGGCAAGCACTGGCAGCATCTCGCCGACATCGGGCGCCTCGTCGACGAGACCGGGGCGAACGGCTGACGATGAGCGTCGAGGGCGTCGTCCGGATCCCACTGCGCCGGTTCGCGGACGACCGCGGCTGGTTCGTCGAGCTGCGACGCGACAGCGCGCTGCCACGACCGACCGCGCAGACGAACCTCTCGTACTCGCGCAAGGGCGTGATCCGCGGCCTCCACTACCACGAGCGGGGCCAGGACGATCTCTTCGCGTGCCTCGAGGGCACCGCGCGGGTCGTCGTGCTCGACCGCGAGACCGGCGAGGCCTTCACGGAGGACATCGGCGACGAGAACCCCGTGGCGATCTACGTCCCCGGCCGGCACGCGCACGGCTTCGAGGCGCTCACCGATCTCCTGTTCTGCTACCACGTCACCGAGGAGTACGACCCCGACGACCCGGACGAGCACGGAGTCCCGTGGAACGACCCCCGGGTCGCGCACCTGTGGAGCACGACGACGCCGATCCTCTCGGAGCGAGACGCCACACCCTGATCACCGGCGCGCGCGGGCAGCTGGGCCACGCGCTCGTCGATGCGTTCCAGGGGGACGACGTCCTCGCGCTCGGCCGCGACGGCTGGGACGTGCGCCTCGAGGCGCCGGCGCTGCCCTGGGCACCCGAGCTCGTCCTCCACGCAGCCGCCTGGACCGACGTCGACGGCGCCGAGGACGACCCGCAGTCGGCTGCGGCCGTCAACGTCGGCGGGACGGCGCACGCGGCGGCGCTCGGCGCCCCGCTCGTGACGTACTCGACCGACTACGTCTTCGACGGGACGAAGGGTGAGCCGTACGTCGAGTCCGATGCACCCGCGCCGCTCTCCGCCTACGGCCGGACGAAGCTCCACGCGGAGGCCGCCGCGGGCGAGCGCGCGTGGATCGTCCGGAGCGCGTGGCTCTTCGGCGAGACGAGCCACAACTTCGTGCGGACGATGCTGCGGCTCGGCGCCGAGCGGGACGAGGTCGCGGTCGTCGACGACCAGCGCGGCTGCCCGACGTACGTCGGGCACCTCGCCGAGGCGACGCGAGCGCTCGTGGACGGCGGATCCGACTTCGGGATCTGGCACCTTGCGGCGGCCGGCGACTGCACCTGGGCCGAGTTCGCGGAGGCGATCTTCGAGGACGCCGGGCTCGACTGCCGCGTGAACCGGATCTCGACCACGGAGTTCGGCGCGAAGGCGCTGCGGCCCGCGGTGTCGATCCTGCGAAGCGAACGGGGCGCGCCGCGGCTGCCGCACTGGCGCGACGGCCTGCGCGCCTGCCTCGCCGGTCTGCGCTAGCTCGAGGTCTCCGACAGGACGGCCGAGATCCGCTCCTGGCCGCGTTGCATCGCCCAGCGGTGGTTCCAGGCGAAGAGCGGGCGCAGGAGGGGCGTGAGGTGCCGGACGAGCGGCTTCCGCACCTCGACGTGCCACTCGAGCATCGCGCGCGTCCCGTCTGCGACGGGCGTGAACGTCCAGATCCCCTCGCCGACGAAGTCGCCGTCGATGTGCGACACGAGCCTCCGCGGCGCGTCGGCCTCGGCGCAGACGAGCTCCCACCGCAGACGGTACGGCAGCCGACCCCGCGTCACGAGCCGCGCCCGCTTGCCCGGCGCTGCGGGGCCGGGATCGCCCTCGCCCTCGAGGAACGCGTCGCCCCACCAGTCCGGGTACTCGCGCGGACGCGAGAGCAGGTCGTAGACGGTCTCGAGCGGTGCCGCCACGTGCCATTCGTCCACGAAGGAGTACCCGGCCACGATCGTGATTCGTCGTTCACCGCCGGCCGGTTCGCCTGCCGAGCTCGTCGACGATGCTGGAGGCCCGCGGCCGGAGGCCGACTTTGCCGGCCGGGAGGCCAGATTCGGTCGTGTGAGGCTTCAACCAGAGGGAGGGGGCCCCCGCGGGGGAACCATGTGGTTCCCCCGCGATGTCCGGGTACCCTCCCCCGGATGCGCGTTCTCGTGACCGGCGGCGCCGGGTTCATCGGCTCGCACTTCGTGAGGCGGCTCGTGACGGGTGGGGACGACGTCGTCGTCCTCGACAAGCTCACGTACGCCGGCAACCCGGCCAACCTCGAGGGAGCGGGCGCAGAGCTCGTCGTCGGCGACATCGCGGACGCCGAGGCGGTCACACGCGCGGCGGCGGGGTGTGACGCGATCGTCAACTTCGCCGCCGAGACACACGTCGACCGCTCGATCCTCGGCCCGCAGGAGTTCGTCCACACCGACGTGCTCGGGACGATGACGCTGCTGGAGTGGGCGCGCGAGCACGACGCGCGGTTCGTCCAGGTCTCGACCGACGAGGTCTACGGCGACCTCGAGGCGGGCGGACGCGCGGCGGAGGGCGACCCGTTGCGGCCGTCGAGCCCGTACAGCGCCGCGAAGGCGGGCGGCGACCTCCAGGTGCTCGCGTACGTCCGCACGTACGGCGTGAACGCCTCGATCACGCGGGGAGCGAACACGTACGGCCCGAACCAGTACCCCGAGAAGCTCGTCCCGCTCTTCGTCACGAACGCGCTCGACGGCGAGCCTCTCCCCGTCTACGGAGACGGCAAGCAGGTGCGCGAGTGGCTCCACGCCGGGGATCACTGCTCGGGCATCGAGCTCGTACTCCGCGAGGGGCGCCCGGGGGAGGTCTACAACATCGGCGGTGAGGATCACGAGAACCTCGAGGTGACGCACCGGATCCTCGAGCTCACCGGCGCCGATCCATCGCTCGTCCGCCACGTCGAGGACCGGGCGGGGCACGATCGGCGGTACGCGCTCGACGACGCGAAGCTCCGCTCGCTTGGCTGGTCGCCCGAGCATTCCTTCGGCGAGACCGGGCTCCGCGAGACCGTCGACTGGTACCGCGGGAACCGCGCCTGGTGGGAGCCGATCAAGTCCGGCGACTATCGCCGCTACTACGAGGAGCAGTACGCGGAGCGGCTACGGGCGTAGCCGTCCTCCGCCGATAGGGCAACCGTGCGCCGCGTTCTCATTCCACTCGCCCTTCTCGCCGCCGCCGTCGCGGCGTCGGCCGCGCCGAGCGCGCCGACGGCGCCGCAGCCCGCCTTCGTGCTCGCCGGCGGCGGCTGGGGGCACGGTGTCGGGATGAGCCAGTGGGGCGCTCTCGGCCAGGCGAAGGCCGGGCGCGACTACCGGGCGATCCTCGGGCACTACTACCGCGGCACGGAGATCGGGTCCGCGCCCTCGAGTGTCATCGAGCGCGTCCGCGTCCTCGTCGGCGACCAACTGGCGAAGGTGACGCTGACGAACGCCCTCGCGGTGTTCGACGCGAACGGCAAGCGCTACGTGCTGCCCGTGGGCCCGGTGACCGTCGGCCCGAAGCTCCAGCTCCCCGTCGGCGAGGGCGGCAAGCAGCTCGCCCTCCCGGGGCCGCTCACGTTCCGCGCCGTCCCCCGGTCGTACCTGACCGTCGCAGACAAGGGCTACCGGGGCGATCTCCGGATCGCGAAGGCGGGCGCCAAGCTCCAGCTCGTCAACGTCGTCGGGCTCGAGGACTACCTCCTCGGCGTCGTGCCGGGGGAGATGCCGAAGGACTGGCCGCTCGAGGCCCTCAAGGCACAGGCGGTCGCCGCCCGGACGTACGCGATCGCCCACCTCGTCAAGGCGAAGGGATACGACCTGCACTCGGACTGGCGGAGCCAGGTGTACTACGGCGTCGCGTCCGAGGCGCCGGGCCCGTCGCGGGCGGTCGCCGAGACCCGCGGGGAGATCGTCACCTACGAAGGCTTGCCGGCGCAGACACTCTATTTCTCGTCGAGCGGCGGCCGGACGATCAGCTCCCTCGACGCGTTCGGCACGGACATCCCGTACCTCGTCTCCGTGGACGACAAGTGGGATGCCGTCTCGCCGAACTTCCGCTGGGCGCCGCAGCTCCTGACGGGTGCGCAGCTCGCGAAGCGCTTCGGTCTCGGCGGCGTCGTGACCGATGTCGCGTACGTCCCGGGCGCGCCCGGGCGCCCGGCGGTCATCCACCTG
>Ga0111539_10005464_pt1 | contig 16439 bp, 14 predicted proteins | sample RhiMethybrSRZTD1_FD_79667 | JGI IMG/M metagenome (GOLD analysis project Ga0111539, IMG submission 79667) | Populus rhizosphere microbial communities from Tennessee, USA - Rhizosphere MetaG P. TD hybrid SRZTD1 (version 2) (version 2) | ecosystem: Host-associated > Plants > Roots > Rhizosphere >... | reverse complement strand
CTCGATCATGTATTTGTAGCGGCGGTTGGTGGCCTCCGGATTGCCGAATCCGGCCACCTGGCGGATCGTCCACGGCCGTCCGCGGTACATCGTCGGGTAGACGCCGCGCGTGAAAGGATAAGCGCCTGGAAAGCCCAGTTCGTCCGCCGGGATGTCTGCAACGTCGGCGGCAGTGTAGACCCGCTGCAACGGGATCCCGCATTCGGCTTGATAAGCAGAGTGCTCTTCGGGCCGGCCGTTCAAGGCAGCCGCGAGCTCCTTGCTCTCCCACTCGGCTTGTTGCCTGCGGATCTCCGCGATCGCCGCTTCCGAGAATAGCTTCACTTCTGTCTCTCTTTGTTCCAGCCAAGCAAGGCGTGGGCGGCGGCCTGAGGATCGGCTTCGCGCTTCACGACTGCCTGGAGGTGTTGCTCGAGCTCATCCGCACGCTCGTCGAACTGTTGCTGAAAGAGATGCCGCGCCGTGTTGAAGATTCGAGTCCGGCAGTTGTTGCGCTGGCGCTCGGCGAGCTCGCCGCTCTCGTACAGATGTGTCCAATGCTTCGCGATGGTCGCCTTGAGCGTCTCCATCTGCTCGCCGGACACGGAGCTCACGGCGAGGACCGGCGACGTCCACTTGGAACCCGAGCGCGCCGCACCGAGCGCAAGCATTCCTTTCAACGCTGCGACGGCTGCCGAGGCTTCCGGCTTGTCGGCCTTGCTGACGACGTGGATGTCCGCGATTTCGAGAATGCCGGCCTTGATGGCCTGGATGTCGTCACCCAATCCCGGCGGCGACAGCACGACGATCGTGTGCGCCGCGCTGACGATCTCGACCTCGTCCTGCCCCACGCCGACGGTCTCGACGATGATCGGCGAGTAGCCCGCCGCGTCGAGGATGTCGACCGCTTGCAGCGTCGCGGGAGCCAGGCCGCCGAGATGTCCGCGCGTCGCCATGCTGCGAACGAAGGCCTGGTTCGCTTCGGCGGCGTCGCTCATCCGCACCCGGTCCCCGAGGATCGCCCCACCCGTGAACGGGCTGCTGGGATCGACCGCCACCACGCCGACCTTGCGGCCGTCCTGCGTGAGGGCCTTGATCAAAGCCGCGACGAGTGTGGACTTGCCGGCGCCCGGCACGCCCGTGATGCCGACGATGTGCGCCTTGCCGGTGTGCTTGTAGAGCTCGGCGAGCGCGTCCTCCGCTTCCGCGTAGCCGCCTTCGGCCCGCGAAATCATGCGAGCGATGGCCAGCCGCGAGCCGGCCAGCACGAGCGGCACGAGCTCGCTGGAAGGTCGGTAGCCCGCGCGCGTCATATGCGTCCGCGCGTCGCAACCAGCTCGTTGATCGTCGACACGATGAACTCCGCGCGCGCTTCCTGCGGAATGATCACGTGCACGCCGCTCTCCTTGAGAGCCGCGTAATCCTGTTCGGGAATGACGCCGCCGGCGACGACGAAGATGTGCCCGGCGCCGTGCTCGCGCAGGCTCTTGCCCAGCTCGCGGAACAGCGGCACGTGCGCGCCGGAAAGAAGGCTGACGCCGATGACGTCCACGTCCTCCTGGATCGCCGCATTCACGACCTGGCTCGCCGTTTTGTAGAGGCCGGTGTAGATCACCTCCATGCCGGCGTCCCGCAGGATGCGGGCGACGACCTTGGCGCCGCGGTCATGGCCGTCGAGCCCCAGCTTGGCGACCAGGACGCGGACGATGTCGGGAGAGCGTGCTTGTGTTGTGGCCACGGGGGCTGCCTGTCTGCTGCTTTCGCGACACTAGAGCATGACGACCGGTTCGTAAATTTGATTTCCGCTGTGGCAGGCATAAGGCCGGCTAATGGCCGGCATTACTGCTTTTGGCTTTCGTTGCCCTGGCCGCTTGCCTACGATGCCCGTTACAACATGACGCAGAAACTGCCACGTGTACTGCGCTTCTCCGACCTGGTGCTGCTGACGCTCGGCTCAGTCATCGGGTCGGGGATTTTCATCGTACCGGCGACGGTGCTGACGCAGACCGGCGGAGCACTGGGGCTCTCGCTGTTCGTCTGGGCCGCCGGCGGGGTTCTCTCGCTGCTCGGTGCGCTCACGTACGCCGAGCTCGCGGCGATGAAGCCGGAGTCCGGCGGTCTCTACGTCTTCATTCGCGACGCGTTCGGCAGCTCGATCGCATTTCTCTACGGCTGGGCAACGATCCTGGTGATCTCCAGCGCGACGGTCGCGACGCTGGCCGTGGCGTTCTCTGCGTATCTTCGCGAGCTGGTTGCCCTCTCGCCCGCAGCCATGAAAGCCGTCGCGGTAATCATGATTGCCGTCATCGCCACGATCAACGTGCTCGGCACCCGGCGCAGCGCGAACCTGCAGAACGTGACCACTGCCATCAAGGTCGGCGCGATTCTGCTGATGAGCGCCCTGCTGCTGATGCGCGGTCACGGCTTGAACGAGCCGAGCGCTGCACTTCCCGTAGCAGGCGGTTCGATGCTCACCGCGATCGGCGCAGCGATGCTCGGAGTGCTCTGGGCGTACGAAGGCTGGCACTTCATCACGTTCTCGGCCGGTGAGGTCATCGATCCCCAGCAGAACTTTGCCCGCGGCATCATCGTCGGGACCGCGTCTCTCATCGGTATCTATCTGCTGGCGAACGTCGCGTACGTCGCGGCGCTCGGCGTCCAGCGCAGCGCCGCTTCCGAACGCATCGCTGCCGAAGCCGTCTCGCAGATTCTCGGACCCGGCGCCGGCAAGCTGATTGCGCTCGCGATTCTCGTTTCGATGTTCAGTGCGGCGAATGCCGTAGTGCTGACAGCCAGCCGGGTCTTCTTCGCGATGGCACGTGACGGGCTGTTCTTCGAGCGCATGGCTGTGGTTCACCCACGCTGGCAGACCCCCGCATTCGCCATCATCGCGTGCTGCGCGTGGGCCGCAATCCTTGCTTTGAGCGGCACATTCGAGCAGCTGCTGACCTACGTCGTCTTCGTGGGCTGGGCGTTCTATGCACTCGGCGCGGCGTCGATCTTCTACTATCGTCGCCACGCTCCCGACGCGCCGCGGCCGTTTCGCGTGCCCGGCTATCCCTGGACGCCACTGCTTTTCATCCTCACCGCGGCGGCGATCGTCCTCAACACTGTATTCCTTCATCCTGGGCAGACAGCGATCGGCATCGCGCTGGTGCTGCTGGGCGTTCCCGTCTACTGGTTCTGGCGTCGAAAGAAAGAGGCACGCGCATCATGACTATCAGCAGAAGACACTTCATGGCCAGCGGCGCAGCTTTGGCGACGGGCGCATCGCTCGGCTGGGCGTTGCCCGCGCTCGGCAAACCCCAGGACGTGCCGGTGCTGATGAAAGAGGCCCTGGCGCTGTACTCGAAGTCGATCGTCATCGACATGCTCAGCGAGGAAGAGCTGAACGAGAAGGGATTGAAGTACATCGTCGACAGCGGCGTGACCTGCATCAGTCCGACGCTCGGCGTCCGCCGGCCGGAGAATGCCAAGGGCACGTACATGAAGAATGCGTTCCCGTATGACGCGGCGGTCGAGGACTGCGCCAAGTGGTCCCGCTGGATCAAGGAGAACAGCACGAAGCTGCTCCAGGCGCGGACCGCCGGGGACATCAAGCGCGCCAAACAGGAAGGCAAGCAGTCGGTGATGTACAACTTCCAGAACTCGCCGCTCGAAGGCCGCCTGGAAAGTCTCGACATGTTCAAAGCGCTGGGCGTGTCCGCGATGCAGCTGACGTACAACGAGCGTAACGATATCGGCGACGGCTCGACCGAGCGCACCAATGCCGGCATCAGCGATTTCGGCATCGCAGTGATCGAGCGGATGAACGAGGTCGGCATTCTCGTGGACAGCGCCCACTCGGGCCACCAGACGTCGATGGAAGCGGTGCAGTTCTCGAAGCGTCCACCGATCTTCTCGCACACGGAGTGCTACGCGCTGAGCCCGCATCCGCGCAACAAGACCGACGAGCACATCCGTGCGCTCGCGGAGAAAGGCGGCGTGATGGGCCTGACGACCGTGAACCCGATGATCAAGAAGGACCTGCCGGTGACGATGGAAGACTTCATCAATCACATCGACCACATCAAGAATCTGGTCGGCGTCGACTTCGTCGGCTTCGGCAGCGACTGCCTGGTGCGCGGCTGGCCGACCGACCCGAAGGAAAAGGACACGTTCCTCGGCTTCTACGGCGATCCGTACTTCAAGCCGAGCTACAACTTCCGCTACCCGCTGGGCACCGAAGGCATGAACGACGAGCACAAGTGGCTGTCCGTCACTGCGGGCCTGATCAAGCGCGGCTACAAGGAAGAAGAGATCGTCAAGATCATCGGCGGGAATTGGTTGCGGGTGATTGGAGACGTCGTGGGCTGAGAGAGGGGCTGGCAACCGAGATTCGTGTCTCAATCCAGGAGAAGTCACTAGAAATGCAGCGCATGAGCGGCGACGCTGAATCGTTCTATGGGTTCTCACTTCTACGATTCCGTGATCGTCGCATCGGCGTTGCTGGCAGAGTGCAGAACTCTTTACTCGGAGGACCTGCAGCACCGCCAAGTGATTGACAAGCGACTAACGGTCATCAATCCCTTTGCCAAGGCGCCTGGGGCCTGAGACGCTTCGATACGCATCGAACCATCGCGCGAATCCCACGCTGTACCGTCGCTGACCCGTCGTTCGTCCGAGGTCAGCGATGCTGCCAGAAGTGCTGTTGGGATTCGCAGCCGCTTGCGCAACGAGCACGTCGCTGCAGACGGTGTACGTCGATCTGCCACAGAGCACTGAGCGATTGGCAGTTCATTGTCTCGAATCCCGCGGCCCCGCAGCCGCAGCGGTGCTCTTCATTCATGGCGCAACGTTTTCGACGAAGGTGGCCGCCGGCTATGAGTTCCGCCCTGGCGATTCGTGGTTGAGTTACGTCGCGCAGAAAGGCTATCTCGCCTGCGGACTCGACTTTCTGGGTTACGGCGAATCGAGCCGTCCTGCGGCCATGCTCGTACCTGCTGAGCACGCCGCGCCAGTGTCACGGGCTCCCGAAGCTGCGGCGCAGATCGCGTTGGCCGTCGTGTATTTGACCAACACGCGCGTAGTGACTCACGTCCATGTGGTTGCGCATTCGTGGGGCACGATCCCCGCGACCACATTTGCCGCGACTCATCCGACGCAGTTGCAGTCGCTGACGTTGTTCGGGCCGATCGTCGCACAGGACGGTGGCGATGGTTCGCCCGAGAAGCACGGTGCGTGGTTCGCCATGAAAGCCGAGGATCGACTCGAGCAGTTGCACTTCAAGCATGCATTGCCGGCAGGCATGAAGTTGCTCGACCCGGCCGTGGATCAGCGATGGGCCGAGGAGTTTGCAGCATCGAGCCCGCGCATCGGCGACGACCCACCGGGTGTGCTGAGGATTCCCGAGGGTCCGAACGCCGACATCGAACAAGCCGAAGCCGGGCTCTTTCCCTACGATCCCAAGAGCATCCGGGTCCCTGTGTTTGTCGTGTATGGCAGCTACGACACTGTTCTCGACGACGCGACCGCTGCGGCGTTCACGCAGCGCTTCACCGGCAGCCCGCTGAAATGGCGGTTGCGCATCGACGACGGCACACACGTGATGCATCTGGACCGCAGCAGACGCTCTCTGTATGAGAGCGTCGCTGCCTTCATGCGTGCGGCTGAAACGCTTTAGGTGCGTCCGCGTCGAGCTGCTTCGATCGTGGCGATGTCGATCTTCTTCATCTTCATCATCGCGTCGAACGCGCGCTTCGCGGCCGCTTTATCGGAATCCGTCGTCGCTTCGATCAGGGCGCGCGGGGTGATCTGCCACGACAGCCCCCACTTGTCCTTGCACCAGCCGCATTGGCTCTCTTCGCCGCCATTGCCGACGATGGCATTCCAGTAGCGGTCGGTCTCGGTCTGGTCCTCGGTGATGACCTGGAATGAAAAAGCTTCACTTTGCTTGAAAGCCGGGCCGCCGTTCAGGCCAACGCAGGGGATGCCCAGAACGGTGAAATCCACCGTGAGTATCTGGCCTTTCTTGCCGTCAGGAAAATCACCCGGGGCCGTGTGAACGGCGTTCACGACGCTGTTCGGGAAGGTCTTCGCGTAGAACTTCGCCGCTTCTTCCGCACTGTTGTTGTACCAAAGACAAATCACGTTCTTGGCCATCGTATGCCTCCGTCGAATCGTCAAGTTGAGTGAGCCCGTCCTTAGGACGAACCAGACGTGGGAAAACCGACAGCCGATCGGGCAGGTTCCGGCCGGCGCGATGTAGCAAGAAACGAACCCAGGAGAACGAGCGCGAAGCCCGCAAGCATGCCTGGCGTCAATGGCTCGTCCAGCAACAACACCCCCAGCAGCAACGCGACTACAGGATTGAGGTACGTGATGACTGTCGCCCGTGTGGGCCGGCTATGTGCCTTTCGTGATCCCTGTATGGCCATCGGCTGAGGCAGGAAGGCTGTGGCGAGACATTGGCGGCATAGCGGCGAGCGTAGTCCTCATACGCCAGCGACGGTGCGCCGGTTGTTGGAGGTCTTCAAGTCCTCGTTCTCAATCGGCCAGTGGGATCCACAGCGAGAGTCCACCTTCCCCCGTCGTCGGATCGAACGTGGGCGAATGCCGCTCGATGACGGGCTCTTGGGCCGGCGTCCATCCATGCTCGTCCAGCGCGTCGTTCCAGATCGCGGCATAGGTGTCGAAGAGCGTCGAGACATGTCCGCGGTGCTCAAACACGGCGTAGCGACGCGATGGAAACTCGATCTTCAACAGATCACGCGGCACGTCACCAAACGCGGTCACCTCCGCGGCGCAGATATAGTCGAACCCGCCCTCGTCATCCGCCGGCTTCTGGATTCCAATCGGGATACCGTCAACCCGATGCGGGATGCGGCCGTACTGCGTGGCCATGAAAGTCTGCCATTGGATGGGAATACCAATGACCGTATCGAACGTATGTCGACCCGACATGCCGACCGCACGCACGGTTGCCTCGGTCACCCACGGCGGTGCGAGCACCGGCTGTTCGCGAGCCCGCAGATCGAGCGGCGCGATCAGCGCCAGCCCTGCAGTGCTGCCCTGTTCGCGCACGCGCTCGGGCGGCACGCCGAACTGATCGCCGAAGGCCCGGGTGAAGGCTTCATGCGAGCCATAGCCTGCGTCCAGCGCCACGGCCAGGATATCAGGGGCACCTCGCGCGAGAGTCTCCGCCGCTCGTGTCAGGCGCCGCGCCCGCAAATATTTCATGACCGGCCAGCCGGTCGTACTGCCGAAAGCATTGGCCAGGTGCGAGCGAGAAACGCCGCACGCCTCGGCTACTGCCGGTAGGTTGAGCTCACCGGACGAGTTGCGCTCGATGACCCACAAAGCTTTATCTACGACTGTCATGGAGCACACGGTATCAAAGCGCAGCGGGTGCGCGTTTGATCATTCGTCCGGTGCGGCGACACGTCAGGGCTTGATCATCACCTTGATCGACTTGCGCTCGTTCATCGCGCGATAGCCGTCGGGAACGCCTTCGAGATCCACGACTCTGTCGAAGACCCGGCCTGGTTGAATCCTGCCCTCCATGACATCGGGGAGAAGCTCTTCGATGTATGCCCGGACCGGCGCGGGACCGCCAGCGATTGTGACGTTACGGAAGAAACTTGGTATGGCTGCTGGAATCGCGCTGTGCTGAGGCACACCTACACGGCCTACCGCGCCACCGGCCCGCACGACGCTGAGTGCGGTGAGCATTGCTTCGTCATGCCCCACGCACTCGAGTACTGAGTGTGCGCCGAGCCCGTTCGTGAGCTCCTTGACGCGTTCGATTGCCCCTTCGCCGCGCTGGCTTACGATCTCCGTGGCACCGAACTCGCGGGCGAGTGCAATGCGTTCGGGATGCCTGCCAAGAATGATGACCCGCTCCGCGCCGAGTCGACGTGCGGCGAGCACGCCGCACAGACCGACTGCACCATCGCCAACCACGGCCACAATCTTTCCCGGCGCCACTCGCGCGGCGCGAGCTGCGTGATGACCGGTGCCCATCACATCGGTGAGAGTGAGTAGCGACGGCATGAGCTCGTGATCAGGCCCCACCGGAAGCTTGACGAGCGTGCCGTCGGCCAGCGGCACGCGCACAGCTTCTCCTTGACCGCCGTCCAGCTTCGTGCCGCCCCAGAAACCGCCATTGAGGCACGACGTCTGCAGACCTTGTTGGCAAAACTCACAGGTGCCGTCAGACCACGCAAACGGCGCGACGACAAGGTCGCCCCTCTTGACGGTGCGAACATCAGCGCCGACCGCTTCGACACTGCCGATGAATTCGTGGCCCATGCGATTGCCGGTCGCGCTCGGTGCCATCGAGTTGTACGGCCACAGATCGCTGCCGCAGATGCAGGCGCGCGTCACAGTGACTAACGCATCGGTGGGCTCGACCAAGCGAGCATCTGGCACTCGCTCGACTCTTACATCATGGGCCGCGTACATCACAGTTGCGCGCATAGGAACTCCTTACGACATCACAATGCACCGCACCGGCCGTGGTCGCACCCTTCTTCGTGCTCGTAACATGCAGTTGCTCACGCAACGCGTCAAGCAACGATGTTCGCGTATCGAGCTTGAGGTTGTAGGCCTTGCCGTTCACGGTGAAGGACACCTTGGACAGAACGGGCGGCGCGACGCAGCCGTGCTGATTGCCTTATGTGGTCGAAGGCGGCTTGCGCCGCGTTACGGCAACGTGAAGCGGACGAGCGCCGATTCGAAGTTGCCGATAAAGGTCGTGCTGCCTGCGGGTACGCTCGTGCCGCGCGCCGGGTTCGCAACGGTGCCGGTCACGTCTGCGAGGCCATTGGCCGTGACGCTCACCGCACCACGCGCGGATGACACCTTGACGGTCGCGTCGAGCAGCGAATACGGCGGTGGCTGCGTTGTCGTGGCCCCAAGCATGATTGTGCCGTCGGTTGCGACGGCTACTCCGCCGCCAGTCTCGAAGCCGGTGCTGGTGCCCCACGTCGCTGCGCCCGTGACCTTCTTGCCCGTCGGCTGCAGACGGATGACGAACGAATCCTGATTGCCGGCACCGAGCACCGTCGTCGTCCCAGCGACGTGGACACTTCCGTCCGGACCGACCGTCACGCCTTCGCCCGTATCGCCGCCCTTGGTGCAGCATCGCTTGTCGAACAGCAGATTGCCGTTCGGGTCCAGCTTGACGATCAGAGCGGCGATGCCGACGATGCCGCCGCCCGCTGCCTGGATCGCGCCGGCAAGGTAGACCGACCCGTCGGACGCGGCGGCCATGCCACCTCGTACGTCGACCACTTCGCCGGCCGAGTACCTGCGTGCCCAGGTCAACGTCCCGCCGGAGGCGAGTTTCAGCGCGAGTATGTCGAACTCGGCGAAGTTCTCCGGCGCACGGATGATCGAGCCGCCGGCGTACACGCTGCCGTCCGATGCGACCGCGGCACCCTCGCCGGACGCCGCACCGTCCCAAACCTTCTGCCAGACGACGGTGCCGGACGCAGCGAACTTCACGACGAACAGTCCGGCCGAACCCGCCGGGAAACTGGTGGTGCGCCCGACGATGTACACGGAGCCGTCCGTATGTGTCGCAACGGCATTGGCTCCGTCGGCCTCCACACCACCCCAGGTCCGCTCCCAGAGCAGGTTGCCGTTGGAATCAAACTTCACCAGCGCGGCATCGACCCCGTTGTCCGCTGTCGTGCCTGCAAGGTAAACGGAACCATCGGCCGCCACCGCGACCGACCAGTCGGCGCCTCCAACGATCGTCGGTCCGTTCCAGATCCGCTGCCAGGCGACCGCGCCGTTCGTCAGCTTGACGATGTAACCACGCGGCGCAGGGTTGCCGAATTGATCGACGGCGAAGCTGTCCGTCGTCCCGACCAAGTACGCGCTACCGTCGGCCGCGCGAGCGACTCCAGTCGCGATGTCGGCACCGGCCCCGCCCCACGTCGTCTCTGTGAGCAACGTCTGTCCTTGCACCCCTCCTGCAGAGAAAACCAGCACGATCGATCCGAGTCCCGCGGACAGCCTCATCCGAAGGGACGTTGCAGCAAGTGGGGTATGCGTCATGGCGTTTCTCCGGCCTGGGCGATGGGAGTACCCACGTTCGTACTCGAAATGCCAGGAATGGTTCTCGCTCAGGGAACCGTGCCGAGAGCTCAAGCGTAGTCGGGCAGTGCGACCGGAGGCCCGACGCCATGGGAAGAGGATTCATCGGCGCAGTCGTGATCTTCGTCAGCCTGGGAGGTGCTCTCATGCCGAGTCGCGCGAACGAGCCCAATGAGAGCGATGACGAGCGGTCTTCCGGGACAACGGCTGCGCGTGCACTTCTGCAATCGCTACCGGAGGCCAAGCGAACACAAGCCAAGTTGTCATTCGACTCATCTGAGCGCACGAACTGGAACTACGTTCCGACGAGACGCGCCGGCGTCGCGCTGAAAGAGCTCGATGCGAACCAAAAAACGCTCATCGATCCGTTGCTGCGTTCCGCGTTGAGCCCCGCTGGCTTCAAGACTGCTCAACAGATCGTGCAGCATGAATCGATCCTGGGGGAGATCGAAGGAAACCCGCGGCGCGATCCGGAGCTCTACTACACCGCAGTCTTTGGGGAACCTGGTCCGCGTGCACCTTGGGCGTGGCGTTTCGAAGGCCATCATCTTTCTGTCAACGCGACCCATGTCGACGGTCAAACTCAAGTCGTGGCGCCGCTCTTCATGGGCTCGAACCCTGCCCGCGTTCCGTCCGGTCCGAAAGCCGGTCTGCGATTGCTCGCTGCAGAAGAAGATCTGGCTCGCGATCTGATACGCATGTTGCCGGCGGCGCGACGCACCCGCGCGATTCTTGCCGATGTCGCATTCCCGGACATCATCACGCGCAACGACCCAAAGGTACGTTCACTGAACATTGAAGGGCTTGCGGCAGGCGATATGTCTCAGCCTGAACAAACGCAATTGCGCAAGCTACTGCACGTGTACTCGGATCGCATGACGGAGAGTGCTGCACGAGAGCAGCTCGAGCGCATTGAGCGTGCGGGCTTTGACAAGCTGCACTTTGGATGGGCTGGCAGTCTAGAGCCGGGCAAGCCGCACTACTATCGAGTGCATGGCCCGACTGTCCTCATCGAGTACGACAACACTCAGAACAACGCCAATCATATCCACAGTGTCTGGCGCGACCTGGAGCGCGACTTCGGCGGTGACTTGCTTCGTGCGCACTACGAAGCGCATCAGGTTGATGATCATGGTCACGAGCACTAGCGTGTCGCGGAGCGTTTGACAATAACTGCCGGAGCGCGAAATCTCCTTGCCGAGTCTGACAATAACGCGCGCCGCGTAATCAATACTCCGTACGGCGCGTGATCGCAGTTCGAACGATCAGCTTGACCTCACTCTGCTCGTTCGAAATCCATACCTTTATCACTCCCTGCCAGGCGAGCTTCGAGCAAGCTGTTGTCGCGATGCTCGAAATGGCGGTTAATGCATGCAGCTAGCAGACCGAGAAGTTGCTGAGATCTCGAAGCACATCACCGATGCTGAAGCGATCCTGGCTGTGCTTCCACAGAAGCCCAGCCAGATAACGGCGGAACTCGGTCTCGGCGTAATCCGGAACGCCTTGTTCGCGCTTGATGAATCGACATCAGACGTACCGCGGACCGCGCGCACGTTACAGAAGCTTCGCTTCGCTCTTGCGACTCTCAATGTTCCGGCGGAAGTTCACGAACACGTGCGCGAGGCGTTCAAGGTGCTCGGCGCACGCCAGGAAGAGGCACTACGCCAAGTGGAAACTGCATGCCTAATCGACGCGCGATACCGACAACAGTCGCTGAGGGCGGAGCTACAGGGAGTACGAGCAGAGCTGGCCGGTGAAGATTCGGCTGCAGCACTCGAGCCGGCCCGGCGAGCGCAAATGATCGTGGACGAGCTTGGCGAGCGACCGGGTCCCACGCCCCCGCCGGGCGCAAAGTCACCGCAGGAGGCTGTGGCGGAGCTGGTCCAGATCCTCGGCGGCTGATGTCCTCTCGTTCACAGAGTCTGCATGAAGTCCTGCAGACACCGGTTGTACGCTGATGCCTGGTCCCAGAAGCAGGCGTGTCCGGCGTTGGCGATCATTCGAATTGTGGCGTGAGGGATGCGAGCCATTTGCTGATCAATGACTGCTGGTGTGACGACCGCATCCTCAACGCCATGCGTAATCAATGCGGGCTTGCGGATTTTCGGCAGGAGATCGTCATTGTCGAACGAACGGGAGAACAGCGCCTGCCGCACATACGGTGGAACCCAGGCATTGAACCCCAGCATCAAGTAGCGATCTTCGGCTGCAAGTTCATGGGCGAAGCACATGCGTACCAACGAGTCGAGAGCGCCGACGCTCTCCTGCGCATCGCTGGAAAAGAAACCTGGCAGGAGATTGAGAAAGTCAGCGGTCAGAACTGACGCTGCCGCATCGCTCCCCAACTTGGTGACGCCGCCGACAAAGTTGAATCCGCGGATGCCGTCTTCGCCGTAGTGACGGACATAGTCGAGAATGACGAGCGGTCCGTATGACCACCCACAGAGGACCGGGCGATCAAGCTGGAGCGCTTGTATGACGGCATGGACGTCATCTGCCCACAGCTTTGAATCACCGTAGCTGTCCCGAGGCTTGTCTGAGAGCCCATGGCCACGCATGTCCAGCGCTACAAGTCGGAAGGTATCGGCCAACTCTGAGTTCATTTGGCGCGCCCATGCGAGTGAGCACTGCGAAAAGCCGTGTATGAATACAATCGGACGGCCGCTTGGATTACCCGTTTCAACGAGGTGGAGTCGAATGCCACCTCCGCCTGTGACCATGTGGTGCTTCATGGTGCTCCTCCGCTCGCATACTCTGGTCGAAGCCTCGACGGGTCAATCAAAGTCAGCATGCACTCTCCAATTTCGTTTGTCAGGTCGATCAGACTGCCTAAGGGCAGCACCTCCGTAGAGCCGCACTGCATCTCGCACGTAAGGGCGTAAGAACAGCACCGACGTCGAACATCTTGCCCTCGCTGTGATCCTTCCTGCGGACCAACGACCACTGGTTGCAGCCCGTTGACTCCGCAATAGTCGGCACGCTGCCAATGGGCGTTCGCGATCGCGATTATGCCTGCAGCGCACAGCATAAGTATCAATGGGAGATCAGATGAAACGTCGAACTCGAATTCTGCTAGGTATATGGACGTCTTGCCTCGGCGCTGCGGCCCACGCGCAGTCTGCGTACGAGCCCGATCAACCGCAGCGCGCACAAGCTCAGATGGCGACTCAGGCTGCGAGCGTTACCTCGTACTGGACGCCGGAGCGCATGCGACAAGCGAAACCGATGCCGACACCGGCGCGCGTCATCAGGCCGACCGACCTGCTTGCCGATTCTTCCTCTGCCGACGCGGGGCTGGCTGCGGCGGGCGCCGAGCCGGGCTTTGCCAATGGCTGTCGACCGGGAGCGGCGAACTGTCGCAGCGTCGAGCGCATAGTCAGTCCGGACAGTGCGGCCTATGCGCAGATGTTGGGACTCGCTCAACCGCAGCATGGCGCGAAGCCGGCGAATCCGCTCAATGGTCCTTACGGTCCGTTCCAGCGCTGGAGCGAGCACGACTCGATTACTGCGTATCCCAAGTCGACGATCGGCAAGCTGTTCTTCACGTTGCCCGGTCAGGGCAACTTCGTTTGCTCCGCTTCCGTGATCAATCGCAACACGCTGATCACCGCGGGACACTGCAACTCGAACGGCGCCGGAACGTTCGCCACGAACCGTCTGTTCTGCCCGAGCTGGAAGGACGGACAGAATCCGACGCGTGGCTGCTGGACGATCGTCAACAGCAAGACATCGGCCGGTTGGCACACGAGCGGCGATCCTGACCGGGACTACGCATGTCTCGTCACCAGTCCGACAGGCACCATCAACCCGAACATGATCGGCAACGTGACCGGTTGGCTCGGCCGCGCCTGGAACTGGGCCTCGGCCCAGGCGGAGCGCACGTTCGGCTATCCGCAGGCTGCGCCGTTCAATGGCAACCGGCTCATCACCACTGCATCGACCGAGTGGTACACGCATGACTTCACCCCCGGTGGCCAGGTGTCGAAGATAATCGGCAGCGATCTCACCGGTGGATCGAGCGGTGGCCCGTGGATCCTGGGTTGGGGCGGCGCGGAGTTCGCCGACACCGACGGCAACTCGGTGACCGACCCGGGTGCGAACTGGGTCAACGGCGTGAACAGCCACAAGCGTTGCTCAGTCAACTGCAACACTCCGCCGACTGCGACGACCGGTGTGTTCTGGCAGGAGATGACCTCACCGCCGTTCATGAATACGGCGGCGGCCGACGAGTCCGAAGACATCATGCAGGTGTGCTTCAACATCGGCGGTGCGTGAGTAGCCAGCGACCGGTCGCTCGACCAGCGACCGGTCGCTCATCGTTCGGGTTCGAACCGGAAGCTGCGCAGGACCGCCTGCGACTGCGCAGCGAGTGGGGCCAGACGCACGACGATGCCGTCGGCGGCGACGTAGATGAAGCGATTCGGTGCGAACATCTTGCCCGTCGTAATCTCCAGTGCAGGCCGGCCGCCGACGGATGTTGCGGTCACGGATCGACCGCCGTCACCGAAAGGCCAGCCGTGCTCGTCCAGCCAATCCCGTAACTCCAATTGCCCGGGATTGGCGAAGACCTCGACCCCGAAGCTTCCGGACGAGTAGTCGCGCAGAACGTCGACGTCTTCATCGCGGCTCAACAACTTCAAGATCAGGAGTTTCGAGCGGTCGGCGGTGGAGTGCTCCTGAAGCGACCAGGACGCGGGGTACTCGAACGAGAACCCGAACTGCTCGCTCGTGTAGGTCTTATTTGGGGCCGCTCCTGCGGATGGCTGCGGAGCCAGGATCAGGACCAGGCATAGAACGCGAACGAGGTTCTTCATGATGACACCCATGAAGGTAATTCGTAAGGCAGCATGATGCTCGCCTTACAACGACGACGTCCTGCTCCGCTGCGGCGTAACAGGACTTGGCAGAAAACTGTTGCGCCGGACGACCGCGGGGCGTATTGCTTGCACAACCTTGATCGCGGGAGTTTATATGTCACCCGCATGTCGCTCGCTTCTTGTCCGACTCGCGTTGCTGCTGACCACGCTCGCGCCATTGGCTCAGGCGGATAACGTCGTCGGTGCATGGTCGCCACCTGCGCCGTGGCCGCTGATAGCGATTCACGCCGTTATCACCCCTGACGGACGTGTGCTCACGTACGGTACCGATGGAAATGGCATTCAGACCGGTGTCTTCATCTACGATGTCTGGGATCCTTCCGCGGGACCCGCGAGCGGTCATCTGACATTGCCGAATACGACGGCCACCGACCTGTTCTGCAGCTCACAGGTTGTGCTGCCTAAGAGTGGCAACATTTTCGTAGCCGGTGGCGACAACTTCGTCGACGGCCAGACCACCAACACGGGAAATAACAATACAAACGTCTTCAAACCCCGCAGCAATGCGCTGGTGCGCGGTCAAAACATGAATCGCGCCCGTTGGTATTCCTCCACGACGACGCTCCTGAATGGAGAGACGTACATCCAGGGCGGCGTTGGAGGCCTCGCGGGCACCATTGGAGGCTACGGTCGCCCGGAGGTTCGCGGTGTCAACGGCGCATTCCGGCTGCTGACGGGAATCAACACCAGCGCCTATAGGCCGGGTTATCCGCGCAACTTCATCGCACCCGACGGTCGCGTGTTCGGCTTCGATACCATGGGACAGATGTACTACGTGAATCCTGCCGGGGCCGGCAGCATCACAGCGGCCGGCACATTGCCAGATACGACGTCCAACACGTCGAGCGCCGCGATGTTTCGACCCGGCCGGATTCTGAAGTTGGGTGCTACGAGCGCCGCCTACGTAATCGATATCAATGGGCCGACACCCATCGTTACCTCTACGCAGCCGATGTCGTCAGTGCGACACTGGCTCTCGGCGACCGTGCTCGCAGACGGACGCGTGCTCGCTACGGGTGGGAGCGCTGTTACCAACAAGCTGACGGGCGTCAACAACACCGCGGAGATCTGGGACCCCGCGACCGGCTTGTGGACGCGAGGTGCGGTCGGGGTGAATGCGCGCTTATATCACTCGGGTGCGCTGCTACTACCCGATGCACGTGTCCTCGTCCACGGCGGCGGCGCCCCTGGGCCGCTCACTAACCTGAATGTAGAAATCTATACGCCACCCTACCTTCTCGATTCGACAGGAACTCTGATGCCGAGACCCAGCATCGTGCTCGCGCCGGACACGATCAAGATCGGTGGGAATTTTTCGGTGGGATTTTCCAACGCGAGCAGCATCAGCCGCGTCACCATGGTCAAAACCGGCTCGGTAACCCACAGCGTGAACATGGATCAAGGATTCCTTGACCTCGAGTTTACCCGCACGGGATCGATGCTCAATGTCGTGGGGCCGAGGCGCGCAGCCGACGCACCTCCCGGTTACTACATGTTGTT
>Ga0111539_10005463_pt1 | contig 16442 bp, 13 predicted proteins | sample RhiMethybrSRZTD1_FD_79667 | JGI IMG/M metagenome (GOLD analysis project Ga0111539, IMG submission 79667) | Populus rhizosphere microbial communities from Tennessee, USA - Rhizosphere MetaG P. TD hybrid SRZTD1 (version 2) (version 2) | ecosystem: Host-associated > Plants > Roots > Rhizosphere >... | reverse complement strand
GCGCACGCAATCAACATCACGCCGAACACCGCGAGCAGCATGGCCAGCAGTGTGCTGATGACCTGATTGCCGATGAAGCGCCGGACGTACGGCGTGAGGCGCGGGCGCAGGTCCTTGTTCTCTGGATACTGACTCGACAGCCGTTGGCCGATGCCCATGAACTCCGTCTGGGCCTGCTCGAGTGACACCTCACGCTTGAGACGTCCGAACACTTGCGCGGCATCGCCGCCGTTCCGCTTCTCCGGCAACTTGATCGTGAGCGGCATCCAGAAATCCTGCGCCTGCGGGAAGCCGAACTTGTCCGGCGCCACGCCGATGATCGTCGTGGGTGTCCCGTTCACGCGGACCACCTGATTGACCACCGCCCGATCGCCGCGAAACTGCGACTGCCAGACGCGATAGCTGATGATGGCCACGGCCGGTGCGCCGGGCTCGGCGTCCGCGGCCGTGAAGTCGCGGCCCGCGATCGGCGCCACGCGCAGAACGTGCAGGGCATTGGGCGTGAGTGACGCAGCGCGGTAGCGTTCAGGCGCCAGGCCGCCGGTGACGTTGGCGGTCCGCTGCTGAAACGCGGCGAGTTCCTCGAACGACTGCTGGGCCTCGCGCCAGTCCTTCAAGTCGTCGAGCGGAACGGCCTGGATGTTCGGATTCGCGGCCGCCGCATCGGTGACGTTCACGCGGCCGAGGTGGATGATGCGCTCGGACTCCTCGAAGGGCAGGCCGCGAAGGAACGCGCCCTGCACGATGCTGAACATTGTCGTCGTCAGGCCGATACCTAGACCGAGGGCGACGATCGCGAGAAGCGAGGTGCCCGGGCGCTTGACGAGCATGCGGAAGCCGTAACGAAAGTCGGCAATCATCGCTGACACCTACAGTTACGAGCGCACATCACGATGGTGAACGGATTCGATCAGACGCCGGCGGTCGGGCAAAGGTTCCCAGCGTGGTAGACTGAGGGGCCGTCTGCTTCGGAATTATCCGCAGTCGAGTGGTTCGTTCTACCCCAATTTCAGGAAGGTGTGATGGCTGAGGCAATTATCGCAAAGCGGAAGAACTATGACCTGGGCTCGATGGTGCCGTTTCTGCTCCTGCACGCAACGGTCCTGCTCGTCCTGGTCGTGCCGTTCACGCCGAGCATGATTGCCTGGCTTGCCGGTTCTTACTTCCTTCGCATGTTCGGGGTCACGGCCGGGTACCATCGGTACTTCAGTCACCGCTCGTTCAAGCTCAACCGCTTCTGGCAGTTCTGGCTCGCGTTCCTCGCGCAGACGTCAGGCCAGAAGGGCGCGCTCTGGTGGGCGGCGCATCATCGCGATCACCACCTGCACTCCGACCGCAAGGAAGATCTGCACTCGCCCGTGCACGAGGGCTTCTGGTGGTCGCATCTCGGCTGGATTCTCTCCGACGAGTACAACAACTACGATCCGAAGCGCATCGCCGACTTCAGCAAGTTTCCCGAGCTGCGATTGCTCGACCGCTTCCACCTCGTCCCGCCGATTCTTTACGCGGTGGCGATTTGGTATGTCGGCGGCTGGCCGGCGCTCGTGTGGGGCTTCTTCGTGGCCACCGTCGTGCTCTACCACGGGACGTTCCTGATCAACTCGCTGGCGCACATCTGGGGAACGCGCCGCTACGCCACACCCGACGAGAGCCGCAACAACTTCTGGCTCGCGATCGTGACGCTGGGCGAAGGCTGGCACAACAACCATCACCACTACATGTCGAGCGTCCGTCAGGGCGTGCGGTGGTGGGAGGTCGACATCACGTTCTACATCCTGAACGTGCTGTCGTACTTCGGGATCGCGCGCGACCTACGCGAATTCAGGGCCTGACCGCGCCGTCGATCAGTTGGCCCTCCGCCGCGATCGGTACTCGCTGAGCGCGGTGCGCAGCGGCTCCGACAGAATCAGCGACAGCGCCCGCCGGTAGCTGGCGGTGCCGTCCGACACGCGATTCGCGCGCAGGTACTGGTCGTACACCAGCGACGCATTACGCGCGACTTCGGGGTTTTCCTTCTGCATGCGGTGACTGATCGCGTCCAGATCGCCCCGGACGCCCACGTCGAGGCGTGACAGCGCACGGCGCTGCACGTCGGCCGGCAGCGCCGCAGCGGCTTCCATGATCAGATACAGGCTGGCGCTGTAGGCGAGCGGCGATCCGCCGTTCATGCACGCCAGCCATCCCACGGCACTGGCTTCGGCCTCGTCAGCCTGGCCGGCCAGGTGCGCCCACTCGTGCGCCAGCACAAAGGGCCGCTCGAACGGCAGCAGGTCGGGGTGCACGATGGACTCGAGCGCCAGCGGGTTGATCATCCCGTTCACGCCCGCCCACGTGAAGAACGGCGTCACGATCACCGAGTACTTCGGGCGTCCCGGACGCTTGAGCGGCATGCGATTGAGCTCGGTCAGCGCCGCGTTCATCGGCTCCTCGAGCTGCGTCGCGACGTCCTCATAGGTCAGTTCACCGTGCGGCACGGCCGTCGCCCGCAGGCTCGCCGCCAGCGCGTTGGCGTCGGCGATGGCGACGTCGAGACTCTCCGCCGTCGGCCGCACGGCCTGACCGCCCGCGAGCGTGGTCTCGAGCGGTTGCCGCCGATAGTTGCATCCCCAGGTGAGCACGAAAAGTGACACGACGACGCCAACGAGCCGAATGGTGCGGCGGGCGGATTCCCACAGCACATCGAGCAAGCTGCCCCCCCGCGCCCCCATGAACAGCCGGACGATGCGGTAGCCCACGAGGAGTGCGGCGGCGACGATCATCAGATCAAGAAACGCGATGGGCAGCACGTTGCTCACGGCCGTGAGCGCGCTCTGCAGAAACGGGTAGAAGTCGCGCGAGTAGAACTCTTCGACGACCCACGTCGGCGCGGGCGCGAACGCCAGCACGAGGGCGACGACCGGCGCGACGATCCACCAGCGCACCGGCTCAGCGGAACTCAGGTTGGTCTTTGCCACGTCTCACCCGTGATCAGCCGCACGGACCGCTGGTACGTGGCGTACGAGAAGGCCCATTGGACGAGCACTGTGAGCCGGTTGCGAAAGCCGACGAGCTTCAGAATGTGGACGAACAGCCAGAACCACCAGGCCAGCCGGCCCCTCATATGAAACGACGGCATGTCGGCCACGGCGTAGTTGCGGCCGATGGTGGCGAGGTTGCCGAGGTTCTTGTATTCGAATGCCGTACGCGGCTCGCCCGCAACGGCGCGGCGGACGTTCGCCGCTGCGTGTGCCGCCTGCTGAATGGCGGTTTGTGCCACACCCGGTAGCCATGTGCCGTCCTTCCCGCGCAGGGCGGCCAGATCACCGACGACCGCGATTTCCGGATGCCCGGGAATCGTGAGGTCGTCCTGAACCAGTACGCGTCCCGCGCGATCTAGCGGCGCCCCGAGGGAGGCCCCAAGCGGCGATGCGGACACGCCCGCCGCCCAGAGGATGGTGCCCGCTTCAATCGTCTCGCCGCCGACCTGCACGTGGCCGGCCGATACGCCGGTGACCACGCTGCCCGTCCAGACCGCGACGCCCAGCCGTTCGAGCGCCGTGCGCGCAAACCCGGCCAGGTCGTCCGGATACGTGGGCAGGACCTTCGGTCCGCCCTCGATCAGAATGATCCGCGCCGACTCCGGATCGATCGCGCGGAAATCGTTGGCGAGGGCATGACGGGAAATCTCCGCCAGCGCACCCGCCAGTTCAACCCCCGTCGGCCCGCCGCCGATCACCACAAACGTCAACAGCCGGCGCTGGGTCTGACGATTCTGTTCGCGCTCCGCCTGCTCGAACGCGATCAGTACTCTACGCCGGATATCGAGCGCGTCTTCGAGGGTCTTTAGGCCGGGCGCGTCGAACCGCCATTCATCGTGTCCGAAATAGGCGTGGGTGGAGCCCGCGGACAGAATCAGGTAGTCGTAGGTCACCGTTCCGTCTACGAGGTGTACCGTTTTGTTAGCGGGATCGACCCGAACGGCCTCCGCGAGCCAGACCTGCACGTTCTTCTGCCGGCGCAGGACCCATCGAATCGGCGCGGCGATATCACCAGGCGACAGCCCCGCCGTCGCGACCTGATACAAGAGCGGAGAGAACGTGTGGTGGTTACGCCGGTCGATCAACAACACGTCGACCGGCGCATCTCTCAACGCGCGCGCGGCGCTCAGACCACCGAAGCCCCCTCCGATGACGACAACGCGCGGGCGCGGCATCACACCGGCGCGACTATCGGTACCGCGCCACGGTGCTCAGTCCGAACATCGCGGCAATGGCGAGCGAGACCAGAAACCCGATCACCAACGCAATGACGCACACGATGACGGCTTTCATCGTGTCGTCGTAGTCGAGTCCCTGCCGCACGGCGATGACCGTGGCCACGAGCGTCCAAATCCACACGAGAAACGCCGCCAGCCAGCCGAGAATCGGCACGATGGCAATGACGGCGAAAATGCCGGGCGCTTGCGCGAACCCCAGCACGCGCATCATCTGCTGAATGTCGGCCTGCGTGTTCTTGCCCGGCATCATCTTGGTGCCGATCGCCCAGATCAGTGCCGACGAGATCAGCCATCCGATCAGCGCCGAAATCGCGCCGCGAATGATCCCGGTGATGCCGCCGAACCAGATCCAGCCGAGTCCGCTCGCCACGCTCGCCGCGAGCACGACGATGGCCGCCTGGCCCATCGCGTTCTGATCGGCTTCCACTTCCTCGAACGTCGAGGCTTGCAGCTTCAGCGCACCAACGAAACGGTCTTGAAAGCTAGCCATGGGACCTCCGGGCGAGAATGACGCCGCGAGCCATTTTACGTAAACTGAGCCATGGCTGAACCATCGATTGTGCCGCCGAAGACATGGGGGCACTCAATCGTCCAGACCGCCTGTCCGCTGGATTGTCCTGACTGCTGCAGCTTGTCGGTCACGGTGGAGCGTGGGCGCGTCACGAAGATCGATGGCAACCACGTCGGCGCGTCAACGAACGGTTACATCTGCGGGAAAGTCCGCCAGTTCGATCGCCGCGTGTACAGCAGCGAGCGGCTCCTCTACCCGATGGTGCGGAGTGGCCCGAAGGGCAGCGGCGAGTTCACGCGCTCGACGTGGGACGAAGCGCTCGATCTGATCGCCGCGCGGATGAGCGAGGCCAGGTCCACCCACGGCGCCGAGTCGGTGCTCCCCTTCTACTACGGCGGCTCGAACGGCGTGCTCACGAACGAGCTCGAGGACGCACGGTTTTTCAGACGCTTCGGCGCATCACGTCTCGCGCGCACGGTCTGCGCCGCGCCCACCGGCGCCGCCGCCACCGCGATGTACGGCAAGATGGCCGGCGTCGCCTACCCCGACTACGAAGCAGCGCGGCTCATCATCGTCTGGGGGTGCAATCCATCGGCGACCGGCATCCACCTGGTGTCGCATCTGAAGCACGCGCAGAAGAACGGCGCGCGTCTGGTCGTGATCGATCCGCGAACGACGCCCCTCGCGCGCACCGCGGATCTGCACTTCGCCGTGAAACCGGGCACGGATCTGCCCGTGGCGCTCTCGATGATTCGAGAGCTGTTCGAGCGAGGATGGGCCGACCGCGAGTTTCTGGCGGCGCACACGACAGGCGCCGACGAATTGCGCGCGGCCGCGTCGGCCTGGACGATCGAGCGCGCCGCAGCCGAAGCCGGCGTGGACGCCTCGGCGCTGGCCCGTCTGGCCGAGTGGTACGGCACGACGTCGCCGGCGGTCATCCGCTGCGGCTGGGGCCAGGAGAGGAATCGCAACGGCGGCTCGTCGTCCCTGGCGATTCTGGCGTTGCCCGCGGTTGGCGGCAAATTCGGCGTGCGCGGCGGCGGGTACACGATGAGCAATTCGGGGGCGTGGAACATCAACGGCGAACAGCTGATCGACGTGCCGGCCCCCTCAGCCCGCATCGTCAACATGAACCACCTTGGACGCGCGCTCACCGAGTTCGATGCGCCGCCTGTGTCCGTGCTGTTCGTCTACAACTGCAATCCATTGAGCACCATGCCGGACCAGAACCGTGTACGGCGCGGGCTGGAGCGCGAGGATCTCTTCACCGTCGTGCACGAGCAGGTGATGACGGACACGACGGAGTACGCCGACGTTCTGCTGCCCGCGACGACGTTCCTCGAGCACTACGACATCGGCAAGGGGTACGGCGCCTATCACCTGCAGCTGGTGCAGCCCGTGATCGGCGCTGTCGGCGAAGCCCGGCCCAATCAGGACGTGTTCCGCGAGCTGGGACTCCGGCTGGGCGTCACCGAATCCGACGACGGGCTCGGCGAGGCCGGCGCGCTGCTGGAAGCGGCCACGCGAATGCCGGCAGCCGCGGCGGCCGCGCTGCTCCACGGCGGCCCGACACCGGCGCCCGGTGGCGGTCATCCGATCCAGTTCGTTGACGTCATGCCGAAGACGCCCGACAGCAAGGCGCACTTGTATCCGGTGATCGACGCGCCGAACGGCCTCTACGCGTACACATCTGACCCGGCGACATCGCAATACCCGCTCAGTCTGATCTCGCCGGCGAGCGAGCACACGATCTCGTCCACTCTGGGCGAGTTCCGCCCCGGCATCGCACGCGTCAAGATCCATCCTGACGACGCGCACCCGCGCCAAATCGGCGAGGGCGACCCGGTGCGCATCTTCAATGCGCTGGGCGAAGTGCACTGCGAAGCCTCGATCACGCCCGAAATCCGCCCGGGCACGCTGTCACTGCCGAAGGGCCTCTGGGCGCGCAGCACGTTCAACGGCGCCACGGCCAATGCGCTCGTACCCGACTCGCTCACGGACATCGCGGGCGGCGCGTGCTTCAACGACGCACGCGTTCAGCTTGAATTGTTAGGAAGACACTGACGCGATCAGAACCCCTGTCGAACGCCCACCTGCCACTGCAGCGCGTGATTCGGGCGGTCGAACGGGTGCGCGATCGAGGACTCGACGACAAGAATCCCGAGAAGGTTGAACCGGATCGCGCCGCCGATGCTGCGCACGACCTGGCGCGAGCCACCGAGAAACACCGGCTTGTCTCCGGCGCTCCAGGCGAGACCGGCATCGGCAAAGAACGCGACGTCAATCGGCAGCCGGCCGTATTCCATGCCGCCCTTGAACAATCCTCGCAGCGGCGCGCGCACTTCGAGGTTCGTCACCGCCATGCGCGTGCCGATCAGATTGTTGAACACCGAGCACTCGAGGGCCACCACGCCACGGAGGCAGTCCGCGCCCGTGAACGAGCCGATGCCATAGCCGTGTACGAACTCGGGATATCCGAGGTAGAGATCGACGATCTGCGGGTGCTCGGCATCGCGGCCAAAGCGCCCATAGTGGAGACCGCGAACGGCAATCGTGAACGGCCGCACGGGCATGAAGTAGCGGCGGTAGTCGCCGATCACCGTCTCGTACTGCAGCGTGCCCACGCTCTGGCCGAACTCGACGCGATATCGCGTGCCGTAGACCGGCGCCGTCGCGCCGAAGTACGACGAGTCGTGGACATACGCAGCGCTCGCCTGTCCGAGATACAACGGTGCTGCGATCTGCTCACTGATGTCGTGATGCGATTGCTCGCTCGTCGATCCCGGCTCGTACACGTGCACGCGCACGTCGCGCGTGAAGGTCAGTGCCTGCCCGCCACCGGTGAACTCCAGGCGCGACGACGAGTTGAAGGGATAGGTGGTGGTCCCGAAGATGCCGCGCGTCGTCTGCCGGTCGATCACTTCGTTCAGAAGCAGGTTGCCGTTGGCATCAACCGTCTGTGTCAGGTAACCGACGCGATAGGGCGTCTGTTCAATCGACGCCGCCCAGTTCCAGCGATGACGCCGGTTGATGTACACGAGCTGTCCGCCGAGATCGGCCAGCTTGCCGCTCACCTGCGCGGCCACGCCCAGTGAACGATCCCCGAGCATGTCGCTGAACATGGCCGACATGCTGCCGCCGACGAACGTGCCGTAGTCACTGAACCCGACCGTGCCCGTCGGCTGTCCAAGCGAATCGAGGGTGAGTCCGTTCTTGTACGGCACGCTCGCGTCCGTGGTCGCCGGTGGAGGCAGCCCCCGCCCGTAGTCGCCGAGCAGCCGGGCGATGTCGCCCGTGGCCGCGGTCCGACCTGGAAGCACCGCGGCCTGCCGCGTCGCCGGCGGCGCCACCAGCGCGACGGTGTCCTTCGGATCGAGCACGAACACCGCGTGTCCGCCGTCGTCGAACACGCTGAACACGAGCCGACCGTCGCGCGCCGAACTGAGCGCGGGACTCGAGGTCGTGATGCCTGCCACGCCCGTCGGAATCGTCGAGATCCGCTCGATCGGGCCGCCGTCGATCGGCATGCGGTACAGGTTGCTGATGCCGTCCGGATCCGCAATGAACGTCAGCGTGCGGCCATCCGCGGAAATCTGCGGACTGATGTGCTTGCCGTCGAGGAACGCGGCAATCGGCGTCACGGTCTTCGTCGCCAGGTCGAGCCGCGCCAGTCTGAACGGGCCGGGCTGCAGCGTGTCGAGATTCGTGCTGAACCGTTCGGTGACGAAGATCACCGCGCGCCCGTCCGGCGTGAGCACCGGCTCCAGATCGGCGTAGGCATCCTGGGTCAGCGCATCGACCGCGCCCGAGTCGAGCGTGAGACGGTAGAGGTCGTACAAACCGCCACGGTTGCCGCTGAAGATTACCGTCTTGCCGTCCGGCGCGTACGCCGGATTGATCGCATCGTCCAGCGTCGACAGCGTGATCTCGCGCCGCACGCCGCCCGACCGCGGATCGATGATGACCAGCACCGGGCGCCCGCCACGAACGGCGGTGATCGCGAGATCGCGCCCGTCGGGACTCCACGCACCGGCGGAGTTGAGGAACTCGAGGCTGTCGAAGTGCGGATCGGTGGCCGACTTGAGCAGCTTGCGCTCGACCTTTCCCGTCTCGACATTGGCGAGGAACAGCTCGATCGAGAACTGATCGCGCTGTGAGAAGAACACGACCGACTTGCCGTCCGGGCTGACCTTCGGCCCGACGTTGTAGCGCCCGCCGTTCTCCTTGCCGATGACGAGCCGCGGCTCGCTCTCGATCGCTGAGTCGTCCATCGCGGCGTTCATCGTCGAGAGCCGAATCGCGTCGTGCCACTCGCGCGTGAACGTGTCCGGATCGGTGCCGAGCTGCCGCATGAGCCCGACGAGATCGAAGCGCGGGTTCGCCGCCGACCGAATCAGCGAGGCGACGGCGCGATCGCCGTACTTCGCGCCGACGTACGCCCAGAACGCGTGGCCCCAGCGGTACGGAAAGTACTTCCAGTCATCCAGATCGCTCAGGCTCGGCAGGTGCTCGTGGATCGCCGCGTCGCGCAGCCACATCGTCGTCTGCGGATCGACGGGACCGAGCGAGAGGTACTCCGCCATGCCTTCTACGAACCACAGCGGGAACGACAGGATGCCGGGCGCTGATTGCGGCGGCCCATCGCGCGGATCCTCACCGGTGAGGTCGAACTGGAACGCGTGGACCATCTCGTGCCCGAGCACGTGGTCCGTGTCGGCCAACGAGCCGGACATCGGCAGGACGATGCGCCGCTTCAGGGCTTCGGTGACGCCGCCCGTGCCTTCGCCAATCAGACCTTCGATGGCGTTCGTCTGCCGGAAGTGGGCGCCGACCGCGTACAGGATGATCGGCTGGCGGCCGCGAAGATCGTGGCCGAAGAAGCGCGAAAACCGCGAGTGCCAGCGTTCCGCGAGCCGCGCGACCACGCCGGCGGCCTCACGCTCTTCGGGATAGAAGTAGAGATCGAAGTGTTCGGTCTTGAGGATCTGAAAGTCGAACGTCCGGTACTGGACTTTGTTGCGGCCGAAGTACTGCGCCTCGACCACGGCCGGCGCGCCGAGGATCCCAAGGAGTGCGACGACCAGGAACCACGGCGCCCGCCTGTAAAGCATAGGATCGTTTACCGAATCCGGCGCCTATCCGTTTCAGGTAAGATGCCTGGGCGATCCCGCCTGTCCCGGATGGACGCACGTTGATTATGGCACCTGCCGGAGAATCAGTGCAGCGCACCGTGTTTTGCGTGAAGCTCCAGCGCGAGTTGCCCGGTCTCGACTCGCCTCCCTGGCCCGGTCCCCTGGGCCAGCGCATCTACGACCACGTCTCCGCCGAAGCCTGGGAGATGTGGGAGGAACGCATGAAGATGATCCTCAACGAGTACCGCCTGCTCCCCTTCCAGAAGGAAGCGCAGGCGCTCGTCGCAAAACACATGGAAGAGTTCTTTTTCGGGGACAATGCGGCGCCGCCGCCGGGGTACGTGCCGGACAAGTAGGCCTCCGGCGACCGGTCGCCGACCACCGGCATCCTTTTGGCAACCTGATCGCTGACGATCAACCCGCGGCCCCCGGCCCCTGGCCTGTGGCCCGCAAGGAGCACGCAACGTGGCGACTGCGACTCGAGACCTCGATTCGGTGGAAGCGTCGACGGACCGCGCGTTCTTCGGACACCCGCGTGGGCTCTCCACGCTGTTCTTCACCGAAATGTGGGAGCGCTTCAGCTACTACGGGATGCGTGCGTTCCTCATCCTGTACATGACCGCGTCGGCCGCCACCGGCGGGATGGGCCTCGATACGGCGACGGCCGCGGGCATCTACGGCATGTACACCTCGATGGTGTACCTCTCGAATCTGCCGGGCGGCTGGATTGCCGATCGCCTGCTCGGCCAGCGCCGCGCGGTGCTCGTCGGCGGGATGCTGATCGCCGCGGGCCATTTCTCGCTCGCCGTGCCCGTACTCGCGACGTTCTACCTCGGCCTCGTGCTGATCGTCTGCGGGACCGGACTCCTCAAGCCCAACATCAGCGTCATCGTCGGCCAGCTCTACACGAAAGAGGACGTCCGGCGTGACGCCGCGTTTTCGCTGTTCTACATGGGCATCAACCTCGGGGCGTTCATCGGCCCGCTCATCACGGGCTACCTGGCGCAGGACGAGGGCTTCCGCGCGCGCCTGACTGGCTGGGGCATGAATCCGAACTCCGCGTGGCACTGGGGCTTCGGCGCGGCCGGCGTCGGCATGACGCTGGGCCTCATTCAGTACGCGCTCGGCGGCCGCGCATTGGGCGCCGCCGGAAAAGAGCCCACGCGTCCCTCATCGCCCGAAGCCGCCCTGAAGCAATCGCAGCAGGCGAAGCTCTGGCTCGGCTTTGGCTTGCTCATCCTCGTGACGCTTGGCGCCGCCATGGCGACCGGCATGCTGCCGCTAACGATTGGTCAAATCGTGGGCGCGTACGCCTACATCCTGCTCGCGGTGACCCTGGGGTTCTTTGGCTGGCTGTTCTTTGCCGGATCGTGGACGCCGGTCGAGCGGAAGCGCCTCTACATCATCGGTGTGTACTTCGTCGCGGCTGCGTTGTTCTGGTCGGTCTTCGAACAGGCGGGGTCCACGCTGAACCTGTTCGCCGATCGCAGCACCACCAACACGATCTTCGGGTACGACTTCCCGAGCAGTTGGTGGCAATCCGTCAACGCGATCCTGATTTTCATCCTCGCGCCCCTGTTTGCGTGGTTGTGGCTGAAGTGGGGCAAGAACCAGCCGGCCAGTTCGTCGAAGTTCGGGTTCGGTCTCGTGTGCGTGGGCCTCGGCTTCGTCATCCTCGTTCCGGCGGCACAAGCCTCGGAGACCGGCGCCAAGGTCGGCATCAGCTGGCTGTTCTTCGTGTACCTGATTCACACGATCGGCGAGCTCTGCCTGAGCCCCGTCGGTCTGAGTTCCATTACCAAGCTCGCGCCCGCGCGCATCGTCAGCCTGATGATGGGTGTCTGGTTCCTCGGCGCATCGGTTGGCAACTTCCTCGGCGGCAAGGCCGCGTCGTTCTATGAATCGATGCCGCTGCACACGCTGCTGCTCGCCGTGGCGGTCCTGCCCATCCTCGCCGGCCTGCTGATGCTCATCTCCCGCAAGAAGCTGACCGAGATGATGGGCGGCGTAAGCTAGATCCAGACATGGCGAAGCGGCTCGACGAGTACCAGCGCAAGCGCGATTTCACGAAGAGCCCTGAACCGGCCGGCGATCAGGACAAGGCCAGGAAAGCGCGCACGGGCAAGGCGCGCTTTTTCTGCGTCCAGAAGCATCTCGCCAGCCACCTTCACTACGACTTCCGGCTCGAGCACGACGGCGTGCTGTTGTCGTGGGCGGTGCCGAAGGGTCCGTCGCTCGATCCGAAAACCAAGCGGCTCGCGATGCACGTCGAAGATCATCCGATCGAGTACGGCACCTTCGAAGGCGTCATCCCTGAGGGCTACGGTGCAGGCATCGTGATGCTCTGGGACGAGGGCACCTGGACACCGCAGAGCGAAGACGTGGACGCTGCGCTGGCGAAGGGTGACCTGAAGTTCACGCTCGACGGCTACAAGCTGAAAGGCTCGTGGGTGCTGGTGCGCACTCGCGGCTGGGGCAATAACGCCAAGAACGACGGCAAGAGCTGGCTGCTGATCAAGCACCGCGACGATTGGGCCGGCGATCTCGACATCACGACGTTCGCGCCCAAGAGCGTCAAGTCCGACCAGGATTTTCCAGAGATTCTGGCGAGCGAGTCGCCCGACATCTGGAGAACCAACCGCCCCGCCGAGGGCGGCGAAACGGGTGCTATGCTGCGCGAGATCATCGAGCAGGCGGCGGCGCTCAAGGCGTCGCGTACTGCGCCGGCCCCCGCGCGGACCAGAGCAACATCGCGCACAAAGACATCGCGTCCGTCGCGCAAGCCCGACGGCGCCGCTCGCAAGAAACGAGGATCGAAATGACTCGACGCTACGCTGCCCCACTGGCCTTCATGCTGACCCTGGCCGTTGCACCTATGCTTCGCGCGCAGCAGAGTGCACCGGCAGCGCCTCAGGGCGCCGCCAAACCCGCGGCCAGCATCGATGGCACCTGGAATATGTCCATCGCGACCCAGCAGGGCATGCAAGCCACCGCCGTATTCAAGTCAGACGCGAAGAAGGTCACGGGCAGCGTCACGAACGCGCAGGGCGAAACCCCGCTTGCCGGCGAGTTCGCCGATGGCAAACTGACGTTCTCGATCTCGTACGCCACCAACAACGGTCCGATTCCCATCGCCTTCAGCGGCGCGCTGAAAGACGACGGCACGCTCGCCGGAACGATGAACTACGGGCAAGGCGACATCGCCTGGACCGCGACACGGCAGAAAGAACAGAAGGACAAGACGGACGCGAAGCCGATCGACGTCGCCGGCAAGTGGTCGATGACGCTCGAGATGGCCAATGGCACTGGCTCGCCAACGCTGACGCTCAAACAGGACGGCGAGAAGATCGGCGGCACGTACGCCGGCCGCTACGGCGAGTTCCCGCTCACGGGCACGCTGAAAGGCAACGCCATCGAGTTCGCGTTCACGATGACCGCTGAAGGCACCGACGTTGACATGACGTTCGAAGGCGAGGTGGCCGCCGACGGCCAGTCGATCAAAGGCAGTGCCGTGCTTGGGCCGCTCGGCGATGCGTCGTGGACGGCGAAGAGAGCGAAGTAAGCGAAGCCAGAGAAACGACTACAGGTTCTCCGCGAGCGACGCCCACACCGCTGCGCGCAGACGGCTGCGCTCGTGACGCGCAATGGGCTTCCGCCAGAAGTCTCCTTCAATCAAGCGGACACCGGCCGGCAGCGCGCCCAGTTCGAGCGGCCGTTTGTGCTCGCGCTCGTAGCGTTCCAGCACATCCTCGGGGGGCTGCTCGCTGTTGAAGATCACGACGTCAACGTCGCGGCCCATCGCCGTCGAGAGCCGTGACACCGCATCGGCGGCCGTAAATCCTGCCATGCCGCGCCCTTCCGTCAGCAGGTTGGCGACGTAGATCACCGGTCCCTTCATCGCCGCCAGCGCCTCGCAGCACCCGTCCACGAGAAAGATCGGCAGCAGGCTGGTGAAGAAACTTCCGGGACCGACGACGACGGCATCGAGCGAGCGGATGGCGGCCGCCACCTTCGGATGGATCGATACCGGAGGGTCCAGCCACAGACGCTCGATCTGACGTCCGCCGGTTTGTCCGGCATCGACTTCCACTTCGCCGCGCGTCTGGGTGCCGTCCTGATACTCGGCGCACAGGGTTGACCGCTGGACGGTGATCGGCCACACGTGGCCGCGACATCCAAGCAGCGTCCGCAGTCCATCGACCGCAGCGAGGAAATCGCCGCCCGTGTATTGCTCCATCATGGACAGGAGCAGGTTTCCGGCGGTGTGCCCGGCGAGCCGCCCGTTCTCGAGCATCGGCAGCCGCGCGAGGAGAATCTGACGCGCCTCGCGCTCGTTACGGGCCAGCGCGAGCGCGCACTTGAGCACGTCGCCGGGGGGCAGTACGCCCAGTTCGTCGCGCAGCTGTCCTGACGATCCACCGCTGTCGAACATCGTGACGACGGCGTGCACATCCACCCACGGATTGTTCTTCAAGCCGCCGAGCAGACGCGGCAACCCGGTGCCGCCGCCGAAACACCCTACTTTGAGCACGCGCAAACGCACGACGGTATTCTACCGGCGCGGCCCTGTGGCGACTCGATAGAATGGTCGCGTGGCCGATACCCTCGCGATCGGCGCGACGACGCGCCGCGCCTTCGAACGTCTGTCTGAAGATTTCGCGCGGGTGTTCGGTGACCGCCTCATCGCCGTGGTTGCGTCCGGCACGGCGACGGGACTTGCATTCGTCACCGACATCCAGTCGGGCGACTTGACGGCGCTCGGTCCGCTGACCGAGTCCTGGCATCGTGACGGGCTCGACACGCCCCTCGTGTTGACGCCGGACGAGTTCCGCCGCTCGCTGGACGCCTTTCCGCTCGAGTACCAGACGCTGCTCGATCGTCATGCGGTGATTCGAGGCCGGCCGCCGTTCGAGCACGTGTCCGTGAACGCCGAACACCTTCGCCGCGCCTGCGAGGTCCAGGCGAAGGGCCACCTGCTCCATTTGCGGCAGGGCGCCATCGACGCGGCGGGACACGACCACGGACTCGCGGAGCTGATGGCCCGATCGGCGCAGCCGTTGCGCGCGCTGCTGGCGAACGTCGCGCGACTCGAACAGGGCGCGCAATCGGATGGCGATCTCGCGATCGTCGGCGCCCGGCTGGCCGGGCTGTCCGAACCGCTCGTGAGGTCCGTGCTCGCGCTCGAGCACGCGCCTGAGCGCGCCCACTCGCTCGTGGCCGAGTTCCCGGCCTATTTGAGCGCGGCCCAGACACTGTGGACGTACGTCGACTCGTGGCGCCCGCGATGACGGGACGCTGCCGCGCGTGTCTGCCGGTAGTGGTCGGCGCGCTCGTTCTGCTCGGTGTCGCCCGTGCGGCGTGCGCGCAGGCGCTGCCGAAGCTCACCCAACCGGTCAACGACTTCGCGCACGTGATCGATGCGGTCAGCGCCGCGGAACTCGATCGGCTGATTCGCGCGCTGCACGACGCGAGCAAAGACACCGTCGTAGTCGCCACGGTCGACACATTTCAGCCGTACGGCAGCATCGAGGAGTACGCCGTCAAGCTGTTCGAACAATCCGGCATCGGGCAGCGCGATCGCGACAACGGGCTGCTGATTCTGCTCGCGGCCAGGGACCGCAAGGTCCGCATCGAGGTCGGTTACGGCCTCGAGGAGTTCATCACCGACGGGTACGCCGGCGACACCATTCGGCAGGAGATGCTGCCGGCATTTCGGAACGGGCAATATGGGCAAGGCCTGCTCGCCGGCACGGCACGCGTCATCGGCCGCATCGCCGAGAAACGAAACGTGTCGGTCACCGGACTGCCGGCGGCCGCGCCGGCCGCCGGGACGGACAGCACCGATGGGCCCAACGAGTTCAAGATCTTCATCGCGATCATGGTCATCCTGATGATCCTGCGGATGCTTCGGCGCCGCGGCGGATCGCGGCTGAGACGCGGCGGCTGGCCGCGAAACACCTGGAGCGGCTGGCACGGCGGCGTCGGCGGATTCGGCGGCGGTGGCGGCTTCAGTAGCGGCGGAGGCGGAGGCGGCGGCTTCGGTGGATTTGGCGGCGGACGCAGCGGCGGAGGCGGCGCCTCGGGCGGCTGGTGATGCCACGAAACGATCGCGATACAGTGTGAACAGGAGTCTCGTCATGCGGACACTTTTCAGTCGTCACCGTGCGGCCGCAGCTGCGCTGATCCTCGTCGGGGGCCTGGCATCCGGTTGCTCGTACAACAAGTTCACGACGCAGGAAGAAGCCATCAAGGCGCAGTGGGGCCAGGTCGACAATCAGCTGCAGCGCCGCAACGATCTGATTCCCAACCTCGTGGAAAGCGTCAAGGGATACGCACAGCAGGAAAAGGATGTGTTCGGCGCCATTGCCGAAGCCCGCACGCGCATGGCCGGCGCGACGACGCCGGCGGAAAAGATCGAAGCCGCCAACGCGCAGTCGACGGCCCTTTCGCGTCTGCTCGTGGTGGTCGAGGCCTACCCGCAACTCAAATCGAACGAGACGTTCGCGCGCCTGATGGACGAGCTGGCCGGCACCGAGAACCGCCT
>Ga0111539_10005462_pt1 | contig 16442 bp, 7 predicted proteins | sample RhiMethybrSRZTD1_FD_79667 | JGI IMG/M metagenome (GOLD analysis project Ga0111539, IMG submission 79667) | Populus rhizosphere microbial communities from Tennessee, USA - Rhizosphere MetaG P. TD hybrid SRZTD1 (version 2) (version 2) | ecosystem: Host-associated > Plants > Roots > Rhizosphere >... | reverse complement strand
CTGGCAGACGCTCGTGCAGAACCCGCCGGGCGGGGCCAAGGCCTTCACCGGCATCATCGACGACTTCTGCGGCGCCTCCGGCTGCGACGACGTGTTCACGGGCGGCTCGAAGGACGAGCAGGACATCTTCGAGTGGTCGATCGATCCGACCTTCAACGCTCCCGACAAGAACGAGATCGTCAATGCGTACGCCGCCCAGTACCTGCGGCCGAGCGACAACCACCTGATCCTGGTGTTCGGCATGGAGCGCCTCGACGCCAGCGGCGACGCAGAGATCGGCTTCTGGTTCCTGCAGGGGGTCAGCTACGACAACGAGACCGGCACCTTCACGAGCCTGACGGGTGGGCAGCCGCAGCACGCGGACGGTGACACCCTCGTCCTGAGCCACTTCAGCAACGGTGGCGGCATCTCCACCATCCAGGTCTACGAGTGGGTCGGCACCGGCGGCGACAGCGACTGCGGCGCGGGCGTCACTGCATCCTCGGTGAACTGCCTGAACCCGGGCCCCGACGCCCTGGCCACCGTCAACACGGCCAACATCCAGGTCTTCTGGCCCACTTCCGACAAGGCCGCGGGCGACTGCAACACGCCGCCCTGCACGGTCAAGACGGGCAACTTCTTCGAGGGCGCCATCGACCTGACCGGCATCCTCGGGACGAACGAGTGCTTCACGACCTTCCTCGCCGAATCGCGCTCTTCGACCTCGATCACCGCCGAGCTGAAGGACGTCGTCGGCGGCGAGTTCGACACCTGCAAGATCAGCGTCGAGAAGACGGCCAGCCCCGACGCGGTCTGCAAGGACTGCAACGGCGAGCCGGCCACGACCAACTACCACTACAAGGTCTGCAACGACGGCGTCCAGACTCTGACGGACGTCACGCTGGTCGATGACAACGGCACGCCCGGCAACACGGGCGACGACTTCAACGTCGACGGCACCTTCACCCTGCTCGCGGGCGAGTGCAAGGAGTTCGACGTCAACGACCACGTCCTGCCGGACCTCGGCAGCGCACCCTACGTCGTGACGAACACCGTTACGGCCACGGGTCACGGCGGCTCCGCCACCGTGACGGGGAAAGACACGGCCGACGTCGCGGTCGTCGACTGCGGCATCGAAGTCACCAAGGAGTGCACCGGCACGACCCCGCACGCGGGCCAGCCGCTCAACTTCCAGGGCACGGTGACGAACACCGGTGACTCCCAGCTCGAGAACGTCACGGTCACGGACGATCACGCCGGCGTGGTCTTCGGACCGGCCACCCTGGCCGCTGGTGAGTCGCAGCCCTACTCGGGCAGCTACACGGCGGTCCTGCCGGCCAGCCCGCCCTGCGAGTCGACCGACACGGTGACCGCCGAGGGCACGGTGACGGGCAACGGCTGCCGAGTCGAGGACAAGGCTTCGGCCACCTGCCAGATCGCCACCACGCCCGCGCTGAACACCGACGTGCACTGCACGAACGTGTCGGCCCCGGGCCAGAAGACCACGATCACGGGCAGCGTGACGAACACGGGCGACGTCAAGCTCGTCGGCGTCACGGCCGCGGTCACGGTCAACGGGGTCGTGAGCGCCGTCACGCTGAGCACGACGACGCTGAACCCGGGCCAGTCGGCGACCATCTCGCCGGCCTTCGAGACCACCCCGACGCTGGATACGGACTGCGCGTTCGACGTGTCGCTCCAGGCGCACGCCACGCCCGATCCGAACTGCGGCGGCGTGCAGACCGGCGCGATCACCGATGCGACGCCCTCCAGCACCTCGTGCACGATCACGATCCACCCGGCGCTGAACAGCACCGTGGACTGCACGGACATCGGCGCCCCGGGCGGTCAGACGACCATCACGGGCACCGTGGTCAACACGGGTGACGTCCCGCTGAACAACGTGGCCGCCACGGTCAAGATCAACGGCGGCGCTCCGCAGGCCGTGTCCCTGGACAAGACCAGCCTCGCGGTCGGCGAGACGGCGAACATCTCGCCGGCTTTCCACGCCAGCCCGAGCGGGTCCTGCAGCTTCACGGTCTCGATCCAGGCCTCGGCGACGGCCAACCCGTCCTGCGGCAACGGCACGATCACCGACCCGACCCCGGGCGGTGACACCTGCTCGATCGGCAGCGCTCCGGCCATCAACACGTCGGTGCTGTGCACCGACGTCTCGGCCCCGGGCGGCTCGACGACGGTGACCGGCACGGTGACCAACACCGGCAACGTGCAGCTCACCGGCGTGACGGCCGAGGTCAACGGAACGCCCGTGACCCTGAGCACGACCACGCTGGATCCGGCCGCGTCGGCGACGATCTCGCCGTCGTTCGTGTTCGTGCCGACGCTCGACGCTGACTGCAGCTTCGACGTCACGTTGACCGCGCACGGTACGCCCAACCCGGACTGCGGGACCGGAGCCATCTCCGACCCGACGCCGGACAAGCACACCTGCACGATCGGCACGAGCCCGTCGCTGGACACGTCCGTGCTGTGCACGGACGTCTCGGCCCCGGGCGGCAACACGTCGGTCACGGGCACCGTCACGAACACCGGCAACGTGCCGCTGATCAACCTGACGGCCACCGTGAACGGAACCCCGGTCACCCTGGACAAGACGTCGCTGCAACCCAATGAGTCGGCGAACATCTCGCCGGCCTTCCAGTTCGCGCCGTCGCTCGATGCGGACTGCGCGTTCGACGTGACCCTCCAGGCCCATGCCAAGCCGGATCCGGACTGCGGATCGCCGACGGACGTCACCGACGCCACGCCGGCCAGCCACACGTGCACGATCGACACGAACCCGTTGATCGACGTGACCGTGAACTGCACGGATTCGACCGGCGCGGGTAACCCGATCGTGATCTCCGGCACGGTGACCAACACCGGCAACGTGCCGCTCACGAACGTCAGCGTGGACATCACCGTCACGGCCAACGGCCAGGTGGTGAACGCGCTGAGCGGCCAGTCGCTGGCCGCGGGCGCCTCGGCGAACTACACCGTGAACTACACGGGCCTGACCGCGGGTCAGTGCTCGACGTTCACGGCGACCGCCAAGGGCACGGCTGATCCGGATTGCGAGCACCTCGGGGCCGGTGGCGTCACCGACCAGCGGACGACCGCGATCGAGTGCTGCGTGCCGGGCACGTTCGAGGCCTGCACGCCCGGCTACTGGAAGAACCACGAGTTCGCCTGGGACGGCAAGACGGGCCCGGATCCGTTCGACGCCGCAGCCGGGGCCGGTTTCCAGTTCGACACCTTGTTCTTCGCGTGGAAGGACGTGGCCCACACCGTGCCGAACACGGTGAACGGGCAGCAGGGCTTCTTCGACCTGGCCCCGGGCGACATCGACCCGGCCTTCCAGGTGTTCTACCCGCTGACCCTGACGATGGATCAGGCCCTCTCGATCGGCGGCGGCAACCCGAACAAGATGACGCGCCACCTGATCACGGCGCTGCTCAACGTCGGGTCCGGGATGAACTACGACTTCCCGGACTCGTGCACGCGCGCCGGCAGCGGGCCGTGCACCAGTGCCGCGGATCTGAAGGCGGAGTACGAGGCGAGGATCATCAACCGGAAGTACTCGCCCTTCGCGTCCGACCTGGCGCTGGTCAACCAGGTGGACAACTGCCCCTGCGACGTGACCGGCTGCCCGTAACACCTACGGCTGACCGTTCCTGACCGCGCCACGGCGGGTCGGGCCCTGAGTGGCCCAGGCCCGCCGTGGCGCGGCTGTTTCCAGGCCGGGCCGGGATGTTTGTGCTGCAACCCTGCGCGCAGCCTCGCTAGACTCCGGGGGCTTTTCGAGACTGGGACCCTCCGCGCCATCCACTGTGGGCCGTGCATGACCGTCGTCCTCGATGCACGTCACCTCTGGAAGGAGATCTCGGGCATCGAGCGCTACGTGCTGGGCCTGGTCGAAGGCCTCGCCGCGGTCGACTCCGGCCTGCGCGTGATCGTCCTGGGCCGCTCGGACGGCAAGGCGGCCACCGCCGCCAGCGCCGCCACGCGCCGCGCCGGCCTCGAGTTCGTGCCCTGCGACGTGGCCGTCCGCTCGCCGGCCAACCACCTCGTGCTGCCGCGGCTGCTCCAGCGGCTGGGCTGCCGGGTCTACCACTCGCCCTACGTCGACGCGCCGCTCCTCGGGCGGGGCTTCGCCACCGTGATCACGCTGCACGACATGACGCCCACGACCCGGCGAGCCGAGAACCGGCGCTCGCTCAAGACCGTCTTCCCGGCCCTGTGGAACGCCTGGCTGGGCCTGCAGTGCGGCCGGGCGGCCGCGATCGTGACGGTCAGCGAGTTCTCCAAGGGCCAGATCCTGGGCCTGACCCGGGCGCGGCCGGAGAGGGTCCACGCCATCCACAACGGCGTGACCGTCGGCCGCACCGCCCTGAGCCAGGACGACGTCCGGCGCCGCTTCAGGCTGCAGGGGCGCATCGTCAGCTACGTCGGCCGCCAGGACCCCCACAAGAACCTCGAGACCCTCGTGCGGGCCTTCGCGCGCGTCGTGGGCACCGGCCGCACCGACGCGACGCTCGTCATCGCCGGGCGGCTCGACCCCCGCTACCCCGAGGCGGCGCGCACGGCCGAGGCCCTGGGCCTGGGCGACCGCGTGCGCTTCACCGGCTACATCGGCGAGGACGAGCGCGTCGCCCTGCTCCGCGCGAGCAGCGTCTTCGTCTTCCCCTCGCGCAGCGAAGGCTTCGGCTTCCCGCCCCTCGAGGCCATGGCCGAGGGCGTGCCGGTCGTCGCGCTGCGCGGCACCTGCTTCCCCGAGATCCTGGCCGACGCGGCCGTGCTCGTGGACGACGACGCCGAGCGCCTGAGCGGCGCGATCCTCTCGCTGCTCGAGGACGAGCGCCTGGCCGCGACCTATCGGCGCCGCGGACGCGAGCGCGCCGCGGGCTTCACCTGGCAGCGGTCGGCGGCCGAGCACGTCCGCATCTACCGCTCGCTGCTGCGCGACGCCGGGGCCTTGCGCCTGCCGGCCGGCCTCGCGGTCGGCGAGGCGGCCCGCGCGCCGGCGCCCGGGCCGGTGGCCACGCCCGAGCCCGAGCCCGCCGCGGTCAACCTTGTCGCCACAGATTGTCGTCCTCGTCCCGCTCGGGAATCCGATCGGCAGGGTCGACGCTCCAGAAGCCCGGCGGGCCCTCGGCTGGGCTCCACGATTCACCCGCACCCAGCCGCGGAATGACCTGCAAGCCGAGCGGGCGGTCGCTGCTGCGGCCGTTCAGCGGCAGCGCGAGCTCGCGCACGGTCTGATCGCGGCCGTCGCAGCGCACGAGCACTTCGTCCTCGAGCTGCAGCCGCACGACGTTCGGGCGTGAGGGGTCGTTCTCGACGTCGAAGTCCAGCCCCACCGAGCGACCGGTCTCGTCGTGGGCGATCGAGGGCAGCTCGAACTCGACCACGCCGGCCCGCCCGTCGTCGAACGCGCCGCGCCGCAGCCCGAAGTCGAAGTTGGGCACGGTCGCGTAGCCGCGCACGCCCTCGAGCACGACGCGCCCCGCGAGCGCCTCGCTGCCGCGCCAGCGCCAGTGGACTCGCACCCGCCGGTCGTCGAGCCGGTCGGTCCACAGGAAGCCGACGTCCTCGTCGCGCTGGATCTCCGGGCGGGCCACCGACGGCAGCAGGGCGCCGTGCTCGTCCGGTGAGAAGTCGACCTCGACGTCCCGGGCGTCGGCGTCGCCGGCGTTCGTGAGCCGCGGCCGTCCGTCGGGCGCGAGGTCCCAGCGCAGGTCGGCCTGGTGCTCGCGCTCGACGAAGAGCGGCGACGACCAGGCGAGCTGCCCGTCGGCTTGCTCGACCTCGACGAGGTAGGCGTGCCGGCGCTCGAGCGGGCGGTCGACGATGTCGCGCGCCGGCAGGCGGCCCGGCGTGGGGAGTTGCTCCGAGCGCACGACGAGCCGCCCGAGCCGGCCGCCCCAGCCATCCTCGGGGTGGCTGTCGGTGAGCTTGACGAACACGCAAGGCTGCTCGCTCACGGAGGCCGTCAGGTCGACGGTGCGGACCTCGCGGTTGCCGCCCATGTGCACCCGCGCCGGTTCCTCGAGCACCGTCTGGTAGATGCCGCCGTCGGGCGAGACGGACACCTTGAACTCCTGGTCGAGCTCGAGGTCGAGGCGCGCCGGCGCGCCGGGCGCGAACTGGAAGCCATACACGACCGAGCGGTCGCGGTCGACGACGCGCTGCCCGTTGATCAGCACCGAGCCGCGGTTCGCGGCGAGGTAGTACTGCTCCTCCCGCGTGCCGGGAACGATGGTCAGCTCCTGGCCCATCCGCGACGGCCGCCAATCGGCCGGCAGCGGCTCGGCGGCGGGCGCCCCGGACGCCGCGACCGCGGGCGCCGCCGCGGGACCCCACGGGTCGCAAGCGAAGTCCCAGACCAGGTCGCGCGTGCCCGCGTCCTCGTCGGCGGGCGTCCACTCGCCGGCCAGCGTCAGCCCGTCGAACAGGCTGACGCGCGCGATCGGCGCCGTCCCGGCGACCTGCACCCGCAGCGCGATGGGACCGTCGGCGGCCAACCTCCCGCCCATCGGCACCTCGGGATCGCCTGCCGGCCCCCCGCGCACGTCGAGGTAGATCCGCTCGCCGGTCGTGGCGTAGGTCGCGCGCCGCCGGTAGGCGTCGAGCACCGCGTCGGCGTCGAGCCGACCCATGCGTGCCGCCGTGAGCCCGGGCGGATGGTCGTGGCTCGGCGCCACCCCGAAGGCCTGGCGCCGCCCGGGCAGGCCGGCGTGGTGGTCGGCGTCGCCGGTCACGCCGAGCTCGATCCCCTGCTCGAGCGCGCCCAGGAAGCACGTGCCGCCGCCCAGCCCGCCGAAACGGCTCTGGGGGTCGCGGACGCCGAGCGGCCGCACGCCGTCGCCCCAGTCCGAGTAGACCTCCATGACCGGCGTGAGCGGCTCGCCCCAGGAGTTCGTGCGTTGCACGAGCGAGAGGAAGGGGAAGTTCGCCGCGTGCATGTGCGGGATGAGCAGCGCGTGGCTGTCCTGCAGCAGCCGGCCCAGCGCGTCGACGTAGTCGCAGTACACCGGCAGGAAGTAGCTCTCGGCCTCCTCGAGGGGGTCGCGCGACGCGTCGTGGTGCCAGTGCACGTTGTAGTGGCCCGAGTCGTTCATCGAGCACTCGTAGCCGACGAGCGTCGCGAAGCGGCCCGGCTCGTCGAAGGCCGACGCGGCCCGGACGGTGTCGGCCCAGCCGTCGCGCGCGTGCATGAAGCGGCGCTCGCGCCACATCGTCAGCCCCGAGAGGCCCTGCTCGCGCGGCAGCTGCCCGTAGTGGTCCGAGGTCCCGAAGAAGTCGAAGCCCGCCACGTCGCGCGCGTGGCGGAAGGTCGTGTCGAGGTCGTCGCCCCAGCACTCCGAGTAGAGCGTGTGGTTGTGGAGCGAGCCCCAGTACACGCCCTCGGTGGCGCCGGCCTGCACGACGATCGGGTTGCTCTCGAACCAAGGGCCGTCGCCCTCGAGCCGCGCGCGGACGCGGTAGACGCCGGGCTCGCGGCACGAGAGGCCCTCGATCGCGGCGACCGAGGCGTCGGCGGCCGCGAGCTCGAGCCGCGCGGGCAGGCCCTCCAGGCCGGGCGGCGCCTCGAGGGCGATCGCCCCCGCGTAGAGCGGCTCGCTGCGGCTGTCGAACTCGTCGGTGACGGCGAGGCGCAGCCGGAAGCTCTGGCCCGGCGCGACGAGCGTCGGCAGGAAGAGCCGCACCCGGCTGGGCTGCGCGGCCAGCAGGTCGACCGTGGGCAGGCCCTCGTCCCACGAGGCGTTCAGCCAGGACACGCGCGCCCCGCCCGGCTCGAGCTGGCTGAAGATCTGGAAGGTCAGCCCGCGCGCATGGATCGGCGCGACGAGCGCCGCGAGCGTGCCGTCGGGCTGGCGGTTGCCGTAGTCGAGCGCGAAGGCGTCGCCGGCCGCCAGCCCGGCGGGGAAGCGCAGCACGACCTCGCCGTAGCCGATGCCCGCCACCCGCATCGGCTCGACCTCGACCTGCGGCAGCGGATGACCCTCGAGCGGCACGAGGTCGATGCCTTCGCTCGGCCGCGCGTGGAACAGGTCGACCACGCTGAGCGGCTCGAAGCGCACGATGTGCGTGCTGCCGGGCGGCAGCGAGTCGCGGCCCTGCACGTAGCGCAGCTGGACGGGCGTGGTCGTGCCCGCGACGAGGTGGTCGGGGCTGATCTCCCAGAGGCCGGGCGGATCCGGGAAGCCTTCGGGCGGGTCGGCGAGCGGATGATCGGCACGCGCGGCGGAGGGCGGCGCGGATTGTGCCGCCACCGCCGCCACGACCGCCGCCGCAGCGAGACCGGCGAGGGCCAGCGCGGCCCACAGCGTCCGCCCCACGCCCATGCTCTCAGTCGTCGTCGTCGCCGTCGTCGTCATCCACGTCATCGAGATCGGACACGCCGCCGAAGCCCTGGACCTGGCGCCGCTCGGCGAGATGGTCGTAGAGCGCGCGCCGCTGCGCCGCGAGCTGCTCGACGGTCGCGCCCGCCCGCAGCCGCCCGCCCTCGAGCAGCGCCACGCCGACGGCGCGCTCGCGCAGCGGCGCCGCGCCGGGCTCCATGAGCAGGCCCGCACGGTTGCTGACCACGACGAGGAAGGCGTCGAGGTCGTCGAGCTCGCGCGTGCCGTCGACGAGCGCCAGCGCCGCGTCGCGCTCGAGGTAGAGGAGTGCGGGCCGGCTCTCGAGCGCCGCGTCCAGCGCCGCCGGCGCGACGACGAAGCCCGCGGCCGAGACGAGGTCGGCCGGCTCGCTCGCGTGCGACTCCAGCACGGCCGCCGCGCCCTCGAGGTCGGCGGCGGTCGGCTCCCAGGGCACGAGCAGCACGAGCGCCTGGCCGCGCCGCAGGCGGATCAGGCCGCCGTCGGCCTCCGGCTGGTCGAAGCGGCCGGCGCAGCGGAAGGTCAGGCTGCGCGCCACGGCGCCGCGCGCGTCGCCCGCGACCGCCGCGCCGGCCCCGCCGCTCGCCGCGCGCCGCGCCCGCAGCCGCTCGGCCGCGTCGACGAAGTCGACGTACTCGACGTAGATCGGGAAGAAGCGGCAGAGCTGCACGAAGATGCCGCTCGCGTGCCGCGCCGCGCCCACCGCCGTGCGCAGCGCGACGAAGTAGACGAGCACGCTGGCCCAGGCCTGGTGCGAGCTGCGCGTGGCCGCGAAGAAGACGATGATCACGGCGGTCGAGACGACCGTGAAGGCCGTGCTGAGCAGGTGCAGCCGGTCGTCCGAGAGGCGCCGCTGATAGAAGTAGTACCCGGCGCGCAGCCACTGCGGGTCGCCCGTGATCTGCTCGACGCTCGCGCGCCGGACCGGCGGCGCCGCGTCCTCGTCGACGAGCGTCCGCAGCCGGTCGCTCGCCAGCACGCGCGCCTTGCGGTCGGCCGCCTCGAACTCCTCGGTGGCCTCCGAGGTCTTGCGGTTGATCGCGCGCAGCGGCACGAGGTAGAGCGCGACCGCCGGCAGCAGCACGGCCGAGAGCAGCGGGCTCGTCCACACGAGGATCGCCACCGCGACGACCATCGTCGCGAAGGGCAGGATGCCCTGGAGCAGCGCGTGCAGCGCCAGCGACATGTGGATGCAGCGCGAGCGCGACAGGTCGGTGAGCGCCTGGCGCGGCGGCCCCGCGACCAGGCTCTGCCAGCCGCGGTAGCCGGGATCGGCGGCGATCGAGAGCACGCGCTGCTGGCAGCGATTGCGGTAGACGAGCGAGAGCTGCGAGATGAGCAGCTCGGTCGCGTAGATGCAGAGCGCGCTCGTCAGCCCGACGAGCGTGAGCGCGATGGCCATGAGCACCACCGCCGAGAGGCCAGTGCCGATGGGCAGCACGATGCCGCGCACCGCGATCGGCCGGCCCGACTCGAGGTGCTTGACGTACAGGTAGATCCCGCCCAGCGAAGCCCAGGCCCCGCCCACGCCCGCCAGGTTGAGCGCGAGGATGCCGGCGATGCGCGTGCGGTACAGGCCGAGCGCGTCGCGGACGAGCCAGGGGATGCGCAGCGCGCGCCGCGACGGGCGGCGAGCCTCGGGCTCGGTGGGCCGGCCCGGAGCAGGCGGTGGCGTCGTCGGCAGCTCGGGCGAGGCGGTCGTCGCAGTCGACTGCGGCGCGGCGGCGGTGCCCGGCCCGTCGCGCTCGGCCAGCGGCGCGACGGGCGCCTCGGCGGGGCGCTGGCGCGGCTCGGGCAGCTGGGAGACAGGCTTCATGGTGCGGACCGATCGGAGCCTAGTGTCGCTTGTTGCGGCCCTTCAAGCACGACCGCACCGGCCCGGGGAGGTTCTCACGGAACGGGCTTTGCGGCATCATGGCCCGCCCTCGGAGGAGGCCAGCCCCGCATGACGCACGATGCCCCCCGCGACGGTGGCAATGGCCGGCGGCTGCGCATCGGCATCGTCACCGACGGCCTCAAGGAGACCGGCGACGGGCGCATCGCCAACGGCGGGGTGGGCGTGTACATCTCCGAGCTCGTCTCGGCGCTGCTGCGCGTGGACGGCCGCAACGAGTACACGCTGCTGCGCTGCGGCGGCGGGCGGCTGCCGCTGTACCGCGACCCGCGGCTGCGCACGGCCATCGTCCCCTGGACGCCGGTGCGGCGCTGGACCCGCTGGCTGGACCTGCCCTACACGCGGCTGGTGGGCCGCCTCGGCCTCGACGTCGTGCACCACCCCAACCAGTTCGGGGGGCTCGGCCTGCCGGGCGTGCGGCAGGTGGCGACGCTGCACGACTTGGGACCGGTGCAGCATCCCGAGTGGCACCGGCCCGCCACCGTGTTGCGCTACCGGCTGCTGCACCGCCGCGCGCTGGCGCGCGCCGACGCCGTCATCGTGGACGCCGCCGCCACGCGCGACGAGCTGGTGGGCGCCGATCTCGTCGAGGGCTCGCGCATCACCGTCGTGCCGCTCGGTGTGGCCGCGCGCTTCCGGCCGGCCGAGGGCCGCCCCGCCGGCGCGCCCGGCCTGCCCCACCCGTACGTGCTCTGCCCAGGCGTGCTCGAGCCGCGCAAGAACCTGATCGCCCTCTTCGAGGCCCTGCGCCTGCTGCGGGAGCGCGGCACGCGCGTCGGCCTCGTCGTCGCCGGGCACGACGGTTGGCGCTGGCGCGACCCGCGTCGCGACCCGCGCTTCGCCGGTCTGCTCGACGGCATCGTCGTGCGGCGCGACGTGCCCGACTCCGAGTGGCCCGCCCTCTACGCCGGGGCGGCGGCCGTGGCCTACCCCTCGCTGTGGGAGGGCTTCGGCCTGCCCGTGCTCGAGGCGCTGGCCTGCGGCGTACCCGTGGTCGCCTCGACCCGGGTGCCCGCGGCCAGCCTGTTCCCCGACCTCGTGCTGCGCGCCGAGCCGGACGCCCCCGGCCAGCTCGCCGACGCGCTGCAGCGCGCGCTGCAGGATGCGCCGCTGCGGCGCCGCGTGCTGGAGCGGGCGCCGCAGGTCGCGCGCGAGTACTCGTGGGACCGCACCGCGCTGGAGACGCTCGCCGTGTACCGGCGGGTCGCGGCCGGCGCGCCGGCGCCGATCGACCGTGCGGCGGAGCTCGGGGAGCCCGCCCTGGCGCGACGCTGATGTCCACCGGCTGGCGCCATCACGTCGAGCTCGTCGGGGCGCTGGTCGGCAAGGAGTTCCGCGTCCGCTACCGCAGCTCGCTGCTCGGCGTGCTGTGGTCGCTGCTCAACCCGGTCTGCTTCGCGCTCGTCCTCTACGTGGCCTTCCGGCCGGTGCTCCATGCGCCCACCGACGACTACGTCGCCTTCCTGCTCGCGGGCCTCTTTCCCTGGCAGTGGTTCGCGAACACGGTCTCGAGCGCGCCGGCTGTCTACCTCTCCAACGCAACGCTCGTGAAGCGCACGGCGCTGCCGCGCGTGCTGCTGCCCGTCGCCAGCGCCAGCAACCACCTGCTGCACTTCGTCGTGGCGCTGTGCGCCGCGGTGCCGGCGCTGCTGCTCACCGGGCACCGGCCCGCCGCCATCTGGCTGCTCGGCATCCCGCTGCTGCTCCTGCTGCAGGGCGCGGTGTGCCTGGGGCTTGCGCTCACGCTCTCCGCGCTCAACGTGGTGCTGCGCGACCTCGAGCACCTGACGTTGGTCCTGCTCAACCTGACCTTCTTCATGACACCGACGCTCTACTCCGAGGAGCTCGTGCCCGCGAAGCTGCGCCTGCTCTTCGCGGTCAACCCCATGTATCACCTCGTGCCGCTCTGGAGGCACCTGATCCTCGAGGGCCGGCTCGAGGTCGCGGCCCTGGGCGGCGCGTCGGCCTGCGCGGCCGCGGCGCTGGCCCTGGGCCTGCTCGTGCACCGCAGACTGGAGGCGCGGCTTGCCGAGGGCCTCTGACCCGATCGTCGAGTTCCGCGGGGTGAGCAAGAGCTACGTGCTCCACGGGCCGCCGCTCGGCCTCAAGCACACGCTGCTGCACCTGCAGGCCGTCGTGCGCGAGGCGCGCTCGCGGCCTGCGTTCACCGCGCTGGACGGCATCGACTTCACCGTCGAGCGCGGCGAGTGCTTCGGCGTCTTCGGCCCCAACGGCTCGGGCAAGAGCACGCTGCTCGCGCTGGCTGCCGGCGCGCTGCGCCCGACGCGCGGCGAGGTCATCGTGCGCGGCCACGTCTGCCCGCTGCTCGAGACCGGCGCGGGCTTCCACGGTGATCTGACCGGCCGCGAGAACGCGCTGCTCAACGGCATGATCCTCGGACTGTCGCGCCGCCAGGCCAGGGAGCGGCTGGAGGGCATCCGCGCCTTCGCCGACATCGGCTCGTTCTTCGACGAGCCGCTGCGCACCTGGTCGGCCGGCATGGTCGCGCGCCTCGGCTTCGGCGTGGCCGTGCACACCGAGCCCGACGTGCTGCTCGTGGACGAGGTGCTCGCCGTCGGCGACGAGGCCTTCCAGGAGCGCTGCCTGCACCACATCGACGCGCTGCGCCGCCGCGGCACGACGCTGCTGATCGTGAGCCACGACAGCCGGCTTCTGGCGCGGCACTGCAATCGCGTGCTGAGGCTGCGGGGCGGGAAGGTCGAGGCGCTGGGGCCGCCCGACGAGGCCTGGCACCCGAGCTTCGCCGCCGCGGACGGATGAGCGCATGAGCCGCGCCGCCTGCACGATCATCGCCAAGAACTACCTGGCCCAGGCGCGGGTGCTGGCGAAGAGCTTCCGGCGGCACCATCCGGAGGCGCGCTGCTTCGTGCTGCTCGTGGACGAGGCCGAGGGACGCTTCGAGCCGGCGAGCGAGCCCTTCGAGCTGGTGCGTCTCGACGAGCTGCGCCTGCCCGCCCCGCGCTCGCTGTGCTTCAAGTACTCGGTGACGGAGCTGTCCACGGCCGTCAAGCCGGCCTTCCTGCGCTGGCTGGTCGAGGAGCGCAGCGTGAGCGAGCTGCTGTACCTCGATCCGGACATCGAGGTGTTCGACACGCTCGACCCGCTCTTCGAGGCGCTGCAGGGCTGCCCGATCGCGTTGACCCCGCACATCACGACGCCCGTCGCCGACGGGCTGCTGCCCGACGAGCGCACCTTCCTGCGGGTCGGCGCCTACAACCTCGGCTTCATCGGCGTGCGTGCCGACCCGACGGCGCTCTCGATGCTGACCTGGTGGGACGAGCGCTGCGCCGAGCACGCGCGCGCGCGGCCGGATCTGGGCTTGTTCGTGGACCAGAAGTGGGTCGATCTCGTGCCCGGGCTGTTCCCGCCAGTCGCGATCGTCGCGGACCCGGGGTGCAACGTGGCCTACTGGAACCTCGCGGCCCGGCGCGTCGCCCGCGCCGGGCGAGGCTTCACCGTGAACGGGGCGCCGCTGCGCTTCTTCCACTTCAGCGGCTACGACCCGGCACGGCCCGACGAGGTCTCGCGGCACCAGACGCGGCTGGCCATGTCCGACGCAGGCGAGGCCGCGGCGCTGTTCGACGCCTACCGCTCGCGGCTGCTCGACGAGGGCTGGCGCGCCGCGCGGAGCTGGCCGTACACCTGGGGCCGCTTCGACGACGGGACGCCGATCGCCCCCGTCGTGCGCGACCTCTACCTGGGCCTGGGAAGCGAACGTGAGCGGTTCGGCGACCCGTTCGCGGCGGACGGCGACGAGAGCTTCCGGGCCTGGCTCACCGCGCCCTCGGCGGCGCGGCCCGGGCTCAGCAACCTGATGGTGCACGTGGCGGAGTTCCACGCCCAGGTGCATCGGGACTTCCACGATCCGACGGGCACGGGGCGCGCGGCCTTCGTCGACTGGCTGCAGCAGGACGGCTATCGCGAGCTCGAGCTGCCGCGCCGGTTCGTGCGCACGCCGGACGGCGCCGCGCGTCCGAGGGACGACGCGCCCACCGCGCCGGCCGCGAACGCCGCGGGGCGCCCTCGCTCGCGCTGTCCGACCTGCATGCTCGTGGGCGCGCTCCGACGGCTGGGCCTGCGACCGGCGGTGCGTCACATGACCTTCAGCACGCTCCGGCCCGCGCCGCTGCTGCCCGCAGTGCGACGGGACGGCTCCGTCGCCCCGACGCGCCCGTCCCTCGCCGCGCGTGCGATCGGCGCCGTGCTCCGGCCGTGCGAGCGCCACCATGGGCTCGGCAACCTCCTCGCGTCGCAGCAGGCCACGCGGCGCCGGGCTCCCGTGGACTCGAGCCCGGCCACCACGACGCCCGGCGTCAACCTCGCGGGCTACCTGCGCACCGAGAGCGGCGTGGGCCAGGCCGCCCGGCAGATGGCCGCCGCCCTGGCGCGCGCCGAGCTGCCGCACGTGCTCATCGACATCGAGGCGGGCGGCATGCTGCGCCGCACCGACACGACGCTGGGTGGCTTCGCGCGCAGCAACCCGCATTCCGTCAATCTGGTCCACGTGAACGCCGACCAGGTGCCCGACTTCGCGGGCCGGGTGGGTCGCCGCTTCTTCGAGGGCCGGCGCAACATCGGGTACTGGCAGTGGGAGCTGCCCGCCTTCCCCGACGTCTGGCGCGACAGCTTCCGCTGCTTCGACGAGATCTGGACGCCCTCGCGGTTCAGCGCCGAGGCCATCCGCGCGGCCTCGCCCGTGACGACGCGCTGCGTGCCCCTGCCGGTGTCGCGGCGCGAGGGCGCGCGCCTGGGCCGCGAGCACTTCCGCCTGCCGCGCGACCGCTTCGTGTTCCTGTTCGTCTTCGACTGCCTCAGCGTCGTCGAGCGCAAGAACCCGCTGGCCGCGGTGCAGGCCTTCCGCGCGGCCTTCGCCCCCACCGATCCCGCGCTGCTCGTGCTCAAGTGCGCGCACGGCGAGTCGGATCCCGAGAGCCTGGCCCGGCTGCGGCAGGCCGCCGGCGACCCGCGGATCGTGCTGATCGACCGGTCGATGACGCGCGCCGAGGTCGACTCGCTCATCGACGCCTGCGACGCCTACGTCTCGCTGCACCGCTCGGAGGGTTTCGGGCTGACCCTGGCCGAGGCGATGCTGGCCGGCAAGCCCGTGATCGCCACGAACTGGTCGGGCAACACCGACTTCATGACCGAGGACAACAGCTTCCCCGTGCGCTACGGGCTGGTGCAGCTCGAGACCGACGTCGGCCCCTATCGCCGGGGCAGCCGCTGGGCCGAGCCGGACGTCGAGCACGCCGGGCAGCTCATGCGCCACGTGTACGAGCACCCCGACGACGTCGCGCACCGGGTCGAGCAGGCGCGGCGCGCCCTGGCCGAGCGCTACAGCCCGGCGGCCGTCGCGCGGACGCTGCGCGCGATGCTGCCCGGCCCGCTGCCCGGCCCGCTCGAGGTCCAGCCGGCATGAGCGCGGGCGCGGACGTGCTCACCGCAGCCCAGGTCCGCGAGCGGATCGGCTCCGTCCGCACCTGGTACCACCGCATCCCGATCCGGCCCGGCATCGTCACGCCGGGCGTCCACGACAGCGCGGCCATGCTCGCGAGCCTCGAGCTGCCGGCCGACTGCCGCGGCCTGCGCGTGCTCGACCTGGGCACGCGCGACGGCTTCTTCGCCTTCGAGCTCGAGCGGCGCGGCGCCGAGGTGCTGGCCGTGGACTACATGGCCGCCGAGGAGACGGGTTTCCAGGTCGTCGCCGAGCTGCTGGGCTCGAAGGTCCGGCACCTCTGGGCGAACGTCTACGAGCTTTCGCCCGAGAGGATCGGAAGCTTCGACATCGTCCTGTTCCTCGGGCTGCTCTACCATCTCCCCGATCCGATCCGTGCGCTGACGATCGCCCGCAGCCTGTGCCGCAGCCGGATGTGGCTCGAGTCGCACACGATCGACAATGGCGTGCTGCTGGCCGAGGGGAGCAGCGCTCCCTTGCGGCGGCTGGCGCCCGCGCTCGCCGACGTGCCCCTGATGCAGTTCTATCCCGGGCGCAGCCTCGGCGACGACCCGACGAACTACTGGGGCCCGAACCTGGCCTGCCTCCACGCCATGCTGCACGAGTGCCGGTTCACGGTGCGCTCGTCGAAGCTGAGCGGGTCGCGGGCCATCGTCGAGTGCGTCACGGCCGAGGCCCGGGATCTGGAGTACCTCGAGCAGATCGCCCG
>Ga0111539_10005460_pt1 | contig 16444 bp, 11 predicted proteins | sample RhiMethybrSRZTD1_FD_79667 | JGI IMG/M metagenome (GOLD analysis project Ga0111539, IMG submission 79667) | Populus rhizosphere microbial communities from Tennessee, USA - Rhizosphere MetaG P. TD hybrid SRZTD1 (version 2) (version 2) | ecosystem: Host-associated > Plants > Roots > Rhizosphere >... | reverse complement strand
GCCTTACTGAGCAGGTCCCCCGGAATTCCCTTGTCCGGGGCAGCCATGATTTCACCAAAGGCTTTGGCAGCCTCTGCCAGTCGCTCCTCTTCCTTGCTTGCGCCGAAAGCGGGTCCAACGCTCAAGGCCACCAACAGTGTTAGGAATAGTCCGATTTTTCTCATGGTATGTGCCTCCTGATTGGATAGGTTGGAAAGTGAAGTTGCAAGTTCGCGCGATGATCCCGCGGCCCCGACCCAGACCCGCTTTCACGGGACTGAGGGAGGGGGAGTAACGGAGGCTGTCGTTTAGCTCCGAGGCGTCACGGGCGAATCGTGACCTTTTGAATTCTCAGCGGGGAGAGCGGCTTGCTCATCGCGCCGTCGCCACCCATCGTCGTTTCGACTGTCGCCAGTGCGTCCATCACCTCCAGTCCCCGAACAACATTCCCGAAGATCACGTAGTTCGGCGGCAGTTGATAGTCCTGGTGCATGATAAAAAACTGGCTGCCATTGGTATTGGGCCCTGAGTTAGCCATGGCTATGATGCCCCGGCGATAGCCTCGACGATACAGCGCCGAGTCGCGCTGAATCTCATCCCGGAAAGTCCCGCCCCAAGCGCTCTCGCCGCCCGTTCCATCACCACTTGGATCGCCACCCTGAATCATGAAGCCTTTCACAATACGGTGAAAGGTGAGCCCGTCGTAGTAGCCGTGCTCGGCCAGCAGGCGAAAGTTCTCGACCGCTTTTGGCGCGTCCTTTTCGAAGAACTCCAGCTCGATCGTTCCCTTGTCCGTTTCCATCACCGCGTGCATTCCACCCGAACTCTTCGCACCGGAAGGAATTTTGGGCTTCCCCGGTTGTGTGGAGGTGCAGCCAGCGAAGACGAGAAGGAGGCAGATCAGCACTGGGGAGGAAACACGTGCTGGGGATGAACAGGAGAATCGTTGTTCTAGACAGGAAGTATTCGTCATTGGTCAGTGGTCAGTGGTCATTTGTCATTGGTCATCGTCATGAGAATTCACCAACGACCAATTTTGTGGCCCGCACAAGTGGCTGTATCACGGGAAGAGTTTCGAGCCGAACATAGAAAATTTGTCATGGTCATCTCAAATGAGAAATGAAAAATGACCACTGACCAATTTTCTCTCTGGCTACTCCGCTCGGCCGTTCCTCATCCGTTCACAACACAGGCCGCGTGATGGCACCCTCGGCGGCGGAGGAAACCAGGGCAGCATACTTGGCAAAGACGCCGGAAGTGTAGCGTGGCTTAGGTTCCTTCCAGCTCGCCAGCCTCTGTTCTATAGTCTCAGCGGAGATCTCAACCTCCAGGCGCCGGTTCTGAATGTCGAAGACAATCATGTCACCTTCCTGCACCGCGGCGATGGGCCCCCGGCGTGCAGCTTCCGGAGCGACATGACCGGCCATCAGCCCTCGCGTCGCTCCGCTGAAGCGCCCATCGGTGAGCAACGCCACAGAGTCACCAAATCCTGCACCGACGACCGCGGCAGTCACCCCCAGCATCTCGCGCATTCCCGGACCGCCGCGCGGACCTTCGTAGCGAATGACAAGAACATCGCCGGCCTGGATGTGCCGCTCCGTCACCGCCTTCATGGCGTCTTCTTCACGGTCGAAGACGCGCGCGGGGCCGCGATGGGACAGCCGCTCGTGTCCCGCCACTTTCACCACACAGCCTTCCGGCGCCAGATTGCCGCGCAGAATCACCAGGCCCCCCGTCTTCTTGATGGGATTTGCAAGCGAGTGAATCACGTCCTGCCCAGGAGTTTCGACAGCCGGCTTGGAGGCATCGCCCAACGTTTGCCCATCCACGTTCTTCTGTGTGGGATCTACGTAGCCCCCGTCAACCAGGAACTTGGCGATCAACGGAACGCCGCCGGCCTTGTCCACATCTACCGCAACGTACTTTCCGCCCGGCTTTAGATCGGCCAGCAACGGCGTGCGGGAGCTGATCCGGTCAAAGTCGTCGATCTCAAGTGGGATGCCGGCTTCTCGAGCCATCGCCAACAAATGCAGTACGGCATTAGTCGAGCCACCCGTGGCCGCAACGCTGGCAATAGCGTTTTCAAATGCCTTCGGCGTCAAGACATCGCTGGGGCGAGTGCCCCGGCGGAGAATGTCCATGATGAGTTTGCCGCATTCAAAACTCACCTTATCCTTCCTGGGATCGGTGGCGGGAACACTGGACGATCCGAAGGGAGACAAGCCGATGAACTCGAGCACGGTTGCCATCGTGTTGGCCGTGTACTGGCCGCCACAGGCTCCAGCGCCGGGGCAGGCCACGTTTTCAATTTCGAGCAGCTCGGCATCGGTCATGCGTCCGGCCGCGTTGGCGCCGACCGCTTCAAAAACGTCCTGGATTGTTACGTCCTTACCTTTATGTCGGCCGGGAGCGATTGAGCCACCGTAAAGCACGAGGGAGGGAATGTCCAGACGGATCAATCCCATCGCGGCACCAGGAATGGTCTTATCACAACCGACGAGGGCGACCACCGCATCGAACATGTATCCTCGGGCCACAAGCTCGATCGAGTCAGCCACGATCTCACGGCTGACCAGTGAAGCCTTCATGCCTTCGGTTCCCATCGTGATGCCATCGCTGATGGCCACGGTGTTGAACTCCATGGGGGTACCGCCAGCTGCGCGCACTCCCTCTTTCACCTTCACGGCCAGTTCGCGGAGATGAAAGTTGCACGGCATGGTTTCGATCCAGGTGTTGGCAATCCCGACGATGGGCCGCGCCAGATCGGCTTCAGAGAAACCGATGCCCTTCAAGTAAGACCGTGCCGGCGCCCGGTCTCTGCCTTCCAGGATGACGTGACTCTTGTGCTTCGGATTGAATGCCATGCTGCCCTCCGGCGGTAAGAAGAGAGAATGAATGCCGCGCCCAACAATGCTCTTGCGGAAAATGCTTTGAACGCAGGGGCACATTCTAGGGAACTCGTCTGGAGCTGGCAACGGATTTGTTCCAGTGACAGGGAGTTGAACTTGGCTGGAAAGGCGGTGGACGCGTTCAGGCTCGGGGCAGTGACGCTAAAGCTGGAAGAACCGTTGTCTGTTTGTCGAACAGAGAACGTCCATTGGGGGAGGATTCGAACAGATGCAACCCAAACTGTCGTGACAGCTCCTGGCAAACTTTGATGCCGCGCACACTGTTGCAGCGCGCATCGAGCCGGGGAGAAAAAACTCCAATAGCGAGCTTGCCCGGCACAACGGCCACGATGCCTCCGCTCACGCCGCTCTTGGCTGGGAGTCCAACACGGTAGGCCCATTCGCCAGAGAAATCGTACATGCCGCAGGTGTACATGATGGCCAGAACGTCTTTCACATGCTCTTCCTCGATGGCACGCACGCCAGTGACGGGGTTGATGCCGCGGTTCGCCAGCGTGGCGCCCATCACCGCGAGGTCATGACAACTCACCAGCACTGAGCATTGCTGAAAGTAGAGTTCCAACGTTTCTTCAACACGCGAGCCCACCATGCCGAAGTTCAGCATCAGGTGAGCCATGGCTCGATTACGGTGTCCGGTGAAGCGTTCCGACATGAACACAGCCGAATCCACGTGAACCTCGTGACCGGTAAAACGATGGAACAAACCGACCAGGCGGTTGATTCTATCCGTGAGATCCCTTCCGCCAATCAGGTCGGCCGTGGCAATGGCCCCAGCGTTCACCATCGGGTTAAAGGGGCGGTTGGATTTCTGGTCGAGCACAATAGAGTTGAAGGCCTCACCCGAAGGTTCCACCCCCACACGGGTCAAGACCTGTTCCCGTCCGTGGTCTTCCAACGCCAGACCGTAGACAAAGGGTTTGGAGATTGACTGAATGGTGAAGGTCTCATCGAAATCGCCGACTTCGATCACCTGCCCGTCAACGGAGACGACACTGATACCAAACCACTCCGGATTGGCCTTGGCGAGCTCCGGAATGTAGTCCGCCACGGTGCCGGAGACATCGGCTGCATGCTTCGTGTGCAGATCCCGCAATGTCTGCCGGGCCGGGGAGGCAGCAGACTTCATCCGCATCAACAATGTGTCAAGATCGTTGGCCATGCATACTCCTGAGAACAGGGTACGATTTGTCTGACCGTATCACTCGTTCCCCACAAGCGGAATCGCAGCACTCAAGGAAGCTGTGAATGAAATGAAAACTCATCACTTCAAGAAGGTTTCGCGGGACGGTGGTCCCAGGCGTTTGCTCACAGGTGGAACGTGCGCTCCGCGCGCGTTTTGAGCGTGGATGCTGAGATGAGACGATCAGAGCCGGCCCAACTCATCTTTTCACAGCTTCAGTGGCTCCAGCCCTATCTCATGATCTTCCGCGCGACACTCTGAACTTCTGCAGTGAATGGATGGCTGGGGAAACGGAGGCAGAAGACGCCGCTGCTCGCGACTTGCACCAGTTCCATGGTCAGTTGAAACATTCCAGCGACGGGTGTTTGATAGACCCTTTCAACCTGCTCTCGAAGTCCCGGAACATCCATCGTGGCCGGAATCTTGTTTACCAGCAGCGCCATTTCCGCCACTTGCAGCCTGCGCGCTAACTCCACCGTGACCGCTGTGCCTTGGAAATCCTGATGATCGGGCCGCAACACGACAAACAGCTTGTCAGAAATGGCGATGGATAACAGAGTCTCTTCGTTCACTCCCGGATGCGTATCGATGAAAAGATAATCCAGAGCCAGAGCCTTCACGAGTTGCAAAAAACCATCGCTCAGAATCGAAACCTCGTAGCCTTCTTGCAGAATTCGAGCGATGTCACCGGCTTTGATGCTTGAAGGAATAAGGAAAAGCGCCGATGGGGAGCCGTGGTTGCTTGCGGGAAGCGCGTCGGTAACGTCGCAAGCCGCATCCTCGATCTTGCACCGCCCCCAAAGAAAGTCATTGAGGCAGCGACGATCAGGATCGTCTTTGATTCCAAACAGCACATGAATGCCCGGGGACTGAATGTCGGTGTCGACAATCGCGACACGATGCCCCGCACAGGCGACTGTGGTCGCCAGGCTGGCTGTCAGGTTGGACTTCCCTGTTCCGCCTCGAAATGAATGAATGGAAATAATCCTGCCCAAAAAACACCTCCGCCCTCGTTGACGCTCTGTTACCGGATCGCTGGCAACCTCAGACTCCAACCCGGATTCCGTCAACGCGATTCCGAACTCCGCTTTCGAAGCTTTGAGGAAATACCCTGGAGATGCTGGAAATAGTCAGACTCGACGATTGCCCGGACCTGAGACTCCTTCTGGCATTCGTCGATCTGGATCGGCTGAGGAGGAGCCACGGCATTCATGACCGTGTTCAGAGTGTCAAAAGCCTCGCCGCTGCGCTCAAAGCGCAGCAGGGGCCCACCGGTCCCCAGCCGGAACAGAGTTTGCTGGTCAATTTTGACCCGGGAAATAGAATGGCTGGAAATGAGCGTGCCATTTTTGCCGAGATTCACTAGCTCCCACTCTACGCCGTTGAACTGAAGCTCGGCGTGAAAACGCGAAACCGACGGATCTGAAATGACCACGTCATTGCCCTCGGCGCGGCCGATGCGAACGGACTTTTGTGCTTCAAACAGCCACGTCTGAATTGGACGCCCGGTATCTGGATTTACCAAGTGCAGAGAAACCGGTTCCGGCAATCGGTTCGGGATCACAGAGATTCTCCCCAAGCGTCCGAGTGGGATGCTCTTCAGAATAGAAGTTGGGTTGTCGAAGGATTAGTCTGCGAAGACTTACTTCCAAGTTGTTCGGCGTCGAACAAATATGGCGGGAGTTTAGAAAGTTCAAGAAGTGATGTCAACACTTCAATCAGAATCAATCAGAATCTTCAATCAGGACGGGTGCGAGGCGGATCGTGTGAAACAGCTGGGCCGGTGCTCCGCGAGATTGGCCTTCTCATCCCATCTGCATACGGGATTACACCTTGCGGCGTTGAGTCCGTGTCTGCAAGGACATGTAAAGAGATTGCTCATCGAGGGCAAAAAAGGTAGCATTCCCGCCTCGCAAATTGGGTTGCGGAGTCGATTGATTGTCCCAGCTTGAACTCATCGGGGCGTGGTCGATTCAGACATGAAATGGCCGGGATCCTGATCCCGGACGGAATGGGATACTTCATGAGTATGGTGGCAGGCGATTTGTCTCAAAAGGCGCAGGAAGCGAAAACCAAACTCGATGCCCACGTGCGCGAGATCGTCCAGTGGCATTTCAATCCGGAAACCGGGTGCCCGTTCTGGCTGGACTTCGCTGCAAAGTTGGGTTGGGACCCGCGGCGTGAGATTCGCAGCTTCGAGGACCTGAAAAGGTTCCCGCCATTCGAAGACGAGTGGTTGCGTGGCGGTCCGCTGCAGCGCTGGCTGCCGAAAGGTCTCGCTGGAAAGCCGCTCTACGTCTTTGAAACCGGCGGCACTACAGGAATCCCCAAAAGCCGGCTCGCCATCGAGGATTTCCGTATTGACTATGAAATGTTCAGCCAGACCCTGCCGGATGAATACTTTCCGAAAGGTGCAAACTGGTTGATGCTGGGGCCTTCGGGTCCGCGCCGCCTGCGGCTTGCGGTGGAGCACTTGTGCCAGTATCGCGGCGGAATTTGCTTTTGCGTGGACCTCGATCCGCGATGGGTGATTAAGCTCATCAAACACGGCAACATGGATGGTTTGGAAAAATACAAAGCACACGTCATCGAACAGGCGATCACAGTTTTGGGCGCTGGACACGATATTCGCTGCATGTTCACTACGCCGAAACTGCTGGAAGCCTTGGCTGAAGAACTCGAGAAGCGTGGCACCAACGTCAAGGCAACCGGCATCACGGGCATCTTTGCCGGCGGCACTGAATTTACGCCGCAGTACACCCGATTCGCCGTTGAGGAACTTCTGGGTGAGGGTGTCTATTTAACCCCGACTTATGGCAACACCCTCATGGGTCTGGCTTGCTCCAAGCCGGTTTCACCCGCGGACGGCTACAAGATTACCTACTTTGCTCCGCAGCCGAGAGCCGTAATCGAAGTGGTTTCGTTTGATGATGCCGACAAGATTGTCGGTTACGGTGAAACAGGACGCGTACGGTTGACTACCCTGACGCGCGAAACCTTCATCCCCGGATTTCTGGAACGGGACGAAGGCGAAAGGGAGAAGCCTTACGAAAAATATCCCTGGGACGGCGTCAGTGGCGTGCGTCCATTTCGGAAGATCGCCGCGCAGACCACCGTTGGAGTCTACTAGAGCCCATTTGTGAGGAACCAATGGCAGTGCTGAACATTCCGATTTTACGCTGGGGCCAGCCGTACACGAGCCTCGAAACTGATGACGTAAAGCATTTCCTCACCGGAGAGACGCTGGCGAAAGTCGGCCAAGCCAACACGGGCTTGTTGAGCCGTGACATGCGGCTGGCACCGCGCGCCCGGCAGGTGCTCACTGAAATTCCGGTCGCGGAATTGATCGGCCTCATGAAAAAGGCTGCCGACCTCTACTTGAACGCTTCACTGCCACTCGGAGACGGCGAACAAACACCGGACGATTTCGCACGCCAGCAGTCGGCCAGTACAGGCCTGCCGGAGCATATGTCCAAGGCCAACATGAAGAAGAACCACTTCGTGTTGTCGAACATGGACAAGATTCTAGATGCGCTGACACGGGGATTGGATCTCAATATCCTGACTCGTGGTTACGGTGTGGAATCTCGCGGAGTGATGGTGAGCTACCAGGCGCAGTCGCCTGTTCTCGGCCTGGTGCTGCCGTCGAACTCTCCAGGCGTCCACACCCTGTGGCTGCCGGTGATTCCCATGCAGATCGGGTTGCTCCTGAAGCCTGGTCCTCAGGAACCCTGGACGCCCTACCGCATGGCAGCCGCATTCATGCAGGCCGGCGTGCCGAAGGAGGCTATTGCCATTTATCCCGGCCTCGGCGATTTAGGAGCCGAAGTCGTACGCCTGTCGAATCGCACCATGATTTTTGGTGGCACGGCTACAGTGGAGCGTTATCGTGGCGACCCCCGCGTTCAGGTGCATGGCCCAGGCTTCAGCAAAATTCTGCTCGGCGACGATGTGGTGGACCAGTGGGAAAAGTATCTCGACATTATGGCCGACAGCGTCTTTCTCAATAGCGGACGCGGCTGCATCAACTGTTCCGGCATCTGGGCCTCACGCCACACCCAGGAGATCGCTCAGGCGCTGGCCGAGCGACTCGGGCCAGTGGAGCCAAAGCCGCCCGAAGACCCGAAGGCCAGTCTGGCGGCGTTCACAGTACCTGGCGCGGCCAAGGCCATCTGGAACAGCATCGAAGGTGGACTCAGCCAGGGAGGTATCGAGCACGTTACGGCCAAGTTTGGCCCTCGCCTGGTGGAGAAGGAGCACTGCGGTTACGTTCGGCCAGTCGTCATTCACTGCGACTCGCCGGAACCGACCTTAGCCAACACCGAATTCATGTTTCCATTCGTCAGTGTCGTACGCTGCCCGCAGAACGAAATGCTGAAGCGGATCGGCCCTACGTTGGTTGGCAGCGCGATCACAAACGATTCTGCATTTCAGCGGCAATTCATGGATGCAACGCATATCGACCGGCTCAACCTGGGCCCGGTACCGACCATCCAGCTTGACTGGTTGCAGCCACACGAAGGAAACATCGTAGAGTTCCTTTACCGACCGAGGGCATTTCAGTCGAAGCTGGAGAAGCTGGCCATCTAAGACACAACGCGGTCGAACCTACTTCTCAGGCGGGTCTGGCCGGAACCAACGAGCCTCCTCTGGTCATCCTCCAGATTCCCTCAAGTCAAGTCTGGAGCTGTTCTTCAGAAATGTTTTCCAGGCACCGGATACAACTCCGATTGCCTTAGGAGGTTGTGCCTTCCCATCCCACAGACCCGCCGGTCCCTCGCATCACGGGGCTGAAGCTGCCACAGGTGGCTTAGTGCAAACACGAATGCTGATTGCCTCACTGAAGTTGCTCGTCGTCATCCTCGTCTTCTTCTGTGTCTTCCTTCCTGGTTTTTTTTCCTTCGGAAATGTCTACCGCCCCAAGAGGCCCGTCCTGGGTACCCCACAGGCCGATGGATTAAAGTATGACTCAGTCTCCCTCTCCACCTCGGACGGCGAGTCCATTCGTGGCTGGTTCCTATTCGGAACCAAGAGATCTCCGCTCGTCGTGGTGTGCCATGGTGTCGGGACAAATCGGGAAGATCTGCGTGGCGTGAGTCGGTTCCTTTGCAGGGCCGGGTTCAACGTGCTGGCTTTCGATTTTCGAGCGCACGGCGAGAGCACCGGTGCCAAGACAACCTTTGGATTCCGTGAAGCCTTGGACGTGCAGGCTGCAGTCCAGTACGCCGCGGCACACTACGAGCAGCAATTCGAGGGAGTTGGCGTATATGCGATCTCGATGGGAAGCGCGGCTGCCGTCATAGCGGCGCAGCATATGCCTCAAGTCAAAGCGTTCGTACTGGACTCGCCATTTGCCCGCCTCGCGGATTTGGTAGACCAACAGTTCTCTCAGTGGCCTCAACCACCTCGCTGGCTACTAGTGTCACTGGCAAAGTTCTACGGATGGCTTTTCACTGGAATTAGTGCAACCGAAATCGCTCCCGCGGATTACGCCCCCAACTTGGGCATGCGTCCGGTGCTGGTCTTTCATGGCGATCGGGACACCCTTATTCCAATCGAACAAGGGAGGCAGTTGTTCGAGCGAGTTCCTGGCCCCAAAGAGTTTGTTGAGACTCGAGGCGCGGCTCACGTTCAGAGCTACGCCGCGATGGGCAGGGCCTACGAAGAGAAGGTGGTGGACTTCTTTCACCGCAACGTCGGTCCGACCACTGAGCTTGCTCACTCGATCGGCCACCCGTAGAGTCGTGACGACAGAAATGTTTTGAGGATATCTCCAATGATAGTTCGCCTTCTCATCTCGCTCATTCTGCTCTGCACAGCGTCCGCTGCGGCCGTTGTGCGCATCGAGGTGCGCGAGCGCACAGCCGTTCTGGGCGGCAAGCCCTTCGGAGCGGCTGGAGCGTACGAGCGCATCAAAGGACGCGTTCACTTCGAAGTCGATCCAAAGCTGGCGCCAAATCGCATTATCTCTGACGTCGATCTGGGTCCTCAGAACAAGAGCGGACGTGTGGCGTTCTCTTCAGACTTCTACCTGCTCGCCCCAGTCGATGCTTCCAAGAGCAACGGAACTCTTTTGTTCGAGGTCTCCAACCGGGGTGGCAAAGGCATGCTCGGAATGTTCAACCTCGCAACCGGCTCGCGCGATCCTAAATCGGAAGCCGAATTGGGCGACGGTTTTCTATTCCAGCATGGATTCACTCTGGCTTGGTTGGGCTGGCAGTTCGACGTTCCGAAAGACCCGGATCTGATGCGGGTCTACGCGCCCGTAGCAAGGCAAGGTGGCACGCCGATTCGCGGACTGATGCGCGCCGAGTATATTCCAGAACAGAGGACTCGCAGCTTCTCGCTGGCGGACCGCACGATGATCGCCTACCCGGTGGCAAACCCGAATGATCCGGCTTTACAGCTCACCGTTCGCGACCGGCGTGACGGGCAGCGGCAAATAATTCCGCGCGAGGCGTGGCAGTTTGGCCGCGATGAGCAGGGTAAGCCGGCGTCAGACCGAAGCAAGGTTTTCTTGGCAGCGGGCTTCGAGCCCGGCAGGATTTATGAACTGGTGTACACCGCGCAAGACCCGGTGCTTGTCGGTCTCGGCCCCACAGGGGTTCGCGATTTCATTTCCTTTCTGAAGCACGGCAGCCTGCCCGGACAAGATGCCGCCACGCCCTTCGAGGGCGTTCCGCGCCGGTTTTCGCAAGCGCTTGGCTTTGGGGTTTCTCAAAGTGGACGCTTCCTACGGACGTTTCTCTACTACGGCTTTAACCAAGACGAGCAAAACCGGCGGGCCTTCGATGGGGTTATGGTGCATGTGGCCGGAGCCGGCCGGGGAAGCTTCAACCATCGCTTCGCTCAACCTTCTCGCGATGGACACCCTTTTATGAACTGCTTCTATCCCACCGATATCTTCCCCTTCACGGACCTCGAACAGTCGGATCCAGAGACCAAGCTCTCCGACGGTATTCTCAACCGAACCACGAAGGAGAATGTCACTCCGAAGATTTTCTATACGAATTCCTCATACGAGTACTACGGGCGAGCGGCTTCATTGATTCACACAACTCTCGACGGAACACGGGATGCCTCTCTGGCGAAAGACACCCGCATCTACTTGCTGGCTGGAGGCCAGCACGGACCTGCCACGTTCCCGCCTTCGCAACAGAAGGCCCAACAGATGGCGAATCCCAACAATTTCCGCTGGTCGATGAGAGCTCTGCTTCTGGCGCTCAACCAATGGGTAGCCGACGGAAAGGAACCTCCTGTTTCGCGTTATCCTCGGTTGGCCGACCAGAACCTAACTCCACTCACTGATTTGAAGTTTCCGACGATTCCTGGCGTCCGGCTCCCCGAGCGCATCCAAACGGCCTATCGGCTCGATTTCGGACCCAACTTCCGTTCGGAGGGGATCGTTTCTGTAGAGCCTCCCAAAGTTGGCCAACCCTTTCCAACGTTGGTTCCCCAGGTCGATTCGGATGGCAACGAGACTGCCGGAATTCGCCTGCCTGAGATCCAAGTGCCCCTGGCAACGTATGCCGGCTGGAACTTGAGGGCGCCGGAGCTTGGCGCCGCAGATGAGCTGCTCAGCATGGTCGGTTCTTTCATCCCCTTTGCCCGTACGAAAGCCGACCGCCTGAAGCTGCGCGATCCACGGCCTTCCATTGAGGAGCGTTACCCGAACCGGCAGGACTACTTGGAAAGGGTGAAGGCTGCAGCCCAGGGTTTGGCGCGTGAGGGCTACCTGCTCGAATCTGACATTCCCAGCGTTGTGACAGGCGCTGGCGACAAGTGGAATTATCTATTCGAACCTCGGCCAGGCCGAACCAACAAGCAAATCCGAATCGTTCCCGAGTCGTCGGTCGCCTGCGCAGCATGTCCTTCGACTGGGTTGTCTCGATAGGAACGAGGTTGTGAGCGCCTGTGAAATGCCGGCTTTGACGCAGGCCGCTCTTGAGAATTATGGCTCCCAGCGCTACAGTTGAGCCTGAAGGAATCCTCTGAGGAACGAACGGCCAAACGTGCAAGCTAACCGTCTGAAGTTGATTCGGCATTTCCTGTGTCTGTGCCTGTTCTCGTTCCTCGGGATCATCTCGACGAATAGATGCGCTGCCCAATCGAACGCCTCCGTTGATTTTACCAGTGAAGTTCAACCAATTTTTCAAGCTCGTTGCATCTTGTGCCACGGCAGTGAGGTCCAGATGGGTGGGCTGCGTCTGGACCAGCGGCAGAACCTCCTTAAGGGCGGCAAATCCGGAGTTCCCGCCATTGTGGCGGGGAAGAGCGCGGAGAGTCTGCTAGTTCGTTACATCTCCGGACTCGATCCAAAGCTGGTGATGCCCCCCACTGGGGAGAGGCTCAGTGCTGGAGAAATCTCAAGGATCAGCCTGTGGATCGATCAGGGCGCAGTGTGGCCCGATGAGACGCAGACTTCAAAACCAGTTCACGCTGCTCCCACAGACCACTGGGCATTTAAGAGAGTCCAGAGTCCGGCTGTTCCGCCCGTCAAAGACTCCGGCTGGGTACGCAATCCCCTCGATAATTTTGTACTGGCGAAGCTCGAAACCAAGAGTTGGATGCCTTCTTGGCCCGCTGAACCACGGGCGTTGCTCAGGCGGATCTATCTGGATGTGATTGGCATGCCGCCGTCGTTGGCAGAGCAACAGGCGTTTCTACAATCGCCGACACCGGCTGCGCTCGATCAGATTGTGACTGATCTCCTTGCTCGGCCTGCCTACGGCGAACGCTGGGGGCGGCATTGGTTGGACTTGGTGCGCTACGCCGAAACCAACGGCTACGAGCGCGACGCCACCAAGCCGCATGTCTGGCGATATCGTGATTATGTCATTCGCTCCCTGAACGATGACAAGCCGTTTGACCGTTTCGTCCTCGAGCAATTGGCGGGTGATGAACTTCCCGATGCCAACGCCGATACGCTGACGGCTACCGGCTTCTACCGGCTCGGCCCCTGGGACGACGAACCGGCCGATCCGAAAGAGGATCGATACGACCAGCTGGATGACATTCTTTCAACCACATCGCAGGCCTTTCTCGGCCTGACCCTCGGCTGCGCGCGCTGCCACGATCACAAGTTCGAACCTCTGACGCAGAGCGACTACTACCGCATGGTGGCAATTTTCAGTGGGCTCCAGCGACCTCGGAACGGACGGACGGAACTGGATCTCCCCATCGGGAAACGTCTGGAGGTGGAGACTGCGGTCGCCCGTGATCGACTGGTCGAAGCCCTCACCCAGCAATTGGCCGAACTGCGCAATGCGCACCGGAAACAAGTTCTGGATTCCAAGCCATCAGCCCTGACTGCCGAGGCAATTGCTGCATTTCTGGCAGATCCGGCGAAAAGGGATGAGACGCAGAAGAAGTTGGTGGAGAAACAGGCAGCGTTGTTGGATGAAGTCATCGATTCCGCAGCACCGTCAGGTGCGAAGGAAAGAATCGGTTCGCTCAAGGAACAGATCGCGCAAGCGCGAAACCTCACGCCCGACCTCCCGCGCGCTTACTACATGGTTGAGCCGGAACCTGTGGCGCCCGCAACGCATCTGCTGATTCGTGGAAAGGCCGCCAATCTGGGAGCGGAAGTCACGCCAGGAATGCCCGCAGTTCTGGCAGAAGTGCAGCCGGTGTTCCCTGCTCCGAAGCGCAGCAGTCTGCGCCGTTTGACCCTGGCCCAGTGGATTGCCAACGCCGAGAATCCGCTGACCGCGCGCGTGATCGTGAACCGGGTTTGGCAGCACCATTTTGGAGAAGGCCTGGTTCGCGCTCCAAGCGACTTCGGGCGGATGGGTGAACGCCCGACTCATCCGGAATTGCTCGACTGGCTCGCGCATTGGTTTGTTCAGGAAGGCTGGTCGCTGAAGAAACTGCATCGTTTGATCCTGACCAGCAACACTTATCGAATGGCTAAGAGCTGGAACCCGAAGTATGGAGCCGAGGATCCGGAAAACCGGATGCTGTGGCGTGTCTCGCCGCGACGCCTGGAAGTGGAAGCCGTTTGGGATTCCGCGCTAACAGTAAGCGGCCACCTCAATCCCCAAATGTACGGACCCAGCATGTACCCGTTCGTCCCGGAAGCGGCGTTGCAGGGCCACAGCGATCCTGACAAGATCTGGAACCCGTTTGATGAGAGGGATGCCTCGCGCCGCGCAATCTATGCGTTTATCAAACGCTCCATGCTCGTCCCTCTTTTTGAAGTCCTCGATTTCTGCGACACAGCCAGAACCGCCGCCAGCCGACAGGTTACGAGTGTGGCCCCACAGGCCCTCAGCTTGATGAACGGGGACTTTGTCAACCGGCAGTCGCGTCATTTTGCCCAACGCCTTGAAACCGAGGCTGGACCGGATGCGGGTAAGCAGATCGAGCAGGCTTACCTGCTGGCTCTTTGCCGGCCCGTGACTCCACGCGAGAAGACCGAGATGCTGGCATTTTTGGAGCAGGAATCAAAGCAGCGGCTCGGAGAGCATTCGGGCGCGCCTTCGGCTACGGATCCAACGAAGGCTCGTCGAGAAGCGCTGCAGCAGATGTGCCGCGTGATCTTCAACTTGAACGAGTTTGCGTATGCGGATTGATCGGGATTGCAATGCATGAATTCCCCGCTTAGCAAAGGGGGCAGAGCCGAAGGCTCGGGGGTTGTCTCGCAAGAACGGAAAGCTAATCTAAAACGGTGCCATCTGAGATAAAGTGCACTGAAATGAGGGTTACGCCAATTCGCCAGACAACCCCCTGGCGCTACGAGACCACCGTCGCTTCGCGCCGCCCCCTTTACTAAGGGGGAATTTGAGGAATTCACGATGCCACCTGAACCGACCCGATTTTCACCCAACCCAACTCCTTGCGGGCAAAACCGGCGGGAATTTCTCTGGGAAGTGGCCGGAGGTTTCGCAGGACTGGCCTTGGTCGATCTTCTTTCTCGAGATGGGTTCTTCTCCAGGGCGTTGCAGGCCTCTCCCTCAACCAGGACGCTCGACTTGTCGAACCCGCTGACGCCGCGTCAACCGCACTTTGCGGCGAAAGCCAAGCGCGTCGTCTTCCTTTTCATGAACGGCGCTCCCAGTCAGGTAGACACCTTCGATCCCAAACCCGCCTTGAGCCGCTTCCACGGGACCCCGTACAAAGGAGATGTGGAACAGGTCGGCTCGAATGGCCGGCCGGTCGGGCACATCATGCAGTCTCCATTCGAATTTCAACGGCACGGGCAGAGCGGATTGGAAATCAGCAACCTGTTTCCGCACACTGCAAAGTTTGCGGACGATCTTTGCGTGATTCGCTCGATGTACACCGACACCGCGGCGCATGCCTCGGGCTGTCTTCAGATGAACACTGGAAGCGTGTTGATTGGAAAACCGAGCCTGGGTGCTTGGCTCAGCTACGGACTGGGCAGCCAACAGGAGAATCTGCCTTCATTCGTGGTGATGACGGATCCGCGCGGCGGGCCGATTGGCAGCGCTTCTAACTGGACCACCGGCTATATGCCCGCGTCCTACCAGGGCACGCTCTTTCGCAGCACAGGGGTTCCGCTGCTCGATCTGGCAACGCCCGCCGGCACGAGTGACCGCGCTCAACGCCACTCGCTGGATCTTCTAGAACAGCTGAATCGTCAGCATCTGGAAACGCATCCAGGAGATTCCAATTTGGTCGCACGAATCAATTCTTACGAACTGGCGTATCGCATGCAAACCACAGCGGCTGAAGTGGTCGATGTTGACAGGGAAAGCGCCAAAACCAAGGAAATGTATGGACTCCATCAGAAGTTGACCGCCGACTTTGGCCGGAAATGCCTCATCACGCGACGTCTGCTGGAAAAGGGTGTACGCTTTGTCCAACTCTACTCAGGTGGCGGCCACATTGAAGACACCTGGGACGGCCATAACGACTGCATCACGAATCACAAGCTTCACGCAGGTGAAACCGATCAGCCCATCGCCGCCCTGATGACAGATCTAAAGCGAACCGGACTGTGGGAGGACACTCTGCTGATCTGGGGCGGAGAATTTGGCCGCACTCCCACCAGTGAGGGCGTCGGTAAACCGGGGCGCGACCATAATCCTTACGGATTCAGCATGTGGCTCTCAGGAGCTGGCGTCAAAGGCGGCCAGGCCGTCGGCGCGACCGACGAACTTGGCTTCAAAGCCGTTGACGAGCGTGCACATATCTCCGATTTTCATGCCACGATCCTTCACCTTCTGGGTCTCGACCACACGCGGCTCACATACTTCTACCAGGGGCTCAACCAGCGTCTCACCGGCGTGAGGGGGAATGTGATTCAGAAGGTGCTGGGTTAAACTCATCGACCTTCTGTTGTTCTCCGTACGCAGGAGTGTCTGGCCTACAGTGTTTCCAAAGTGAAAATGATTCCTCGTTGTCGTCCTCG
>Ga0111539_10005459_pt1 | contig 16444 bp, 11 predicted proteins | sample RhiMethybrSRZTD1_FD_79667 | JGI IMG/M metagenome (GOLD analysis project Ga0111539, IMG submission 79667) | Populus rhizosphere microbial communities from Tennessee, USA - Rhizosphere MetaG P. TD hybrid SRZTD1 (version 2) (version 2) | ecosystem: Host-associated > Plants > Roots > Rhizosphere >... | reverse complement strand
TCGGCGAGGCCGTGCCGCGAAACATCGAAGCCGACGAGTTCCGCCTCGGGCAGGAGCAGCTTGAACTCTCGCAGCAGAAAGCCCTTGCCGCAGCCGACATCCAGGATGCGGCATTTGCCCTTGAGTCCATAAAGCTCGATCAGGGCTTGCGCGACCGGCTTCCAGCGGCCCTCGAGATAGCGGTAGCCGCCGTATCCGTAGCGCCGGTCCCCATCCCAGTAGTCCGCCTCGTATTCTTTGGCCTTCATCATGCAGTGGACTTTGTCGTCCACCATGCGGCCCAGATAGTCCCGCTTTGTCATTCGGTGCAGCGGCGTCACCACATTCAGCAGTCGCCCCATCATTCCACCTTCGGATTAACGGATGTCATTTGTCGTTGTCCCGCTGTGGCCGCGTCGTCCCCAGATGATCGCCAGATTGTGCTTGTTGCTATGCGATACGATTTGATCGAGCAAGCGACTCCTCTTGCGTCGTCACCGGATCGCGTAAAGTTGCGGTCGCGCTTCGTTGGTCGTCCGAAGCATCGATGATGTTCTGCACCGCGTGATTTTTCAGCCTATCTAAACCGTTGTAGAGGTTAATATATCGCTCGACGCAACTCGCAAGCGAAAAGAACTGTTCGATGCGCCTCCGGCCGGCGGCGCCGAAGCGAGAGCGGAGTTCCGGATTTTCGGCAAGATATACGATTGCGGCAGCGAGCGCCGCCGGGTCGCGGGGCGGAACAAGCAGGCCGGTCTGATGAGGCACCACGGCGTCGATATTTCCGCCGACCGCGGTGGCAATGGTGGGCAGCCCAAGCTGCATGGCCTCAAGCAAGCTATTTGAAAAGCCTTCTTCGTGTGAACACAACAGCGCCACATCGGCTGCACCGAAGAATTTATCCACGTCGGGGTCTTCTCCGACCCAAATCAGGTGATGTGTAAGCTCCAGTTCTGCGGTCTGGCGTTTCAGCGCCGGGCCGATGCCATCATCACGCCCCACAACGATCAACCTCCATCCGGTCGGAAGCCGATCACGCACCAAGGCCAGCGCGTTAAGCAGATCCCTGTGCCCTTTGTATTCGACGAGGTTCGCCACCATCACGAGCGTGAAGCATTCTCGGCTCAATCCCAGTGCGGTTCGAGATCTCACACGCGTCGTGTCGTCGATGGCGTCCGAAATCTCGACACCGTTATAAATCAAACCGATCTTGGCGTAGTTCGCGCATTCCTGTGCCAGTTGGCTGACGACTGCGCGTGAGTTTCCCAGCAGCACATTGGTGTGGCGGTGCAGCCATCTCTCAAACAGAGCAAAAATTCGATGCCGCTCCTGGTAATTGGCAAGCGACCGGCGGCTCATGATCCGGAATTTGGTGCCGGTAAACAACGACGCCACTGATCCGATCAAGTACGGCTCGGGCAAAAAAAACTGCACGATGTCGGGACGGCGTCTCCGGAGATAATTGTTGAGCAACAAAGTGCTCTGAATCCTGCGCCAGAACTTCGGTTCGGTGGCCTTAGGCCCCACAATCGTTACGCCCCGGGTTCTGAGACGCTGCTCCAGATTGCCGCCTTGTTCGAGTGCGAACAGCGTGATGTCCATTCCTCGAGAACGCAGCGCCGGAACGATCCTGGCAATGTGTTTTTCCGTGCCTCCGAGTTCAAGCCGCTGTACGACGAATGTAACCTTGAGATCGTTTTCTGAACTCGACGCAACACCTCTAATCAATAAGGTGTGGAGCATCCGCGTGTAAAAGGCCCTGTCGCGAAATGGACAGGCAAGAAAACAGAGAAGGCCATACCAGATTGCCCAATGAATCGAATTCAATCGATAATAAGCCGCTGATTTCTCCAGCAGCATTGTCGAGCGAAACTTCATGACGTCCAAATAGGTTTCGCAAACGTCGTACAAATTTTGCCGCGTGGCCAAAATGTTCAAAGCTTCAAAGGTGTGGTGAGGATTCGAAGTGGATGATGACGAGTGGATGATGGAAAGCGACATTGGAAGGACACAGATCTCGTGAGAATTGGCGCATCGCAACAGCCAATCCCAGTCCTCAAGCCGCATGAGGCGTTCGTCAAACGGACCAACCTCTTCAAATATCGTTTTGGTCGCTATCAGTGTGCTCCCTGGACTCAGTGAGCAACCCCAGATGAGATCGCGGCCGACGTCGCGGCCGCCGAGATTGATCTCGCGGTCCTTCGCGACGTCTTCCTTGCGAAGCAGATAAGCTGTGCACGAAACGCCGCAGCGCGTTTGGGGATCGCGCATATACTCGATCTGGTGTTCCAGCTTTTCCGGGAGCCATTCGTCGTCGCTGTCAAGGAAAGCGATGTATGTGCCGCGTGCTGCGCGGATCCCGGAATTGCGCGCAGCCGCAGGGCCGAGGTTGTTCACGTGCCGGACAATCGAAATTCTTGCATCGGCAAATTCGGCGACGACCGCTGGGATGTCTTCCGTCGAGCCATCGTCGACAATGACGATTTCAAAATCGGTGAACGTCTGTGCCAAGGCAGAACGCAGAGCGCGGCTCAGCACGTTCGCGCGATTGAACACCGGGACAATGACGGACACCGTCACTTCGCGTATACGTGTGTCGTCGGTCAAAGATGCCTCCAGGCTACCGATCCGATACAAGAATGGCGGGTTGCTGCGCAACCCTTTGTGCCCAATGGGTGCCGCAACCCAGAACGTGAAAGCTCTGGAGAATGAGCGGGTAGCTTGAATAGCGTGTGCCTGGCATGTTCAATGCAGAACTTCGGAGCAAGAACCTATGGCCGACAAGGTGGCGCTCATTACCGGCGTTACGGGTCAGGACGGCGCATACCTGGCAGAATTTCTACTCGGCAAAGGTTACACCGTTCACGGGATGAAGCGCAGGGCGTCTTCGTTCAATACGGAACGGGTCGATCATCTGTACGCAGATCCCCATACAAGCAAAACGAGCTTTTTCCTGCATTATGGGGACATGACGGACTCGACGAACCTCATTCGTCTTGTCCAGGAAACGCAGCCGACTGAAATCTACAACCTTGCGGCCCAAAGCCACGTTCAAGTCAGTTTCGAGACTGCGGAGTATACCGCCAACGCCGACGCTCTCGGCACCCTGCGGTTGCTTGAAGCGATCCGTATCCTGGGAATCGAGAAGCGGGTGCGGTTCTATCAGGCGTCGACGTCCGAGCTGTTCGGCAACGCTGCTGAGCGACCGCAACGGGAGTCCACGCCGTTCGCTCCGCGCAGTCCTTACGGCGCCGCGAAACTTTATGCCTATTGGATCGCGGTCAATTATCGCGACGCATACGGTATCCATGCGTCGAACGGCATTCTCTCCAACCATGAAAGCCCGATTCGTGGTGAGACTTTCGTCACCCGTAAGGTGACCCGAGCCGTGGCGGCGATCCATCATGGTCGTCAATCCAAAGTCTTTGTTGGCAACCTTGACGCGACGCGTGACTGGGGACATGCGCGTGACTATGTCGAAGGCATGTGGCTGATGCTGCAACAGCCGCAACCCGACGATTACGTATTTGCCACCGGCGAAGCGCACAGCGTTCGCGAGTTTATTGAGGAAGCATTTTCGGTGATCGGTCGTACGATTGTCTGGCGTGGCAAGGGGCTCGATGAAGTCGGCGTCGACAAAAAAAGCGGCGATGTCCTGGTTGAGGTTGACCCGCAATATTTCCGGCCGACCGAAGTTGATGCACTCGTTGGCGATGCGTCCAAAGCCAGAGCCAAACTGGGCTGGCGTCACCGTGTCGGTTTCAAGGATCTGATAGTCGAAATGGTGCAGAGTGATTTGAAAGAGCTTGCCGGCACGAAATGACGGGATCCAAGCCAATTTATGATCTTGCAGGTAAGCGGGTTTGGATTGCCGGCCACCGCGGCATGGTCGGCAGTGCGATGGTGCGACGACTTGCTGCCGAGCGTTGCGAAGTACTTTCCGTCACGCGCCAAGATGTCGATTTGCGCCGGCAGAACGACGTTGAGCGTTGGATTGCCGACGCCCGTCCGAACGCGATCGTGATCGCCGCCGCAACGGTTGGCGGGATCGTTGCGAATGCGACGCGTCCAGCTGAATTTCTCTACGACAATCTTGCGATCGAAATAAACATTGTTGAGGCCGCACGGCGGACCGGAGTTGAAAAATTATTGTTGCTGGGTTCCTCGTGTGTTTATCCCCGGCTTGCACCGCAGCCAATGCGCGAGGAAGCGTTATTGACCGCGCCTCTCGAACCCACCAACCAGTGGTACGCGATCGCGAAGATCGCGGGGATCATGCTGTGCAGCGCCTATCGGCTGCAGCACGGCTGCGATTTCATTACCGCGATGCCGACCAATCTGTACGGCATTGCCGATAACTTCGATCTCGAATCGGCTCATGTCATCCCTGCGCTGATTGCCAAGGCGCATGCTGCCAAGGTGCAAGGCAAGGACGAAATTGTCGTTTGGGGCACCGGCCAACCTCGGCGCGAATTTCTTTACGTCGATGATCTTGCCGATGCGCTGGTCTTTTTGCTGCAGCGCTACTCGGGTGATCAGCACCTTAACATCGGCTGCGGCTACGACTTAACGGTGCGAGAGCTCGCCGAAACGATCATGCGGATCGTGGGCATTCGAGTTCGTTTGCGGTTCGACGTCACCAAACCTGACGGAGCGCCACAGAAGTTGGTGGATTCCAGCCGCCTCTTCGCCATGGGGTGGAAGCCGAGCACGGGATTGGAAGAGGGCTTGCGTCGAACCTATGAATGGTACCTTCAGAACCATGGTGGTTGAGCTGGTGAGGTCGCATCACAGCGCTCCTGGCTTGATCGGGGCGCGATCCGCTGCGGGCTAGAATCCATAGTCACGGACTCTCACGTCAATTGGCCGCCTTTCTGCATCAGGGCTGGTAAACTCGCCGCCGGTCGGGCATTCAGGTCCGAGCGCCACGGATTTGGAGACATTTTTTCGTATGTGCGGCATCGCCGGGATGATCGATTGGCGGGCCGCGACCTCGGCCGAGGTCTTGCGCACCGTAGGCGAGGCGATGAATGAGACGCTGCGCCATCGCGGGCCCGACGGCGGCGGTGTCTGGGCCGAGGCCGAAGGCGGCGCCGTGCTGGCGCAGCGGCGGCTTGCCATCATCGACTTGAGTCCTGGCGGCGCACAGCCGATGCACTCGGCCGATCGGCGGTTCGTCATCGTGTTCAACGGCGAGATCTACAATTATCGTGAAATCCGCCGCGAGCTCGAGGCCGCCGGGCGCCGGATGAAAAGCGATTCCGACACCGAGGTCCTGCTCGAGGCATGCGTGCTGTGGGGTATCGAAGCGGCGGTCGAGCGCACCATCGGCATGTTCGCCTTCGCGCTGTGGGACCGCGAGACCCGGACGTTGTGGCTTGCCCGTGACCGGCTCGGCATCAAGCCGCTCTATTATGCGGTGACGCCGACCGGTGTTCTGTTCGCTTCGCAGCTCAAGGCGTTCCGTGCTGTGCCGAATTGGAAGCCGACCATCGATGCGGATGTGATCGCCGGCTATCTGCGGCACTCTTACATCGGGCAGCCGCGCACCATCTACCGCGAGGCGATGAAATTGACGCAGGGCCATATCGCCACGCTGCAACAGAGCCGGTCGCCGGTGTCAAAGCCGTTCTGGGACCTGCGCAGCGTCGTTCTGGCCGGCCTGGCGCGCAACGACCCGGCGCCCGACGAGAACGAGGCGATCGAACGGCTCGACGCGCTGCTTCGTGATGCTGTGCGCCTGCGGATGATCGCAGACGTACCGCTCGGCGCGTTCCTGTCCGGCGGCATCGATTCCTCGACTGTCGTGGCTCTGATGCAGGCGCAGAGCACCCGGCCAGTGAAGACCTTCTCGATCGGCTTTCACGAGATGGGCTACGACGAGGCCAAGTTTGCCAAAGGCGTGGCTGAACACCTCGGTACAGACCACACCGAGGTCTATATCGATCCTTCGCACGCGCTCGATATCATCCCGCGTCTTCCGGAATGGTACGACGAGCCATTCGCCGACGTTTCGCAAATCCCGACTTATCTGATCTCCGAAGTGACCCGCAAGCACGTGACCGTGGCGCTGTCGGGTGACGGCGGCGACGAGGTGTTTGCGGGTTACAATCGCTACTTCTGGGCGGAGCGGATCATGCGCACGCTCGGGATGCTGCCAACGCCGCTGCGGCACGCCACGGCCGCGATGCTACGGGGCGTCTCGACGGCGGCCTGGGACCGCCTGTTCGCGGTGCTGCCAGCGTCGGTTCGCCCGGCGCAACCGGGCAGTCGCGTCCACAAGCTGTCTGCGATGCTGGATCATGCCGAGCCCGACGCGATCTATCGCCGGCTGACCAGCCACTGGGACAATCCCGAGCAGGTTGCGACCGGGAGCGAAATCAAGGGCCTGCTTTGGGACCCCGCGGTGGCGGAGGACGTTCCCGAGTTTGTGCCGCGCATGCAGTACCTCGACACTGCCACTTATCTGCCCGATGACATCCTGACCAAGGTCGACCGGGCCACCATGGCAGTCGGTCTCGAAGGCCGCGTGCCGCTGATCGATCATCGCGCCGTTGCCTATGCGTGGTCGCTGCCGCTGCGCATGAAAGTCCGCAACGGGCAGGGCAAGTGGTTGCTGCGCCGCGTGCTCGACCGCTACGTGCCGGAGCGGCTGATCGATCGGCCCAAAATGGGCTTCGGCGTGCCGATCGGCGCCTGGTTACGCGGTCCATTGCGCGACTGGGCCGAGGCGTTGCTCGATCCGGCGAAGCTGGCGGCCGAGGGGCTGCTGCGACCGGCTCCGATTCTGAACGCTTGGCGCGAGCACCTCGACGGCCAGCACAATTGGCAATATCCGCTGTGGAACGTGCTCATGTTCCAGGCTTGGCGGCAGCGCTGGGCCTGAGCCAGCGCGCCAATCGGGCGCGGCCGTCGGGGCTCCGGGTGGTGCCCGAAATCCTGGATTCCGAAGCGATTTTAGTGAGTTAGCGAGTCATCCCTAACCTCTGGCGTTTCGGGCGCGGTCAGGTACAGATTGCGGCCCATCGGGGATTGACGCTTGGCACATGGACGAAAAATCGCGGTGATCGGGCTCGGCTATGTCGGCCTGCCGGTCGCGGTCGCGTTTGCGCGCTCCGGGGTGCCGGTCATTGGATTCGACATCGATGCGGATCGTCTCAAGGAGCTTGGAGCGGGACACGACCGCACCCGGGAGGTTGACGCCGCCGATCTCCGGCAGCCGATGCTGGTCTTTCAAAGTGATCCTCGCAAGCTCGCGGCGGCCGATTTCTACATCGTCACAGTCCCGACGCCGATCGACGACAATCGCCGGCCCGATCTCGCAGCCTTGCTATCGGCCTCGGACACGGTCGGCAGGGTGCTCTCGCGCGGCGACATCGTGGTCTATGAGTCCACCGTCTATCCGGGCGCGATCGAAGGCGACTGCGTCCCGGTGTTGGCTCAAGCCTCCAAGCTTGAGCCGGGCCGCGATTTCACGGTCGGCTATTCACCCGAACGCATCAACCCGGGTGATAAGGCGCACCGCTTCGAAACCATCACCAAAATCGTTTCCGGACAGGACGCCCGCACGCTCGACATCGTCGCGGACGTCTACGGTTCCGTCGTCAAGGCGGGCATCCATCGCGCGCCCTCGATCAAAGTCGCCGAGGCCGCCAAGGTGATCGAGAACACGCAACGTGACCTCAACATCGCATTCATGAACGAGCTGTCGGTGATCTTTCGGTCGCTCGATATTGATACCGGCGATGTGCTGGCGGCGGCTTCCACCAAGTGGAATTTCCTGCCGTTCTATCCGGGCCTGGTCGGCGGCCACTGCATCGGCGTTGACCCCTATTACCTGACGCATCGCGCCGAGCAGGCCGGCTATCAACCGGAGGTGATCCTGGCGGGCCGTCGTATCAACGACACCATGGGCCAGCGGGTGGCGCGCGAGTGCGTCCGTCGGCTCGCCTTGCGCAACCGGACCGGCGCGAGCGCCATCGTGCTCGGATTGACGTTCAAGGAGAACGTGCCGGATATCCGCAACTCCAAGGTGGCCGATATCGTGCGCGAGCTGCAATCCTCCGGCATCTCCGTGCAGGTGCACGATCCGTTGGCACGGGCCGACGACGCGCAGCGCGAATACGGCATCGCGCTCAGCCCTCTGGAAGCGTTGCAACCGGCCGATGCCGTCATCCTGGCCGTCGCGCACCACGAGTTCGTTAGCCAGGGTTGGCCGCTGATCACCCGGCTGCTCAAGAACCGTGACGGGATTGTGCTGGACGTCAAGTCGAAGCTCGATCGTGCCGGCAAGCCCGCCGGCGTCGAGCTGTGGCGGCTGTGATGCGCGATCCGATCCTCGTCACCGGCGCCGCAGGCTTCATCGGCTTCCATGTCGCGCGCCGGCTCGTCACCGACGGCCGCGCCGTGGTCGGCGTCGACAGCATGAACGCCTATTACGACCCGGCTCTCAAGGAGGCGCGTCGTGCCGAGCTTGCCAAGTCCAACAGCTTCCAGTTCGTCAAGCTCGACCTTGCAGACCGTGCCGCGACGTCGGCGTTATTTTCCGAGCATCGCTTTCCGCATGTGATTCACCTCGCCGCCCAGGCTGGGGTGCGTTACTCCCTGGTCGATCCGCATGCCTATGTGGATGCCAACCTGCAGGGCTTTATCAACGTGCTGGAGGGATGCCGCCATAATGGCTGCCAGCACCTGATCTATGCGTCGTCATCCTCGGTCTATGGCGCCAACACCAGGCTGCCGTTCTCGGTGCACGACAACGTCGATCACCCGATCAGTCTCTACGCGGCGAGCAAGAAGGCGAATGAGTTGATGGCGCATTCCTACAGCCATCTGTACCGGCTGCCGACCACGGGTCTGCGCTTCTTCACGGTCTACGGTCCGTGGGGCCGACCCGACATGGCGATGTTCATCTTCGCGGCCGCGATCCTCGACGGCAAGCCCATCCGATTGTTCAATCACGGCAACATGCGGCGCGACTTCACCTATGTCGATGACGTGACGAACGCTGTCGTGCGCCTGATCGATCGCGCGACGGTGCCCAGCCCGACCTGGTCAGGCGACCAGCCCGACCCTTCGACCAGCGCGGCGCCCTGGCGGGTCTATAACATCGGGAATAACCGGTCCGTCGAGGTCACGCGCGTTGTCGAACTGCTCGAGGCTGAGCTCGGCCGCACCGCGATCAAGGAGCTGGTCGATATGCAGCCCGGCGATGTACCCGAAACCCGCGCCGACGTTGATGATCTGATGCGCGATGTCGGATTCGCACCGTCGACGCCGATCGAGGAAGGCGTCAAGCGGTTCGTCACCTGGTATCGCGCCTATCGCGGGAGCCGCAATGTCTGACCTGATCATCCCGCTGATCATGTGTGGCGGTGCCGGCACCAGGTTATGGCCCGCGTCGCGCGAAGGCCGGCCCAAGCAGTTTTTGCCGCTGTTCGGCGCGCATTCGACGTTCCAGGACACCGTGCGCCGGGTCAGCGATCCGACCTTGTTCGGCCGGCCGATCGTCGTGACCAATGCCAACTACCGGTTCCTGGTCGCGGAGCAGCTTGCGGCCCTCAAGATCGAGGCCGACGTCCTGCTCGAATCCATGCGTCGCGACTCCGGGCCCGCGATCGTCGCCGGTGCCGAATTTGGCCGGCGCCGCGACGGCGATCCCGTGATGGTCGCGCTCGCGGCCGATCACGTGGTCGGCGATGCGGCGGCCTTCGCGGCGGTTTGCCGGACCGCGCGCGATGCCGCGGTCCAAGGACACATCGTCACCTTCGGCGTGCGGGCCGCGCGCGCCGCGACCGAATACGGCTATATCCGGCCCGGCGCCTCGATCGGCGCCGGCGTCTTTGCGGTCGGCCAGTTCGTCGAAAAGCCGAATGCCGAGGCCGCCGCGCGGTATGTGCGCGAAGGCTATTTGTGGAATTCCGGCAACTTCATGTTTCGCGCCGGTGCACTCATCGATGAGTACCGCGCCTTCGACGCCGGCAGCGCCGTCGCGGTGGCGGCTGCGGTCGAACGGGCGGGTCGCGATCTCGGCTTCGTGACACTCGACGCCGAGGCCTTTGGGCGCGCGACGGCGCGGTCCATCGACTATGCGGTGATGGAAAAGACCAAGCATGCGGCGGTCATTCCGGTGACCTACGACTGGTCGGATGTCGGCTCCTGGAACGCGGTATGGGAACTGACCGCGCGGGATGCCGCCGGCAACGCGGCGCAGGGCGATGCGGTATTCGTCGACGCGCGGAACTCCTACGCGATGTCTGACAATGCGCTGGTGTCGGTGTTCGGGGTCGACAACGTCGTGGTCGCGGCGACCCAGGACGCCGTGCTGGTGGCGCGCCGTGACGATCCCGACGGCATGCGCCGGGTGGTGCAGAAGCTCAAGGAGGTGGCGCCAAGGGTGACCGAGGAGCATCTCAAGGTGCACCGGCCCTGGGGCTCCTATCAGGCACTCGACAACGGCCCCCGCTATCAGGTCAAACGCATCGTGGTGAAACCCGGCGGACGGCTGTCGCTGCAATTGCACCATCATCGCGCCGAGCATTGGGTGGTGGTGCGCGGTATCGCCCGCGTGACGGTCGGCGAGACGGTCAAGACACTGAACGAAAACGAATCGATCTATATTCCGCTCGGGACCCAGCATCGCTTGGAAAATCCGGGCAAGATCGAGCTCGAGCTGATCGAGGTGCAGACTGGCAGCTATCTCGGCGAGGATGACATCGTTCGCATCGATGACGATTATCATCGCGGTTAGACTAGACCCATGACGACGCAGCGACTGCCGAGCGATTTGCGCCGCCTCGAGGCGGAAGCGATTTTCATCTTCAGGGAGGTGGTGGCGGAGTTCCGCAAGCCGGTTTTGCTCTATTCGATCGGCAAGGATTCTTCAGTCCTGCTGCACATCGCACGCAAGGCTTACCATCCGTCACCGCTGCCGTTTCCGTTGCTGCATATCGACACCACGTGGAAGTTTCGCGAGATGATCCACTTCCGCGATGAAATCGCGCGGCGGTTGGGACTGCGGCTGATCGTTCACGTCAATCCGGAGGGCGCGAAGGCGGGGATCAATCCGTTTTCCCACGGCTCTGCGGCCTACACCAACGTCATGAAGACCGAGAGCCTCAAGCAGGCTTTGACGGCGCATGGGTTCGACGCCGCGATCGGCGGCGCGCGGCGCGACGAAGAGCGCAGCCGCGCCAAGGAACGGGTGTTCTCGTTCCGCTCCGCGAACCACGTCTGGGACCCGAAGCGTCAGCGTCCCGAACTCTGGCACAACTATAACTGCCGCCTCGCGCCGGGCGAATCGTCGCGGGTGTTTCCGCTGTCAAATTGGACCGAACTCGACGTTTGGCGTTACATCGAAGTGGAGAACGTTCCGGTGGTCCCGCTCTATTTCGCAGCGCCCCGGCCAGTGGTCGAGCGCAACGATACGTTGATCGTGGTCGACGACGATCGGCTCACGCTGCAGCCCGGCGAGGTGGTGCGCACCGAGACCGTGCGGTTCCGCACGCTCGGCTGCTATCCGCTCACCGGCGCAATCAAATCGAACGCCAAGACCGTGGCCGACATCGTCGGTGAATTGGAAGCCGCGCGCACCTCGGAGCGGCAGGGTCGCCTGATCGATCACGACCAGACGGATTCGATGGAAAAGAAAAAACGTGAAGGCTACTTCTGACCGCAACGCGCGCGCGCAACCGGAGTCGGCGGCTGCCGCGCCGGAGCGCGACCTGCTGCGGTTTCTGACCTGCGGCTCGGTCGACGACGGCAAGTCCACGTTGATTGGCCGGCTGCTGCTCGATGCCGCGCTGGTCTATGACGATCATTTGCGGGCCTTGGCGCGGGACTCAAAACTGCACGGCACGGTTGGCGCCGAGCTTGACGCGGCGCTGCTGCTTGACGGCCTCGAGGCCGAGCGCGAGCAGGCCATCACCATCGACGTCGCCTATCGCCATTTTGCGACCGCCCGCCGGCGCTTCATCGTCGCCGATACGCCCGGCCACAGCCACTACACCCGCAACATGGTGACCGGAGCATCGACATCGGACCTCGCGGTTCTGCTGGTCGATGCCGAGAAGGGCCTGCTGGAGCAGACCAGGCGCCATGCTTATCTCTGCGCGCTGCTTGGCATTCGCGACGTGGTGTTGGCGGTCAACAAGATGGATCTGATCGGCTTTCGCGAGGACAAATTTCGCGAGATCGCCGACAATTTCGGGAAGTTCGCCAGCCGGCTGAATTTTCGCCAGGCCGTCGCGATTCCGGCGGCGGCGCGGTTCGGCGACAATGTGGTCCGCCGCAGCGAGCGAATGCCCTGGCACGCAGGACCGGCGCTGCTCGAATTTCTCGAAACGGTGGATGTTCAAGGTGCCGCGGCCTCGTCGCCGCTGCGCCTGCCGGTGCAGTGGGTCAACCGGCCGAACGCGGAGTTCCGCGGCTATGCCGGGACGATTGCGTCGGGAACGCTTGCGACCGGCGATCATGTGGTGGTCGGGCGCTCGGGGGTGCGGTCGCGGATCGGACGCATCGTAACGCTCGACGGCGATCGCGATCTTGCCGGTGCTGGCGACGCGGTGACGGTCACGCTCGCCGACGATATCGACGTTTCGCGCGGCGACGTGCTGGCTGATCCGCAGCGCCCGCAACAGACGGCGGACGCTTTTACCGCCCATGTGGTCTGGTTGAGCGACCAGCCGCTGTTGCCCGGTCGAACTTATCTTCTCAAATGCGCGGGCCGCACGGTCGGCGCGACCGTGAGCGAACTCAATCATCGCATCGACGTCATCAGCCTGGCGGAAGTCCCGGCGCGGGAACTGCATCTCAACGAGATCGGCCACGCCAGCATCGCAACGCTGGAGCCGATCACGTTCGATCCCTACGACGCCAACCGGGAAACCGGCAGCTTCATCCTGATCGACCGCCTCACCAACGAGACCTTGGGCGCCGGCATGATTCGCCAGACGCTGCATCACGCCGCGGATGTCTTCCGCCAGGCGTTCGACGTGACCAAGGCGTCACGCGCGCAGCTCAACGACCAGAAACCGGTGATCCTGTGGTTCACGGGCCTGTCCGGCGCCGGCAAATCGACGATCGCGAACTTCGTCGAGCGCAAGCTGCATGCGCTGGGCAAACGCACATATCTGCTCGACGGCGACAATGTTCGACGCGGCCTCACCCGTGATCTGGGCTTCAGCGAAGGCGACCGGGTTGAAAACATCCGCCGCGTCGCGGAGGCCGCCAAGCTCTTTGTCGATGCCGGCGTCATTACGCTGGTGGCTTTCATCTCCCCGTTCCGTGCCGAGCGCTCGATGGCCCGCGGGCTGGTCGAGGACGGCGAGTTCATCGAGATCTACGTCGACGCCTCGCTCGAGATTTGCGAGCGGCGCGACCCGAAAGGTCTCTATCGCCGGGCCCGCCTCGGCGAGCTTCCAAATTTCACGGGTATCGGTTCCCCCTATGAGCCGCCGGAGAATCCGGAGTTGAGGCTCGACAGCTCGCGACATACGGCGGAAAGTTTGGCTGATCGCGTCCTGGAGTACCTGCGGCAGCGCGGCGTGCTGCGCTGAGTGCTTCTGTCAGGAATCGGGCTGCATTGAAGCCGATCCGGCTGGCTTGGTGGTGAACAGCCAGACCACGCCACCGATGGCGCCCAGCACAAAGTAGGCGGCGCCGAACAGGATCGAGACCACGAGTCCGTCGGTCTCCGACAGACCCGCATAGGCGAAGGCCAGCATCAATGCGCTTTCGCGCACGCCCCAGCCGGCGATTGAAATCGGGATGGTCGCGATCAGCACGACCGGCGGTACCAGCAGCAATGCGTGGCTGAACTCGAACGGCACCGAGACGGCGCGCGCCACGCTCCAGGCGGTGGCGGCGGTCATGACATGAGTGGTCAGCGAGACTCCGAGCAACAGTGCGACGCCGGCTGGAGAATTGAAAAGCGCAAGCGCGGTCGTCGCCATCTGCGCGATGTGGCGCGTTGGCCAGAAGTTCTGCATCCAGGCCCAGCTTCGGGAGCCGAGCGCGATGAACGCAGCCCCGGCGGCGACGCTGCCACAACCGATCAGCAGCAGCACGGCGCGGCCGATCGGATTCTGAATGAGCTGAAATGACCACGGCAGGCAGATCACGACCAACAATGCCAACGCCAGCACGCCAACAAATCGGTCGAGCAGCACCGAGTAAGCGGCCTTGGACCAACCGGCGCCGTCCCGAGCCAACAACCAGAGCCGGACCGCGTCGCCGCCGACCGTGGAGGGCAACACCTGATTGAAAAATGCGGCGATCAGATTCAGGCGGCATGCCCGCCGCATCGGCAGTTCCGCATGGCAACGTTGCGCGATGTACTGCCAACGAATCGAGATCAGCAGGATCTGCAGACCCAGCGCCACCAACGCCAGCAGCGCCCAGCTGATATCAAGGCGGTTCAATCGCGCGGTGACGGCGCTGAAGTCGGTGCGCGCCAGGGCGAAATAGAGCAGGCCCAGAGACACCGCCGCCTTGACCGCGATCAGTGCGTATTTCCGCATGAAATCGTCCAGCTCTACGGGCAGGCGCGAGGCATGAAACCCCGCCAAAGATCACTATTTATACACAAACGCAAACGCTGCTGCGCTTCACGGGATGCCGTTATCAGCGCATAACCTGTCGAACCCTTACGCCAATGAGGAGTTGATGACCATGGCTCGCCTCGCCGATCTCAAGGTCAAGCTGTTCACGGACGGTGCCGACAAGGCGCAGATCCTGGAGATGGCCAAGCAGACGTGGATCGCCGGCTTCACCACCAATCCGTCGTTGCTGAAGAAGGCGGGCGTGTCCGATTATCAGGCCTATGGCCGCGATCTCACGGCCGCGGTTCCGGACCGGCATATTTCGTTCGAAGTGTTTTCCGATGACGTGATCGAAATGGTGGCGCAGGCGCGGGTGATAGCGACCTGGGGCCGCAACGTCCACGTCAAGCTTCCAGTCACCACGACGCGCGGCGAGCCGCTGTTCGACGCCGTGCGGCAGCTGTCGCGCGATGGCATCAAGATCAACATGACCGCTATCTTCGCGCCCGAGCAGGTCGCAAGCGCGATCGACGCATTGGCCGGCGGCGCGCCGGCCTGCGTGTCGGTATTTGCGGGGCGGCTGGCGGACGCCGGGATCGACTACCGGCCGATCATGCAGGATGCGATCGCGCGCGCCCGCAAGACGCCGAACGTTGAGATCATCTGGGCTTCGACCCGCGAAGTGTTCAACGTCATCGAGGCCGACGAAATGAATTGCCACATCATCACGGCGCCGGCCGACATCCTCAAGAAACTGTCTGGGCTCGGCGCCAAGTCGGCGACCGAACTGTCGCGTGACGCCGTGCGGGCGTTCCGCGACGACGCTTTGGCCGCCGGATTGAAGTTGCCGCTGCCCGGAGCCTCGCAAGCCGCCGAATAGGCGTCCGTCGTCACAATCCAACTGTAACGCTTTGAATCAAAAAGTGTTTACCCTCGCCGACAGGTGATGGTCGCCAACCCGCCATAGGCCATGCTAGGGGAGGAGCGGGGCATTCATTGCGACCGCAGGGGATTATGGTGCGAGCCGTAAAGGGCAGCGCGGCGCTTCGGATCGGCGTCATTGGCGTCGGCGTGATGGGATCAAACCACGCTCGCGTGCTGGCCGGCATCTCCGGCATCCAACTGGTCGGTGTCGCGGACCCAGATCGTGGCCAGCGCGATCTGGTCACCGGGGCGCTTGGTTGCACGGCGGTCGAGGACGTGGATGCGCTCCTCAAACTTGGCGTCGACGCGGTGACGATCGCGGCGCCAACCCATCTGCATCACGAGATCGCGCTGACCTGCATCGACCGCGGCATCCATGTCATGGTCGAGAAGCCGATTGCGTCATCGGTCGAGGAGGGCAACGCCATTATCGCGGCGGCACGGCGCGCCGGGGTCACTTTGATGGTCGGCCATGTCGAGCGTTTCAATCCGGCCGTGCAGGTCATCAAGGACGCGATCCGCGGCGAGGATATCCTGTCGATCGCCATCACCCGGGTCGGTCCATTCCCGCCCCGGATGTCGAATGTCGGCGTGGTCATCGATCTCGCCGTGCACGACATCGACCTGATCCGCTGGTTCACCGATTCCGACATCATCGAGGTGCAACCGCAGCTTTCCAGCGCGGTCGCCGAGCGCGAGGACATCGCGCTGCTGCAATTCCGCACCGCCTCGGGAGTGCTGGCGCACATCAACACCAATTGGCTGACCCCGTTCAAGGCGCGCGACGTCACTGTGGCGACTCGTGGCAAATACGTAATGGGCGATCTTCTGACGCGCCAGGTTACCGAATGCTTCGGCTTCCAGCCGGACGGTTCCTACTCGATGCGGCACCTGTCGGTCGGACACGACGAGCCATTGCGTGCCGAATTGATCGCGTTCACGAACGCAATCCGCAACGGGGAGCCTCCGGCGGTGACTGGTGAAGAAGCTGTCGCCAGCCT